>Ga0272441_10001426_pt1 | contig 51003 bp, 59 predicted proteins | sample SSMProp6N_FD_193582 | JGI IMG/M metagenome (GOLD analysis project Ga0272441, IMG submission 193582) | Marine sediment archaeal communities from Little Sippewissett salt marsh, Falmouth, MA, United States - SSM-Prop-6N | ecosystem: Environmental > Aquatic > Marine > Wetlands > Sediment ... | reverse complement strand
CTGAGCCACCGCTCAAGTTCTGTGCCTAACATGTGGACTTCTTCTAATGTAACCATTTTATTCATCTACGTTGGAAACATTATACTGAAGATAATAAAAAACCATTCAAGCACGCGTTACCGTCAACTATTTGTGCTCGTGGAGTTCTATGAGGATTATGCCGCAGTTGGTGAAGGGTGGGAAACATGTTTTCGCCTGGGTTACACTAAATGATTCAAGCACAATCACGCTTCCACCTGAAATAGTAGACGAATACGAGTTCAAGCCAAATGAAAAACTTGTACTGATGCCTGGAAGCAGAAAATCAGGAGGATTCTCCATAGGCCCAAAGAGAAATCTCACTGACTCTCCCTTGAACCCACTCAGGAACCATGAGACAGTGCAGGAGGATCAAGTTTTGATGTCTAGGGGAAAACCGTTCATCGTCACAAGGCTTGGGGAAGGTAGTACGGTGGTATTCTCAAAGGAAGCCCTAGACCTCTTTGGGGTAGAAAAAGGAGCTAAACTATTAGCGGTACGTGGAAGCGGGCTGGGTCCGGGTTTCGTTGCTAAAGGACCCATAATGATTGAGGCGTTTAAGCACCCAGAGATTGAAGAATATTAAAACATGAGAAAAACCTGAAGAGCACTTGTTAAGGCTTTGAAACGCTACCATCCCTTGAAACCTGCCATGTATTTGTTACTCTGGTAGTTCCTTGAGGAATCCACTCATTTGTTCCCTATACTGCTGGAAGGCCTCTCTACCCAAATCGGTTAGCCTGTAACTTGTGACTGGTTTCCTGTCTACAAACTCTTTGTGCACTTGTATATATCCTGCATCCTCAAGACGCTTCAGATGAGTGCTGAAGTTGCCCCAAGTCAAGCCGATCTGGTTCTTCAAGAATAGAGCATCAGCAGAATCAAGCACATATAGATGAGCGAGAATACTCAGCCGGACTGGCTCATGTATTATCTTGTCGATATCTGATAAATCCAGATCCTTTTGTGTATCGTCTTTACTCATTCTCGTGACCTTTTTCAATGGGGTATTCCTTGGTGAACCTGTAGAGGAGAGTTATCCCGTTTATTGATATTATTCCTCCCACAGCGAGTATCAGCATATACCCGGGTATGGGGAGAAACATCCCAGAAACGAATAAAATCAACGATAACATACCATAATAATACATGCGTCGCAGATCAGAGACATACCCAAACAGCGAGAAAACCACCAAGAGGATTGCTGCCAGCGTTATCTTCCAGTTCACTATAAGTGGCTCAATCCAGTTAATACCCGTAGAAAGGACAGAGTAGAAAGCGAAGAGGCCTGCTATTGCGCTCATTGAGCCAAGAATTAGGGCTAGGGTAACCGAGTTTCTTGCTCTTCCCATTGTACTTTGGCTAAATTTTACGTATCCGAGTCTTGGGATTGTGTACTGTTTCTTGGAGGCAGCGTAAAGAATTGGCAACAGGACCATGATCCCTGAGGTACCGGTAGATACGAATACTTCAAAGAAGAAGACTGAGGCTAAAGTCATTATTCCCATTCCTAGGTATATGTCGAGTATCCCGTCCTTATGGTAGGTCAAGTAGGCTCTTCTCTCGATCTCCTTCAAGTCGATGTTTTCCATCGTAATCATTCCCTGATGATTGAAGAGCACTCTCTAATATATAAATACTCTTGAATTAATAGCACTCTTTAACACAAAGCATTATATATTGGGTTAGTGTTAAGGGGGGCTGAATAAACATGAACCAACAAAAATCAATAATCAAAACCAAAAAAAGAAAAGGCATCACAATCAAAACAGCACTAATCCTATCAATAATAATTATCACAAGCGCCTCAATATACCTCCTAATCAACAAACAAGACACCCAAACAAACGCAAAACCGCTTTCTTTCACCTATGCTTCACCTGAAAGCCAAGGACTAGAGAACGCGACACTGAATGAGTTACAAGAAACCGTTCAAGGGTTCGTAGATAACGAGGAGATAGTTGGAGCAGAGCTGGTAATAATAAAAAACGATAAAATAGTTCTGCATGAAGCCTTGGGCTGGAAAAACAAAGAAATCGATTCCCCCATGGAGAAAAACACTGTATTCAACATACGCTCCATGACCAAGCCAATCATAGGCACGGCTATTCAGAAGCTGATAGACGAGAAAAGTCTGAGCTTGGATACCAAGATATCAGAGTATATCCCGGGTTTCGATAACGATGCATCAAGAAACATAACAGTTGAACAACTTCTAACCCATCACAGTGGACTCCCATTGACGGTAATGACAAATATAGACGAGTATGAGACACTCCAATCACTAGCCAATGCAACAGGAGCCAATGGACCACAGTTCACACCGGGAACCAAGTTCTGTTACAGCGATGCTGGCTCAGAGGTTCTTGGGGCTTTAATCGAGGTAGTGTCTGGTATGTCTCTGGATGAGTATGTGTCTGAGGAAATTCTCTCTCCATTGGGGATGAACAACACCTTCTACTACAATAGTGAAACACTGGATGACCCTAGGGCAGAACAAATAGCTGATCTATACGTCGGTAACATTGGGCAATGGACCAAGTATTGGTCCCCAGGAGAGGCCTTCTACAGGTTTGCCATGGGTTCACAGGGACTCTATGGCACTCCACTAGATTACGCCCGTTTCATGACCATGCACCTTGACGGGGGAACCATTGGACAAACCCAGATTCTATCAACAGAGGCAATAGAACGCACGCATACTCCAGTCTCTCGGATGTCGAGCCTAGGTTCAGATATGCCCTATCCTACAGGGTTCTACAAGCTTGAGGCATATTATGGGCAGATGTCAATCCTATGGGTTGATGCTACAGGGACAACCATCAAGGTTATCGGGCATTCTGGTTCTGACGGGACCTATGTCTGGGCTTGGCCTGAACTAGACATGATAGTCCTCTACTTTACCCAGTCAAGGGGAAGCACAACCGGGCTAAAACTCGAAGCAAAAATAGATGAACTCCTGATCCACCCTGAGATAACGGAACTGAATAACGATGCTAGAGATAGATATGATAAGTATCTGGGTAGCTATATCGCTGATTTTGGTCCATTCAGGGATGAAGAATTTACTGTTACAGTCCAGAACGGGGAACTAGCTGTTGACATCCCCAATCAGCTTGTATTTGAGCTAGAGGAACATCAGTCTGGTTGGAGGTTTAAGATCATGCCCGAGGTCTCCATCTCATTCGTATCTGAGGGCGAGACAGTCTCAGCCATGGTGTTTAATCAGTCAGGCATGGTTTTCGAATTATCCAAAGGAACGGCATCCACAGTGGAGATATACCCAACAGACATGGAGAAATATCTTGGAGAATACGAGACAGAGGACCCCAACATCACTATGAGTGTAGTGATTCATGATGGGGTGCTGGCCTTGGTTATCCCGGGGCAGCCGGTAGAACTCGACCTTTATCCTCCAGATGAAAATGGTATGTGGGTTATGAAACTCAACCCAACAGTAGTAGTCAGTTTCAATGAGATTGACGGTATAATTGATTCCATTGTGCTGTATCTGCTTGATGGTACAACTTATACTAGAAAGCGAATAGGATAACCTGTTCTTTATTCGCCTGTTTTTTCCTAATTTTCACCAATAGTATACTTGAAGCATCTTCAATAACCCGTACAAGAAAATCTATCCAAATAGTTATGATTAATGTTTTATTTCTAGTTCAAGAGTATCAATAACTGGTGAATAGAATTGAAGATTGGCGTCGCATCGTTCAGCCATGAGACATGCACATTTTGTCCCAAACCCACAACAATAGAGGATTTCGAGTCAGGAGGAGTATATTATGGAAAAGATGTTCTCGATAATAGTCGAGGCATCCCAAATTATATCAACGGATTCATCAAAGCCTCAGAAGAGCAAACGGATGTCGAGCTATATGGTATCCTAGCGGCATCCAAAAGCAGGGGAGGAAGCAGCGGAAGCTGGCTAACCAAGGAATGCTTTGACAAGTACAGCAACGGGATAGCCAAAGGACTAGAAGAAAATGGACCATTTGACGGGGTATTACTCGCTCTCCATGGGGCGATGGCTACAAGTGGTTACCTGAAGCCAGAAGCAGAGGTGGTGAGAAGATGCAGAAAGGCTGTTGGACCGGATGTGCCTATAATGGTTACACTGGATCTGCATGCCAACGAGGATCATGAGCTTACTGATGCCGCAGATGGTGTTTTCATTTTGAAGACGTATCCTCATGTTGACAGCGAGGATATTGGATATCAGGCTGGGAAATGTCTCATCAGGACCATTCGAGGTGAGTTGAACCCGGTTATGAGTATACGGAAGCCGGGAGTAATGACTCCGAGCGTATATCAGGGAACAGGCGAGTCTCCCGCGAAAGAGATAATGGAGCGAGCGAAACAGTGGGAAAGGGATGAACCGGACTGTATCAGTGTGAGCGTGGCGTTTGGTTTTGGATACGCAGATGTACCTGATGTCGGTGCAACAGTCGTAGCAGTAACAGACAACAACCAAGAATTAGCGGACAAGATCACACGAGATGTCTCGGATTATATCTGGAGTCTACGGGAGCCCTTCGCCGGTAAAAAGCTCCCCAAAACACAGGAGGGGGTACAAGAAGCCATGAGACTGGTAAAGCAAGGCGAGACACCTGTGATAGTAGCCGATCATAGTGACCGTATGGGTGATAGCACATGGATTCTTGAGGAGCTCATGGAGCAGGGTGCAAGTAATTTCTGCATCGCAACCATAGCCGACGAGGAGGCAATCAACGAGATCCAGAGAAAAGCCTCCACGGGAGACAAGTTGTCTGTTAAGGTTGGGGGAAGAACCGGGAAATATGCGGGTCAGCCAGTTGAGATAACTGGAAAGGTTTCTTACCTGGATGAATGTCAATACGTTTTATCTGGTCCTATGAGTCATGGTGATACCCGTAGACTCGGTCTCACATGTGTTCTGAGTTTTGGAGACAATAACCATGTGATATTAACGCCGACTCTACATCAGGTTCTGGATGATGCTTTATTCCCAGCCGTTAATCTGAGTCTGGATAATCTGGATATTGTAGCCATAAAGTCTAGGGTGCATTTCAGGGCTTTCTATAACGATAACGCGGGTAGCATTGTTGTGATTGACTCGCCGGGGCTCGGTCCAGCGGATCTAACTCAACATGAATTCAAGAATATCCCTAAGGACATCTATCCGCTATAAGAGCCCTAGAGGCACTTATTTTCCCCTATTTTGTCCATGCAAATAAGTCAGCGATCAATGTAACATTCAACAAAAAACCATGAAAACTTAACAAAAGAAACGAAAACATGTAAGAAAACCAGTATTAAAGATGTAGATTTAGTATCCCTATTCCATAAACCCTCTAACATATGAGAAATTCTTACACCCATGACGCAGGTTATCAGCACCCAAGAAACCTTTGGAGATCAAATACACTACAAGCAACCTGTATGCGTAAAATGCTCCAAGAAACTGGGTAAGATAATACGCATGTATGTCAAGAACAATGGAGTGTTTATTCCTTATGGGCGAGACTCTGCACAAGTGGGAGACCTGTTGGTGTGCCCGGTGTGTCATACTGAGATTGTTCAGGGATTAAGCGAGATTCTAGGTAAAGATGTCTCGGTTCAGGCATTAGACTCTGAGTATGCTGTGCTGAAAGGAGTGCAAGACCTGCCCCTCTAATATTAACTTGTACCATCTGAGGTAACATAAAAAAAGGACCATCAGAGTCAACTGATGAGGATTAATGGAGCATATGAGAGCAGTTGTTTATGAGAAATATGGACCACCAGAGGTCCTCCAAATCAAACAAGTAGAAAAACCAATCCCCAAGGACAATGAGGTACTCATCAAAATAATCGCAACTACGCTTCATCGAGGGGACACCCGAATGCGAAGCTTAGATGTTCCAGGTTCTCTTTTTGAGAAACTTATGGCTCGTCTGTTTCTGGGCATCACCGGTCCAAAAAGTAAGATACTGGGAATGGAGCTTTCTGGGGAAATCGAATCAACAGGGAAAAACGTGACACGATTTAAACCGGGTGATCAGGTCTTTGCTTCTACTTTTGAAGGTTTCCGCTTTGGTGCCCACGCAGAGTACGTATGTTTGTCTGAAGATTGCTTGATAGCCTTGAAACCAGTGAACATGACCCATGAGGAAGCCGCCCCGGTTCCATCTAGCGGAATCGCTGCCCTGATTTATCTGAGAGATACCGGAAAAGTCCAGACACGGGAGAAAGTACTCATCAATGGGGCATCTGGTAGCTTGGGAACCTATGGTGTTCAGATAGCCAAACATTATGGGGCAGAGGTTACTGGAGTCTGCAGTACCTCTAACGTTGAGATGGTCAAGTCCCTTGGAGCCGATCACGTAATCGACTATACCGTTGAAGACTTTACCAAAGGAGAAGAGAAATATGATCTCATATTCGACGCAGTTAGCATGAGCTCAAAAGGCGCATGCCAGAATGTATTGACCCCAGATGGTAGTTACATAAGAACTAGTGGTCCTGACCCCAAACCAGAGGACTTGTTATTCTTGAAAGAAATCATCGAGGCAGGAAAACTGAGATCTGTAATAGATAGACACTACCCGCTGGACCAGATAATTGAGGCTCACAGATACGTAGAAAAGGGGCACAAGAAGGGAAACGTAATCATCACAATGGAGTAGAAACCAATGTCAAGCATATCCTATGAGAAAAACGCTGAGCCCAAGAATGATTTCAAGGCTTTACTGGTCGTTTACTCGTTTCATCATAATAATACATTGAAAATAGCCCAATCAATGGCGGATGTGCTTGATGCCCAGATGGTAACTCCTAAACAAATAGAACCTGAGGATATTCAGGGATATGATCTGGTGGGCTTTGGCTCTGGGATATATGATGAAAAACATCATACGAGCCTGCTTGAGCTAGCGGATAAACTACCCCAAGCATCGAACAAAATGGCGTTCCTTTTCTCAACCAGCGGTATGGGAGGAAAAGCGAAAATGAAGCGAGACCACCTGCCTCTCAGAGAGAAGCTGGAAAGTAAGGGTTACCGTATAGTTGATGAGTTCAACTGCGTAGGGTTTGATACCAATACCGGTTATGACTCGGGGATAATACTCTCAATAGTTTCTAGATTCGTCGATTTAATTGGAGGTATAAACAAGGGTAGACCAAACTCCCAAGACCTCAAAGAGGCTGAGGAGTTTGCAGAGAATCTACTTCAGTATAAAACCAGCGGAGATGAACAACATTGAGTACAGTTATCCCTGATTGTGCCTCACCCAACGTCATTTTCTTAAATTTGATGCGGATAAGGGATCAGTCAAGGGAAAGCGCACCAAAGACCGTAAATGGGTCTGTGGGTCTAAGGAGGAAAAAAGATGACCAAAGTACATAGGACAGTGGATGCAAGGGGACTCAGCTGCCCCATGCCCATCACCAAATCAATGCAAGCCATAAAGAGGATCAGAATAGGACAAGTTCTAGAAATATTGACCACTGATCCGGGTAGCAAACGAGATATCCCCATCTGGGCAAAGGCTACCAAGCAAGAGTTATTGTCAATGGAGGAGCTAGGACCAGAGAGTTTCAGGTTCCTAGTAAAGAAACAAAAATAGAGTCTATTATGTAGTGAGGGGGTATCCTTTCTTATTCCACAGGTCAGTGCCTCCCTTGAGGCTCTTGACATCCTTAAACCCCGCCTCATTCATTACTTCTACAGCTGCTAGGGATAATCCTCCTCCAGGGCACATGGTTACAATCTCCTTGTCCTTGTATTCTGTGAGTTCTTCTAACGCTGTTTCTAGTTGGAGCATGGGTATCGAGAGGGAGTTTGGTATATGCCCATAGGTTACGTCACCGGTTCCATTGTAGTCGGCGATGTCTCGGACATCAATTAATATTGGGGGATCATCAGAGTTTACCCGCTTATACAGTTCATCTACCGTGATCTCAGGTATATTGTTTATGCGAAGTATCCATTTCACGAGGGTTTTCCAGTATTTCTTAAAGATAGTGAAAACCTCGTCGGTCTCTGACATACTCATTATCATCAGTTTTGAGTTATTAAATGGTTTAGACCTGAGATGATCTTCAAATGTTTTAGGTATTTGTGGTGGGATACCCGTTTTGGACCCACCCGTCAGTGCCCTCCTTCAGACTCTTGACATCAGTGAACCCGGCTTCCATCAATAAATCCACGGCAACCAGAGATAGCCCTCCCCCTGGGCACATGGTCACAACCTCCTTGTCCTTGTACTCGGCTAGTTCATCTATTCTGAATTCCAGCTCCAGCATCGGTATTGATAATGCGTTAGGTAAATGCCCTTTCTCGTTATTGAATTCCTCAACAGATCTGACATCGATCAATAATGCTGGTGGATCAGATTCAAGACGTTCATATAACTCATCGATAGTGATCTCACTCCATTCTTGGTTCTCGTTACCAAAGGCATATTGAAGCACTTGGAGGGTTTGTCTCTAGTACCGTATCGTAGACCTAATTACCCAGCCCAAAATCTCACCAAAGACTCCCTATCTTGGCTGATTATAAATATTAGACCCCAAACAGGAGCCCAACGAAAAAAAATGAACCCTATTTTCTAGCGGTGATTACCTCGAGATTTTGATTAATATCCGAGGACTCATCGGAGAGAGACTCGTAAAATTTGATATCCTTGAATCCAGCCTCCCACAGTAATTGTTCCAAATCTCCCCTTGAATACGCTATCATGCTCGAAGAATGAAGGGAAACCGCGTTAGTCTCAGCATCAATAATGAAGTATCTTTCTGTAGCTACATGCTCTTCCGGAAACCAGAAATTCTCCATCAAACACAAATGGGGTCTCGGGCTGAACAAACCACCCTCAGAAGAGTACCATGAAGGAGGACTTGTCCCAACCTTTTTCACAGTTTCATACCTGTTGGGCTCCGCTATGAATAGCCCACCAGATTTGAGTGAGTTATAGGCTTTTTGAAGTACCTGCAAAAGGTCCTCTCGCTTGAAGACATTGAACTCACCATATATCATCATGACCAGATCGTTATATTCACCATAATCTGCGGTCCTAATATCCTCCAACACATAATCAACCAGTATTCCATCCTTGGATGCCTGTTCTCGGGCGTATCGGATAGAAGCAGGACCAAAATCTACTCCTCGACAAGAATGCCCAAGCTTCACCAACCTATTCGAGTAGAAGCCAGGCCCACAGGCAAGATCCAGAATCTTCGATGGCTTCCCAAGCTTATCATGAATCCAATTGACATGTCTATCGATTATCTCGAATCTTCTGCTAGCTAGATCATGCTCCTGAGAGAGATGATGTTCAAGCATCCTCTCGCTAAACCCTGACTCATTCCAGGGTATCTTCTCTCCCTCACTCCAAGGCGCGGGAGTCTTGGTTCTTTGTAATATTTGCTTGATATTCATAATAGAACTTTCATTGGGTCTCATCCATATAAAATAGATTTAAGGACTATCGATTGTCTGCAAACTATAATTGTGATACTCTTTGATTACCTGGGAGGGGGGTCCCTCGGGTTGGATGTGCTAAAAGATAAGATTCCATTCCAGAACCTATTCCTTTTGGGGCTCTGGTTCGTAGGTCCTTATCTTTACTATCACAAAAAAAGTGGAGAGATAAAAAAGGAGTATACAATGGATAATCCACATCCAGATGATAATCAGAAACCATTTTCTATAGACTCATCTTGGAAACTTGTCGACAAGACAGGGGGTTGAGCCTCATAGCAGGTGGTTCAGTCCTCATATTCTTCCTTGGATACATATTCCTTATTCATAACTCTCCTACCCTACACCAACATCAAGTGTATATGAAACTTAACTGTAAATAACTATGCTCTATCATCCCTGAGTTCAAACATGAAATCACAGTGATCCCTTCCAAAAGCCACAGTATTCTCAAAAGTATCTCCTCGATAGAACTTGAAATCGGGGAAAGCCTTTGGGAAAAACTCGGTATCTACTTCGCAGAAGAGTTTGGTCAACTCAGGGGTTCCTGCCTCCCTGTAGAATCGATCGAATAGACAGCCTCTCACTTTGTATTTCAATGAATGTTTATTGGACTCGGTTAGTTTTCTCTCGACGAATTGACCGACACCTCCCTTACCCATGAAATCATAGAAAGCCTTCAGACGATCCATAGAACCTTCACCTACAACGTCAAGAGATTCTAGGTTTCTCAGCTGCTCATTCAATCCTATTGGGACAAGAACCTGTCTCATGATCTCAAAAGCCTTCGACTCACCATATCTCTCCTTTAGTAAAAGGTACATTCCTGAGCTGAATGAGATTCTTTTCGCGAACGCTGACTCTAGTCTTTTGTTTCTCGCCCAAGAGGTTCTATTGAAGACCTGATTTCCTTTCCTGAGGCTTTTTAATAGGAAAAATGGCCAAGCGAGACCAATCTCTCTTCCCAGTACGGAGCCGATGATCTTTACCTCATCAACTCTCATGCGTGTCCCTCAAGACATCCACTAACCTATCTATATGGAATGGTTCACCGTGAGATGAATAGACTTCTTTGATACCTTTATCGATTAGACGTCTCCAACTATCGTAGACCCTATCCAAGGATCGATACACAATGGGTCTGTATTTGATATTACAAAAGCCCAGAAAATTCATGGCTGCATCCCCCACATATGCATCTCCATTGGACATCACCACTGATATCGAATCACTGGTATGACCGGGTGTGTATAGTATCTCGCCGTCGATTCCCATCTCATTCAGAATATTTTCGTCGTCTCCTTGGATGACGATATCATCATCCTTGACGGTATACTCTGGGTAGGTGTGTCGTTTGATTAATGTGAAAAGGGTTAATGTGATCTTTGTACAGGTATTCAGGTATTCCATATCCATATAGTGAACACCTTTCTCCAAGTTGGACAAAGCGTTTTCATGTACTATGAGTCTCGCCCCGGTATCACATATTAATGGTTTCAGGAATCCAGCGTGATCGTCGTGGTGATGTGTTAATAAAACGTATTTTATCTCGTCTAGACTGATGCCATGTTGGGCTAGATTATTCTTGAAATTATTATACTGGTTGAGGTAACTTGTGTCGATTAATAGATAGCCTTCATCGCATTTCAGGAGGAATGCATTAGTGAAGCTTAGCTTGATGGTGATCACAGGGTCTTTTTTTCCCGACATTTCCATATAGTTTAGGCTAGCCTAAATATATCTTTATTTATGATTCACCCTAAATTATAACCCATTAAAACTTATTTACCCAACACATAGAGAACCAACATATGAACTCAAATGCATGGTTCAAGGACCTATTCAAGATCAACAAACCCATAATCGCCATGGCCCACCTACCAGCACTACCAGGCACCCCACGCTATGATCGTGAAAACGGTATTGAACAAATCATAGACAGCGTTTCCAGAGATGTTGAACACCTTGTCGATGGCGGAGTTGACGCAATAATGTTCTGTAACGAGGATGACCGACCATATGTGTTTGAGGCTGGGATAGAGCAGATCGCAGCCATGACACGGGTAATTACAGAAACCAAACCCAGCAGCATACCATATGGTGTGGATTTTCTCTGGGACCCCAAGGCAGCCATAGCCATGGCAAACGCAACGGGCGCCAGTTTCATCCGGGAGGTTCTTACAGGTGTCTATGAGTCTGATATGGGGCTCTGGGCTCCAGATGTAGGGGAGTTTATGCGGTTCAGATCCAATATTGGTGCAGAGGACATCAGGGTGTTCTTCAATGTGGTGCCTGAGTTTGCATCTCCATTGGGGTCCCGCAGTGAAGTTGATAGAGCCCATAGCGCTGTTGTCTCTTCTCTAGCTGATGTGATATTGGTTTCTGGTAAGATGGCTGGTTCTGAAGCCGACCTATCCATAATCAGGGATATCAAGGAACACGTTGATGTCCCAGTACTCGTGAACACAGGGGTCAAACCCAGAAACATCAAGGAATATCTGTCAGTGGCTGATGGCGCCATCATTGGATCAAGTCTCAAGGTAGATGGGCATACATGGAACCCAGTAGACCCCGACCGGGTAAAACAATTAATGAGACTTGTGAACGAGCTTCGCTAAACCAATATTCTATTGGCCTAAATCCTCGACAAGCTTCCCTAGTTCTATATTCTCAAGGATGCCTTTCTCTCGTTTCCTCAAAGTTAAAGCTGAAATTCCTGCAGCATCAGAGAGTTCTTTCTGGCTTCGGCGCTCCTTAAGCTCTTTACTAGCTATGTATAGTGCAGAGGCAGCCAATCCCTTGGGGTTTTTACCGGTGTGATGCCCCACACTCATGGCCTCCAAGAGTATTTCCACAGCTAGTCGCTCAACGCTATGGGAGAGCCCAACGTCACCTGCAATACTAGTAATATGATTGAGGGGGCTATCCAACTCCACGGAGATATTCAACTCAGAGAGTAAGACACGGTACATACGAGCGATATCCTTGAGACTATCTGAGCTTGCCTCACTCACATTTCTGAGCGTCCTTGGAACTCCTTGAGCCCTGCAGGCAGCATAAACACTAGCGGCTGCAAATCCAGTAATTGTTCCCCGTAAGACTAATCCTTTCTTTTGGGCGCGCCTGTATATGCTCTCAGCGTATTCCTCAACGGATTCAGGGAGATAAAGAGTCTGGACTACTCGTTTTATCTCATTTAGGGCAACTCTAAGAACATATGGATCACCAGCATCGGTTCTGAGGCGTTTGTCGATCGCCATCAATCGATCCATTTTGCGGCGTTCAATGGGAGACATCTTTTTTGCTGGTCTGGTAGTCGTATCCTCTTCAACATACCTAGATCCAACAAGGTTAATCCGTGAGACCACCAATCCGCAGCCAGCGCAAATAATCTCACCGGTCTCCTCATCCTCGATTAGATCCTGACTCCCACAGTGCCCACAAACACCCTCGATGACGCTCATCCTACTACATAACTGGGTTATGAAGTGAAAAAGTCTCTCTAAATCCTTGATTCTCTAGTCTAGGCATTTATTTTATTGGGTATATTAAAAAGGGAGCAAATAAGTGATGTTTTTTATACGAAACGAATAAAAAAAAATAATTCTTTCACCTTTTTAGCAAATAATATATAGAATAATGATGGTTTCATGTAAGGTGTTAATTTGAATATATTGCCTCTCTTCACAGCCATTGTTGCCGGTGCATTCACATTAAGTCTCTGGAAACAATACACTGAACGACGAAAGACCCATCAACTCCTCTGGACCATAGCCATGCTATTCTATGCAGTCGCTGCGTTAATGGAGTTCCTGATGAATCGAGAAATCTTTGGACCATCAGTGCTGGCATTCAAGGTATACTATGTCCTATCAGCCCCATTGGTAGGCATGCTGGGAGCTGGAGTAGTATATCTTCTTTCCAGAAAACAGATCGCTGATGCCTTCACTGGGTTAATGGTGATCTTGAGCATAGCCTTGCTCGTTACTGGGGCCCTTGAGCCCATTGATCAGGGGGTGCTTGTTGAGGCTTTCCAAGGACCCCTTGGAGAGGCGTTCCATGATGCGGTGCATGCTTATCCCATGTCTGTCCGCAGATACGCTATTGTTATCAATATCGTTGGTGGGCTCGTGTTGATCGGTGGCGCCCTCTGGAGTTATATCAAGGATAGGCGGAGGTCATACAATCTATGGATTTTCCTTGGAGGGCTTATGCCTATGATTGGGGGGAGTGCCTTGGCTTTCTTCCATATGCCAAACCTGTTCTTTCTCTTTGAGTTGGCTGGTACAGTATTGCTTTATTGGGGTTTCATTCTCAGTGATAGGTTCATCAAGGATAGAGAGACAAAGATAAGAGAGGCACAAGATAATCTTTCATAACCTCTAGCAATAGGAATAATGTGAAAAATAGTATGGATGATGGTTATTGGAAATCCATTAAATGAGATGCTCTAATACTTCGGGAGAAGTATAGTATTTTCCATCAGCGAACAAGAGAGCCTCGCTAAGTTTGAGCTCTTTTAGTACTTTGAAGAGCTTGCCTTCTTTGATCTTTGTGGCTCTTATCTCTTGGAAGGATTTTGGCTCCTTACAATGGGTCAATACATTTTTGCAGTCATCGTCAGATAGCTGCTGTTTCAGATTGTCAATGTTTAGTACCAAATGGTCACCTGCTATTGCCAGAGATACATACTGTAAATACAATATATGTATATGCATCCAGAATAGCGAAAAACGGTAAAAACACATTATTTATTTCCCATTCGGTCAATTTCTAAAGGATAAACACATCCTATCGAGGCATAGGGTTCTCGGTTCAAGGCATCAAATAACTATCAAGTCGAGAAAAATCAAAAAGATCACTAGATATCTGTATATTCTGAAAAGATGTATTGCGTTGGAGGCTATTCCATTTTGAGGTAGCCTTTTCTCTCCAACCAGTTTGCCTGGTTGCTGGTGTAACGGAAGATGATATCGCCTTTTTCTTCGGACTGGAAGTCCCATGGGCTCACAAGTACTACATCGCCTTCACGGACCCAGTTTCGTTTCTTCATCTTGCCCCTTATGCGGCAGATACGGGTCTCTCCGTCCTGGCATTTGACATTCATTCTTGTATATCCATAATTCTTCTTGACTATGCCAAGTACATCAAACTCGTTAGGCATTTTGATGTTTTTTCGGATGTCGCCCTCGTTTTTTACTAGTCTCTTACCCACAGTAAAACAATCCACGCCCACTAACTGTGGGTATCTTATAAATGATCCGAATAAGCTCGAGAAAACATGTATCACGGTTTCATATTGATAAATATGGGGTTTTGATACTATTTCCCCAATTATATCCAATAAAAAGCATAATACGTGTAATGGCGATTCATTCAACCCAATATTAACTAGTTTCCAGTTAATAACCCAAAAAAAACATAAAAGCAGAGTCCCATGGATTGATATTCAGACGATTAATGCGGTGAAGAAGATACAGGCGCAGGCCTTGGGTACGTTACAGGTACCCATTTTATAGATACAGACGTAGAAGGGGACCGGGATTGCTCTGGTGGCTCCTGCTCTTAGGAATATTGGGGAGACGGAGGTGAGTGTATGCCGAGGCTAGGTAAATGCCCTAAATGTGATGCTGTTTTGTACGATGGGGATATCGAGGAGATCCGTTTTCAGGGGATCGTTGTAAGCGATTTCGCTTTCCGTTGTAAGAAGTGTGATTACATTATTGGGTTTGGGACAATATTCAGGGGCTAGAACCTCTATTTTTTTTATGATACTCTTATACTGAACCTTGCATCCAATGAAGGTATGTCAGAGGATGTCGAGGAGTCTCTTGCATATGGTGGTCAGGCTCTCATTGAGGGAGTGATGATGCGGTCTGGTGACACCATGGTGATGTGTGTCAGGCAGCCGGATCAGGAGATAGCGACATTCAGCCAGCATATTGATATGGTGAGTAAACGTAACCGGGTTCTTGGGCTTCCTTTTGTTCGTGGGGTATCGATGCTTGTTGAGACCATGTATTATGGTGTGAAGGCGATGATGCAGAGTGCTAATGTGGCGCTTGAGGAGGAGGATGAGGAGTTCACGTTGTTTGATTACGTGATTCTCGTGGCTATGGTGCTCTTGTTGAATGGCTTGTTTATCGCGATCCCATTTATCTTGACGAATTACCTTGGGTTGACTGGTATCCTGTTTAATGTGGTGGAGTCTGTTATTCGTCTCGGCTTGTTCATGGGGTATCTGTATGTTATCTCGTTGTGGGGTGAGGTTGCCCGGGTGCTCCAGTACCACGGAGCAGAGCACAAAGCAATCAACGCCTATGAAGCTGGTTCAAGCATGGAAGTAGAGGATGTAGCACGGTATTCCCGTTTGAATCCAAGATGTGGTACATCGTTCTTGTTCTTGACGGTGCTCACGAGTATCGCATTGTTTGCGTTGATACCTAGAACCACGTTTATCTTGAGGCTGGCTTATCGTCTTGCTTTGATACCTGTTATCGCTGGGGTTAGCTATGAGGTTTTGAAGCTCAGCGACAAGTACCGGGAATCACCTGTAATGAAGCTGATTATGGCTCCGGGGTTATGGTTCCAGAAACTCACAACCAAAGAGCCCAGCCCAGATATGATAGAGGTAGCTGTCAAGGCTTTGAAAGAGGTCAAGAGTATCAAGGAATCCTCTACGGAAGACTTGAATCAGTAAAGGCACATTACATCCGAAAAAATTTGGTCAATTGTGGGAAATTCAATACGCTTGTTACATGAAACAGAAATATTGGACCCATCTTTTTTAATATAAAAAATTTAAAGATATTTTGAGTTTATTTACGCCATCACTAGAGCTTTTGAACAAGCATGCTGTAAAGCTCTGGACGCCTATACATCTTGAAGTTAAACACGCCTTCCTTAATCTCCCTGCCAGCATCAAGATCAATGACATAATCTATGAGTTCATCACAACGTCTGGTAGACAATGCAACCACTTCACCAAGAGGAGAAACAATCATACTCTGACCCATAAGAACATATCCCGGCTCTTCTTCGCCGCAGTGAGCAGCACCCACAGCCCATGTGCCATTCTGGTAGCAGCCTGCCTGTAATGAAAGTTGGTTATGAAACTCTGCGAGGCGACTATATGATGCCGCGGTACGGTAATGGGTTTGTGGTGTGTTCCATCCTACTAGAACTAGTTCTACGTTTTTCATCCCCAATATTCGCCAGGTCTCTGGCCATCTTCTATCGTTGCATATGGCCATCCCAATCTTGCCATTGAAGGCATCCCATACATCAAATCCTGTATCCCCGGGAAGGAAGTATTTTCTTTCAAGGTGTTGAAATCTCTGTTCTGGTACAGGCTCTGCTGTGCCTGGGATGTGGGTTTTTCTATATTTGCCTACTATCTCTCCGTTTTGGTTGACCAGTATGGATGTATTGTATCTTCGTTCATCCTTCTGCTCAGAGTATCCTAGGCAAAACCCGATCTCAAGGTCTTTTGAAGCGTCGAACAAGGGCTGCACTTTTGGATTGGGCATACTCTTCTCAAAGAACCGCTCCAGTTCTTTTTCCTCTAGATTCAAGCGTGGGAAAAACGTTGAAAGCGCACATTCAGGATAACACACTAATTCTACTCCTCTTCTTGATGCTTCCTCTAGAAGAGCGATTAGGCGTTCAACTACCTCTTCCTTTGTCTCTTCGAGGAAGATTGGACCGACTTGAGCAGCTGCTACATGTAGATTTCTCATTTAAAACACCAGTCTATTTTTCGTGTGTTTCTATTCCTGCTGGTGTATTTTCGATGTATTCGTTATATGGTACTGTTTCAATGATTTGTGCGACGATGTTGTGGTTGGTTGTTTTTCCGCAGTTATTACAATGAGATATTGTTGATGAGCCTATGCTCCATTCCCCGTAGAGGGTTATCTCTTGTTCAGCGCCACAGTTTTTACACCTAAGTATTGCGCTTTTATCGGTTATTATGATCTTCATATCTTCACCTTTTGATTCTTCGGGAGAGGTCTTTTCTCTTGTTCCAATAGTTATTTTTTTGTGCAACTACCCCAAAGTATGTGAAACGAGGATTCTGAGGATATAATAATATCACTATAATAATTAATATGGATATTAATTTATTTAATAATGCAAATATTTTTCTATCATTAATATAATATATGCTGCGTTGGAAATGAGTCAAAGGAAAATAATATCCCTAGGGTCTTCCTTTGCTGTAACCTTGCCTAAAACTTGGGTAAAATATAATAATCTAACAAATGGCAGTCTTTTAACTTATGATATTCAGAAAGACCAATCACTAATCTATAGACCAGATAAGAAAAATACTGTCGAAAATGAGCTTACTCTTCTAATAACAGAAAAAAATATGGATGACGTAAAAAGAGGCATTATTGCAGGTTTTCTGAATGGGGACAAGATCATTAGATTAAACTCTCAAACCTATCTTACTTCTGTGCAGCAAAAGATCATACGAGAGGTAGCTGGTCGTTTTTACATGATGATCGTAAAGGCAGATTCCAGGGGGATTACATTACAGACCATTCTTGATGAGGAGAATACCTCTATTATCACCATTATTGAGCGAATCCATATCTTGACAATGGCTATGTGTAATGATATTCTTATGTGCATAACAGAACCAAACGTGGAGCAAATTAGAGGCATAATCAATCTGGAGGAGGATATTGACCAAATGAAATTCCTTCTTTCGCGCCTTATCCGTATGTCTGTAATGAATCCATTTATGGCGGCCAAGCAATCGCTGGACTCTTTGGACTGTATTGATTATCAGATTTTGGTTCACAGGATCGAACGAATAGGCGATCATCTTACAAATATTTCAAAGAATCTTTTGGAGATGTATGAGAGTGAAAAAAAGGTGCCTGACTCGATCTTGTCTGTTTTTCTGGATGCTGCAAATAAGGCCTTCCATAACTATGATTATGCATTAAAATCATTTTTAGATAAAGATCTAACAGATACGGACGTCATAATTAGAAGTGAACAAGAAATTGTTTCCCTATTTCACGCTATTACGCCGTTGCCAGATTATATCAGTGATGAGGATGTTAGCATTGTGGTTAATCTGATTCAGATAAGGGAGAGTATTAGGAAGATAAGTCATTATTCAGCTGATATAGCTGAGGTTACCATTGATCAGACATTTAAAACATGATTAATGTTATTACCTTTTTTTATCGAGGTTAGAGGGTTTATTGAATAGTTGGGGTAATGGCTTGAATATTATTGATTTGATTATTAAACTGATACAGCGGCAATTATTTAGAAATATAAATATTTAATAACCTGAATAAATGAACTGTATGATATGACTATCAGTATAGAAATCATAGGCGTAGAACCTGCATGTTACAGGTGCAAAGAGACCAAGGAAAACGCAGAGAAGGCGGCAGCCAAACTAAGAGCCGAAGGACAGGACATCACGATAGATAAACTCGATGTGATGGCTAAATCTACAATGGATCGTTTTGGAGTTGTACGGACCCCTGCCCTTGTCGTTAATGGATCAATAAAGATCATGGGCAAGGTGCCTGATCCCGGTGTTATTGAACGAATAGTGAGAAAGGAACTCTAGATGGAGACTCGTAGGGTCATCCGCTCAGCGGTTATGCTGGGGTTCATTATCGCCGTTACCGGTTTGATGGCTTGGAGCATAATTAGTAAGTTGAATTTCATGCCTTCTGCGACAGCTGAAGACCTAAGGGCTCTTCCACTGTGGCAGATCCCGTTGCATTATCTATGGGATTATGCCCAGCATGGGTGGCTGTGTCTGGGTTTCGCGTTCATAATGAGTGGATTGTTTCAAGAGTTTATACCCCAAGATATAATGCTCAAGTATATGGGCAGCGGAGACTGGAGAGCATATCTATTCGCCACTTTGCTTGCGCCGGTCTTCTGTGTATGCAGCTGTACCATGGTGCCCATCTTCGGTGGGTTAGTTTATGCTGGTAGCGGTATAGGTCCAGCATTGACTTTCCTATTGGTTGCTCCCGCGAATAACCTCTTGGCAGACATTATCACTGTTCAGGTGATGGGTTGGCCCATCGCCTTGGCTGATATGGTGGCTGGAGGAGTGAGCGCTATAGCAATCGGTTATATCGTTAGCAAGACCCCTTGGGGAAAGGCTTTTGAGAACAAGTTCAAGGGCTCTGGTAGGGCTTCTGCTGAGGTTGATATCTATGTGGAGCCTTTCGATGACAGGCTCTGGAATGCGTTACGGTTTGGTGCCCAGATGATGAAGCAGATTCTACCAAGCTTCCTAATTGGCTTAGTCCTTGTGAGTTATTTCCAAGCCTTTTTCCCAGAGGGCATTGTCAGGAATTTGATGACTGGTCCAAGAGGAGTCTTGGTGGCTGCATTACTGGGTGGTCCATTGTATACCCCGACCTTGATCGAGGTAGTTCTTGGTAAGGCATTGATGGACCTTGGTATGAGTCCAGCTGCTACAGTGGCTTGGCTTATGGGTCAGCCCTATGATATCCCGAATAGCTTGAGTGCGAGTAAGGTTGTTGGCTGGAAAATCGTCTTGACTTATGGGTTTTTGGCTTTCTTATCGGCGGTTTTATCTGGGCTGGTGTATGGTGTATTGACTGGGGGTTTCTAGTTGGCTGAGAACCGGACCTTGTTTGAGGTAGCTGAGGAGATTCAGGTTGATGTCGCCCGTGTCTTGAAGGTGCTGGGTGATCCCAATCGTATCAAGATCATCGAGCTATTGCGGGATGGGGAGCATTGTCAATGTGATATTATTCCGTTTGTTGGGCAGAGCCAGCCCACCATTAGCAGACATCTAAGGATGCTTGAGGAGAATGGGATTCTATTGAGCCGTAAGGATGGGGTCAAGGTTATTTATCGTATATCTGATCCTAGTGTGCTAAAGATCGTTGACTTGGCGGCTTTCCTGTCTTAATCCTTTTATCATACCCAGTTGTCTTTCCCTGAAATGAATGACATCAAAGGGGTCTTCTTTGATCTGCATGGCACCATCTTGTTGAGTGATGATGTGGATCAAGCTTGGGAGACATGGGTGCATGCTTTCTTGGATGAGTTTGTCCAGCGTGGAGCCCAGATCGGCTTTGATGAGTTCAAGGGCTATCTGAAGAACCTCTTTGAGTCTGATGCCCCGGAGTTTGATGAACCCGGGTTCACATTGTTTATGAGGCGAGTCATGGAGCTTGGGCACAGGCTTGGGGTAGATTTCACCTTAGACGAGATTCGCCCAGTTGTGGACAAGCTTGTACGAGTATGGCATCAGGATATGTATCTGGACCCCGAAACAGTATCAGTGCTGAGTGAATTAAAAGAAAACCATGTTGTGGGTATGATTACCAACTGGGAGCATACACCACGCATCTACGAGTTAGTGGATGAGCTTGGGATGCATGATCTATTTGATGGTATCATTGTCTCAGACGACGTAGGATGCGCCAAACCTGATCCAAGGATATTCCATATTGCGTTAAACGAGTATGGTTTGAAGCCCAGTGAAGCGGTTTACGTGGGGGATATGGATGTGGATGTTCAAGGAGCCTTGTCAGCAGGATTAAAGCCTGTGCTTATCCAGAGGAGAGAAGCAAATGGAACATGGGACCCATACTCAGACAAGAAAGACACAGACTACGATCTTGAGATTGTCTCAATAATCCAAAATCTAAGTGATATACCCAAACTTATTGAGTCTTACTAACACGTTTCCTCACTCTATCAGGATATTATTTAAATAAAATTGCAAAATGTTAGCTAATCTTGTAATATGTTTATCTGGGTCCATGAGAAACCTCAATCTGTGTTAATTGTTCAGCTTTGATGAGCTAACAGAAGAAGAGGAAACCCAGATCATAGAAAAAATAGCTGAAACCATAAAGCAGTACAAGATGGAAGGACCAGCTATAATATTACTAGAAACCAGTAAACCTGTATCCTTCATAGGGTCCCAACTCGGTAGGGTCTACCTAGCTCCAATACTACCCCTCCTTAAAGAAGAATTAGGGATACCCGGAGAGAAAATACTCATGGTCTTGGAGAAAAGAGAAAACATAGAGCGACTACTGCAACTAGTCGAAAAAAGCAAAGACGATGAATGGAAATAACATTATCCCGTCTTCTCACGTTTCCTCAAAGCAACCCTAAGATGAGGACCCGTAATACGTTGACCATAAATATCCTCAAACACCCCGCCATGACCCGCCTCAACCGACTCTATCAAGAAACGCACATCAGGCTTCTCGGGAAACTCCTCGTTCTGGAGCCACAGATACTTCTTTCCCTTGAGCTTCTTATCATAATACTTGTTGCTCTGTAAAATGAGGACAACTCGATCCCCATTCACAAACTCCGTGTAAACAGCTTCAGAAACCATCTGCCGCAGATTAACACCCATACCCATCAAAAACACATCCCCACATATCAAACCACCCAAAAGAGGGAGAGGGGGGTGGTAAGAAATCAAAGACGAATCTAGCATTCTTTCAAATAAACCAGCCCCAAAGCACCCCCGATTGGATCAAAACCAGTACAAAAACGTAGTAAATAACCGGGAAATCAATACAAAAAATACAGATGGATGCTATAAAACGGCTCAAAACAGCCGAATCAAGCAATTAGAATCTCCTAGAGAAGTACCAGAATACAGCACCAATAGCTGCTACACCCAAAACAAAGGCAACGACGCCCCATATTGCCGGTGCATCCATAACACTACTCGCCATCACATTCAAAATCACTCATTTTCACCTCCAACAGATAAAAAGAACTGCCCCTGTGCCTGTGCATCATTCAAACTACCAAAGTCTAGTAAAACACGGGTCGTCTTCCAATCTTTCCGGTCAAGGACCAGTAATTCCATGAGGTCGAGCAAGCAGTAATCACACCTATGGACATTTGATAATATTTAAAGAAGCCCTATTTTTGGTTTTTTTTAGAAAAAAAAGATAAAAAGGGATTATATGAACAAAAAAGTATATAAAATACTTATTTAGCTAAAAAAATAAAAAATATTAAACTTATTATATTTTTTAACTCGACAAGTTATATTCAACTCTTCTTAACTCCTATGTGTGCACAATGATCGTTGCATTATCAACCATGCTACCTGCAGTAGTCAATGTAGTTAGAATTATTGTAGACAACGCAGATCAAACCATAGTAAGCAAGAAAAAACTAGAAGGCGTATGGGATGGTAAAGTAGATGGCCCAGAAGCCCTGAAACATGCGATCGAGACAGCAGATATCTTGTTCAAGTATCTAAGAGAAAACAACAGAATTGATAAGAAGGAAATCCCCTCTGAGGAAGTTTTAAGAGCTCTTATTGAGACAATTATCGCCAACAATAAAAAAGAAGAAAAGCAATCACTGACACGAGCGACTCATGAAGATATTAAGAAATTCCTGTCACATGCAATAGACTATACAAAATACACCTATGTACAACCGACAGTGAAGAAAGATGGAATAAGTAGCTATGGGGACGCTGAAAAAGTTCTCGCTCATAATACATGCAAACAGGCTATTCGAAGCTTATTGATTAGCAATGACCTATATTTTGACAATGCTGCTCTAGATGTGTATATTGGTTCAAGAGCAAATGAACTAGAGCCTGAGTCTGAACCAGAATAATTCTCGTCTTTTTCTCTATTTTTTCCTAGGATTTACTGGTGTCAAAAAATGGGATCAATAAAAAAATAAACAAATCAATAAAAACCACGCCTCAGAAACCATGAGCATGATGATCCAGAGCCTAATCCAACAGATGGGACCCATGAGACCCCACGGTGATAGTTCGGTTTCAACCACAACTACCACCCTTCTATGGGTGATCATCATACTTCTAGTAGTAATCATAGTCTATCTATGGTATACTGGAAACAGGAAACATACAGAGTCACCTGAGGAAATAGTCGAAGATACTTCTGAAGAGGAGATTATAGAGACGGATAAGATCACGGTTGCTTTGAGGCTCTTGAATGATAACGAGAAACTGATAGTACAGGCATTGATTGATCATGGGGGCGAGATGCTCCAGAAGGACATCAGCTACGAGCTGGAACTCACTAGGGTACAGACCCACAGAACAGTCCAGAGCCTACTCGAACGAGAAATAGTGACTACAGTGGATCATTATAATACTAAAAAGGTAACCTTAGCCGAGTGGCTCATCCAGTAAAATTGGAATAGGTTTAAACGGGATTATTCTGCATCGGGTATCTATGAGCCTCACATCGACAATTATCGACGCTGGGTTATTGATGACCCTTATCGCTGTTGTCTTGGTCATCTATGTCACCCTCAAGTATAGAAAGGGCGAGTTAACTGAGGAACCCGGGGAACTACAGTTTGCCGATCTCAAGAATATACCCGGGGAAGAATATGTGGATCTGAATATAATCAAGACTGGAAGGACAAAGACAGTCGGGAGCTATAGTAGCAGTGGTTTCATCAGCTGGGAGGCTTACTTCAACCCAAAAACTAGGGAAGATATGCAGAAAAGGACACCAGCAACCATCGCTGTCATTGTCATATTCGCGGTAGGAATCGTTATTACTGCTATTATGAAGCTCATGTTTATCCCAATAGGCTACTACTTTGGGCTCGCGTATCTCTTCCTCGCAAGCGCATTGGTTCTGATAAAATTCATCCAGTTCAAAATAATAAAAAAATAGAATGGAGCCTAGTGTTGAGGCTTCAACTGATCCAATGGGGGTTTCGCATCAGGCGGTAACGGAGACTTGTATTCCCTTCCCTGCATCTGTCTCGTCCATTCATCCTTCGCTGCTTGCACCAGTTCAGGCTTAGAAAGTAGATCAATAACTGTGGTTGCCATAACTTTCGACGCAAATAAGCTTGACTTGTGTCCAATGGTTGTGCCGTTTGATGCTGTGTTCTGCCAGCTATGCCCAGCTGCACCCACAATAGTGTATACCGTTCTGAATTGGACCGTTGGTACATTCCAAGCTACCTCCGCCACATCACTACTTCCACCACCCTTTGAACCGGCTCCTATTGGATCATAGATTGTCCTGTTCAGGTTCACGCCCTGTAGCTGCATTGCGTCTGGTAGATGGCTCTTCATCAACCCTATCCGTTTCTTCTCAGGTGGTATGGACTTGGCTAACTCAGCTGCAAAAGTCTCCTCCTCCTCAGAATACACCGGTGCTCCAATAGCTCTCATATTGGCTATTGCTGCCTCAGCTAGTACCCGGTTCTCCATCCCGTTATGGACGCCGCTGAGGAAGGTAACCTTGTGGGTGGTTCCCACCATCTTGTCTGCCCCATCTGCCATATCCAGTAATCGCTGATAATAGAGTTCAACCAGCTCACGTTCAGGCGCCCGAACATAGTACCAGCTCCGAGCGTATGGAGGCACAACATTGGGTTCATGACCACCATCTTCCACCACATAATGAATACGAGTCTCCTGTACCACATGCTCACGCATATAATTCACGCCAATATTCATGAGCTCAACAGCATCCATAGCACTAACACCCATCTCAGGGCTACCAGCAGCATGACTCGCCGCCCCAAAGAACTCGAACTTGATGCTATTCATGGCGTTTCCACTCCTCAACGTTGCTCCATTGAAGCTGCTGGGGTGTTGACCAATACAGGCATCCAATCCATCGAATATACCGTCTCTCACCATGTAGACCTTACCGACTAGTGTTTCCTCTGCCGGGCAACCGAATACCTTGATGGTACCTTTCACCAGCCCCTTATCCATGGCAGCCTTGACAGCTAACGCACCTCCTAATGCTGAAGTAGCGTAGCCATTGTGTCCACAGCCGTGCCCGGCTCCGCCTTCCACCAGTGGCTCATGACGTGGAATCGGCTTGTTACTGATACCAGGTAATGCGTCCAGTTCCCCCATTATTCCAATGACTGGGTCTCCTTCCCCATAGGTGGCTACGAATGCGCTGGGCATTCCCGCTACGCCCTTTTCTAACTTGAATCCTTCTTTTTCAAGGATATCAGTCAAGGTTTTGGAAGTCTTTATTTCTTGGAGTCCTACCTCTGCTAGCTCCCATATCTTCTGATGTACATCAACGAGCATATCCTCGTTTTTCTTCACCCATTCAAGGGCTACTTCTTTTGGTTCTGACAATCTATTCACGGGTCTATTTTGGCTTAAGAAAGTTTAACACTATTGAGTCGGGGTGTCTCGCGTAAGTATTTTCAACCCACACTACAAGCACATATTGTGAATTTATGAAGACCCCATACAGCAAGGATGAATTATACCATTACGGACCCCAGAGACGCTATGGCAGAGATGCGACTGAAGCCGCGTTTCTACTGGGAGGAATAGGTACAGGGAACTTCAGCGTTGGCTCCCGAGGCGATCTACGTGACTGGGAGATATGGAACAAGTCAGCCAAGGGACAGAAATTACCCTACAGTTTCTTCGCTATTGCGGTCAAGCAGAATAACTCTATTGTGGCTAAGGTACTGGAGAGCGAGTTAGTGCCTCCCTTCAGTGATAGCCATGGTTTCCACCCGGGCTCTGTAGGTGGATTGCCACGTTTCAGGGATAGTGAGATGTATGCCGAGTATCCCTTTGTTTATGTTGAATTCTTGGATGACCGGCTTCCCGTTATGGTAAGGCTTGAGGCTTATACCCCATTTATTCCCCATGAGCCCGATGACTCTGGACTACCCTTGACGGTCCTCAAGTACAGTGTCAAGAATACTGGAGATGAGCCTCTTGAGGTCACTATAGCTGGTAGCATGTTGAATGCTGTGGGGTTCACTGGTATCGCTGATTTTGGGTGGGTAAAGCCCGAGCAATATGGAAGAAACGAGAATACCATCAGGAAGGGAAGCAAGGTAGCGGGCATCCATTATACATCAAACAAGCTCCACCCAAATAGCCTCCAATACGGTAGCCACACTCTAGCCACAACAGAACCCGAGGTACATTACAAGCCCTACTGGTATAGAAGCGGCTGGTGGGACAACCTCCGAGAATTCTGGGATGACCTTAGCACAGACGGCAAGCTAACTGATCACGGCTACACTGAGCCCAGCCAAGAAGGCAAGACAGACGCAGGAAGTATCGCCGTAACCAAGACCATCAAACCGGGTGAGACCATGACCTATAATTTCGTCATCTCTTGGTTTTTCCCCAACCGGATTCATAACTGGAACCAGCGGTTAAGCTGTGATTGCAGTGATGGTGACTGTGAAGAAGAGGTTGTCCAAAACCGATATGCATTACGATTTGATGACTCATGGGAGGTCTGCCAATATTACGCCGAGACCCGGGATCACTTGGAGGGATATAGCCGAAAATTTAGGGATGCCCTATTTGGATCTACAGTACCAAGCTACGTGATTGATGCTGCGGCTGCGAATATCACTGTTCTAAGGAGTAATACTTGTTTCTGGCTCAAGGATGGTCGCTTCTTTGGATACGAAGGCTGTTTCGATGACGCTGGATGCTGTAGCGGCAACTGTACTCATGTCTGGAACTATGAACAGACACTAGCCTATTTGTTCCCGAGTCTAGAACGGAGCATGAGAGAGACCGAGTTCCAGATAGAGACAGATATGGAGGGTAAGATGAGCTTCAGAGCATTCCGCGCATTCCCAGGAACCATTAGCTGGGATGCTGTTGAGGCTGCCTCCGACGGACAATGTGGTACAATAATGAGTCTTTACAGGGAGTGGAAGCTCAGCGGTGATACCGATTGGATGAACGCCCAGTATCCGGGCGCCAAACGCGCACTGGATTATGCTTGTGCAGTCTGGGACCAAGACAGGGATGGGGTCACAGAATCCAAGCAGCATAATACATATGATATCAGCTTCTATGGACCAAACCCATTGAGTGGGGTAATGTTTTTGGCTGCATTGAAGGCTGGTATTTATCTAGCTGAGGCTGCCGGTGACTATGAGTCAGCTGATAGGTATCGTAATCTCTTCGAGCAAGGCAGGATAAACTTGGACCGGACCCTCTGGGATGGAGATTACTATGTTCAACGGCTTGATAAGGTAGACCAGTACAAGTATCAACATGGAATCGGCTGCCTCAGCGACCAACTACTAGGACAGATCAACGCCCACCTAATGGGACTAGGCTACATACTTCCACCAGAACATGTGAAGAAGGCTATCCACAGCGTCTACAAGCATAATTTCAAGACAGATTTCCATGACCACGATAACACCCAGCGAACCTATGCATTGAACGACGAGAAAGGCTTACTCATCTGTACTTGGCCCAAGGGCAGCAGACCAGAATATCCCTTTGTTTATAGTCATGAGGTTTGGCCCGGCATCGAGTATCATGTGGCTGCTCATCTCATCTATGAGGGGCATCTTGATGAGGGATTGACCATTGTTAAGGCGTTGAGGGATCGTCATGATGGGGTGAGGCGTAATCCTTGGAATGAGGTTGAGTGTGGGTATCATTATGCTCGCAGTATGGCTAGCTGGGGATTGATACTGGCGCTCAGTGGATTCAGCTATGATATGCTTGAGGGTAGAATTGATTTCGATCCAAGGATCAACTTGGAGGACTTCAAGACCTTCTGGAGCACAGGTACCGCTTGGGGAACTTATACGCAAAAGATAGTCAATGGAGAGACAGAGAAAGAGGTCAAGGTTCTCCACGGAAAACTATCCAGCTAGGCTACCAGTTTATTGGTTTAATTCTTTTATACCTCCAAGGCACCCCTTTTCCTTGATTATATGGCTAATAAAATGCGGTTCCTAGATCTAAAAGTCAATGATGCCTATACCAATATGGCGACAGATGAAGCATTAACCAAAGCAAGAGGAGAGGGAAAAGCCCCAGATACTCTCCGGTTCTACAGATGGAAACCCTCTGCTGTAACTCTTGGATATTTCCAGAACGTAGAAGATGAGGTAGACCTTGACGCATTGAAGCATTATGGGATTGACCTGAATCGGAGAATCAGTGGTGGTGGCGCTGTATTGAATAGCGCTGAGGGTGAGATCACCTACAGTATCATTATGGATGAGAATGATCCAAGGATCAGCAGTGATCCAACCGAGTCTTACCGGTATCTGTGTCATGGGATTATCGAGGGGTTGGCGATTCTTGGTATCGAGGCTGCGTTCAAGCCCATCAATGATATTATTGTGGGTCCCCGCAAAATAAGTGGGAACGCCCAGATCAGACGATATGGCGCAGTATTACATCACGGTACCATACTTGTTGATTTTGACGCCAAGCAGATGTTCAGCGTATTGAAGATCAGTGACACCAAGATCAGTGACAAGCTCATCCAACAAGCCGAAGAACGAGTAACCACCATAAGAAAAGTACTTGACAGGAAAGTAAGCTTTGAAGAGGTCAGGGCAGCCATGGAAAAGGGATTCGCCAAAGCCTTGGGCGTTGAATTGATGCTAGGTGAGTTATCAGATTACGAGAAAGAGCTTGTAGCCCAGTATCGGGATAAGTATGCAAGCCGTGAATGGAGATTCAGGAGGTAACCATTTGAAGCGATTTGATTACAAGGTTCCCGGAGGGAAACTTCTCTGCGCAAAGGTAGAGACTGAAGGCGATACTGTTTCTTTTATACAGTTCACAGGAGACTTCTTCTTGCTCCCAGAGACTGATCTAGAGGATTTAGAGAGGCAACTCATGGGGATAAATACTAACCCTGATACTATCACAGAGAAAATCGTATGTTTCTTCAAAGATAGAAACACAGTGATAGCCGGAGCAAAACCAGAAGACTTTGCCTTTGTACTAAATAACGCCCTAAAATAACATCAAACATCCTCTTACTTAGAGAAAAACCGTAAAACATCCAATATCAGAATAGTGGTGGACTGGGAGGGAATTGAACCCCCGACCTCTTGATTGCCAACCAAGCATTCTACCACTGAACCACCAGCCCAGCACCCCCAATGAAACCCACTCCCACCCTTAAATCTTTCCAACCAGAGACCAACCCGGAGAAACCTATATAATCCATAACCAAATCCTAGCTCCCATAATGAACGTCAGCGTCGTAATCCCAGCCCTCAACGAAGAAGTCATCATCGAGGACTGCCTAAAAGCCATACGACGCCAAACCGTACCAGTTGAATTAATCCTGATAGATAACGGCAGCATCGACAGAACCCCAGAAATAGCCGAAAAATACTGTGACAAGGTACTCATCAGACCCGAATACAGCCTAGCCCAGATGCGCGACCTAGGCGCCATCGAAGCCACAGGAGACATAATAGTAACCACAGACGCGGACTGCATTCCACCAGAAAACTGGGTAGAAGAACTCATCAAACCATTCCAAGACCCCACGGTAGCAGCAGTAGGAGGCGCCTTCAGACCACTAAACAAAAACCCCCTCAGCCACTTCTACTGCTGGTGCAGCAGCATAATGCAAGGCACCTTCGGGCTATTCCAAGGCGCCAACATGGCATACACAAAAAAAGCCTACCGAGCCAGCCCCGGCTACGCAGAAGCTAAAAGAGCAGAAGACTGGAACCTCAGCTACCAGATACGGAAACAGGGAAAAATCAGGTACCTCAGACGAGCCTACACACGCACAGAGATACCATTCAACCGCCAAATAGAATACCCCGGCGGTATACTCTGCACCATACTCAGCATCTTAGGAGGAATCATCAATCATCCTCTTCTCATGGGACTAGGCGCAGGCTACGTAGGCGCAGAAATGTTCTCCTTTCTCTACAGACACAAATCCAATCTCAGAAGAAGCCACCTAACACTAGTCGCAATAACTGGGGTCTATTTTTCAAGGAGGTTCCTCAATGCATTCAGCTGGTACCTCAGCTTAGGTATACTTCTTGGAATATTTGCGTATTACCTGATAGCAGAGGACCTAAGACAAACCATCGAGGACCTCAAACTATACAAGACACAGGAGCACAAGAAAAAAACCATGATTGACCGGGTTAAACTCCTACTCATAAAACTACTGGACATCTAACCATGAAGCACACAATCCAGTTCAAAGCCCATGGACACCCCAACATCCGATCAACACACAAGACCACATTAATGACAACAACAGAGCCTCATTTAACGCCTAGAGGAGACTGTATTATCGCGGTGGGAGCCGAGACAGGATTAGCACAGCTACCTGATGAGATCAAAGAAGCAGCCCGTGACCCCGAAACAGAGATCACATTCACAATATCAATAGACCACCATGTATTCACCGCAAGGGGAAAAGGACACCCGAATCTAACCTACACCGACCCTATCGATATGGTTGCTAGGAAAAGCAGCTACACCTGTGGCAGAACACTAATGATAGCGTCAGATAAGGCAGCCAGTGATATTCCCGTGGAGATAATCAAGGCACTCCAGAACCCAGAAGCCGTAATAACTGTGCAGCTTACATACGAGAAACCAGAAAAGTAAATTTACATACATATGTTAATTCACACCCTATCGAATAGAACCCCATAGACGGTTTTAAGAAGCCTTTAAACACATGGAATATCTGTAATACCAATTCCGCAGGTGAATAAATGAACAAGCTCTCTGTTCCCCAATTAAAACAACTTTCTAAAAAAACCCGAACCCACCTCCTAAAAATGATCCACGACGCAAAATCAGGACACCCAGGAGGCAGCCTAAGCAGCGTAGAGATCATGCTCACCCTCTACTTCCACATCATGAACCGGGATATGGACGACCCTGAGCGAGACCGCTTCGTCTTGAGCAAGGGACACGCCGCTCCGCTCCTATACACTGTATTGATGGAGGCAGGGTACATCCCACGATCAACTGATCAACTAAGAAAATACGGTGGCATACTCAAAGGTCACCCAGATGCCATGAAAACAAAGGGCGTTGAGATATCCTCAGGAAGCCTAGGCAACGGGCTCAGCGTAGCATCAGGAATAGCAGCCGCAGCCAAGGTAGACTGTAAAAAGACCAGAGTCTATTGCCTGCTTGGAGACGGTGAGTGTGACGAGGGACTTGTATGGGAAGCAGCCTTAATGGCAGCTAGCATAAACCTAGATAATCTCACAGCCATAGTAGACCGCAACATGCTCCAGATAGATGGATGCACAGAAGACCTGATATGTCTGGAGCCTCTTCCCGACAAATGGCAGGCATTCAACTGGAATGTAATAGAATGCGATGGACACAACTATGATGAATTAATCAAAGCCTTCAATACGGCAGAGCAGCACAAGGGACAACCCACGGTAATACTCGCCAATACAGTCAAAGGAAAAGGAGTTTCATTCATGGAGCACAACGTTGGTTTCCACGGAAAAGCACCCAATGATGAGGAGCTAAAACAAGCACTCAAAGAACTAGAGGAGGCACAATAATGTCACTAAAAGGAACACGAGACGCCTACGGCGAATGGCTCCAAGAAAACGGATCAAACAAAAACATAGTAGTCGTGGATGCAGACCTATCAGCATCCACCAGAACCAACAAGTTCTCATCAAAATACAAGGAACGATTCTTCAACGTAGGAGTCGCAGAACAAAACCTAGTAGCCTTCGCTTCTGGACTAGCCCTTGGGGGCAAGAAAGTATTTGCATCAAGCTTCGCCTACTTCGAGACAGGTAGAGCTTGGGACCAGATTAGAAACCTTGTGGCACATGACAAACTGGATGTCCAACTGGTAGCATCCCATGGAGGCTTGTCCTGCGCATCTGATGGAGCGAGTCACCAAGCAGTAGAGGACCTAGCCATCACCCGAGTAATACCTAACCTCAAGGTGCTGGTTCCCTGTGACTCCGAGGAGACCAAAAACACACTGGACACAGTTATGGGCATCAAAGGACCATCATATATACGGCTCAGAAGGGAAAAGGAACCCATCTTGAAGAAGAACTACGAGTACAAGCTGGGTCGAGTAGAAATAATGCATGAGGGTAGCGATATAACCATCGCCGCAATAGGTTCACAGGTAAACTTCGCTGTCCAAGCAGCCGAGAAACTAGCTGAGGCTGGAGTCTCTGCAGAGGTGTTGAATGTTCATACCTTGAAGCCATTGGATAAGCAGACATTGATCAAATCAGCCAAGAAAACAGGGCGAGTATTGTCCACAGAGCAGCATCAGGTGCACGGAGGACTTGGAGGCGCAGTAGCCGAGACTCTATCAGAGCATTATCCTACGCCGATGAAGATAATGGGCGTAGAGGATACCTTTGGGGAGACTGCTCGTACACAGCTGGAGATACTTGTCCACCATGGGTTGACCGCAGATCATATAGCCGCATCAGCCCAAGAATTAATTGATAAAACGAGGAAGTAATAATATGGAAATTTATATTGATACAGCCGAGATTGACGCCATTAAGAAATACTGGGATATGGGGATTATTGACGGAGTAACTACAAACCCCACTCTCATCGCCCGCTCAGGCAGGGTATTCAGCAAGGTAGTGGCAGAGATCGCCGAGATAGTCAAAGGACCCATCAGCATCGAAGCAGTCAGCAACACAGCCGAGGAACTGGTTGAAGAGTCCAAGGAGCTAGCCGAGTACGGAGAGCATATAGTAATCAAGATACCCATGACCGCCGCAGGGCTCAAGGCGACAAAAGAACTCACAAAACTCGGGATAAAGACCAATGTCACACTGATATTCAGCCCAAATCAAGCACTCTTAGCAGCCAAAGCAGGAGCAACATACGTAAGCATATTCGTAGGACGACTGGACGACAAGGGACACGAGGGCATGGATGTGGTCTGGGAAACCAGCCAAATACTCCAAAACTATGAACTGGATAGCAAGATAATCACCGCAAGCATCAGGCATCCAAGGCACGTAGTAGAGGCAGCCAAGGCAGGAAGCCATGTAGCTACAATTCCCCCCGCTATCCTCGATAAGATGGTCCAGCATCCCCTTACTGATGATGGGTTACGCCGCTTCGCAGAAGACTGGGCTAAGGTCACCAAATCCTAGGAACTATTTTTTAGGCACTCAAACCCTTCTCTTTTGACTCATTTGAGCAAATCCAAGACCCTGCTAGGCATAATACTGGTAATAAGCCTACTAACCCCTGTAACACAAGGTGAAGCGCCAACCCAATATGTCTACACGTTGAGTTATATCTTTGAGAACCGTGGCACCTCAGATGTTGAGCTAACGCGGGAAGACGTTACTATCCCCTTGTTCATGAATACTACTTGGCAGACATCCAAACTGGAAGAGATAGACCAAGAGTATACTGTACAGGTTATTGATAGCGATGATAACCAAGGTGCGATAGTAGGGATAAACAGGCTCCTCTTGCCCGGTCAAGAGGAATCATTCACAGCTAAATATACCATCAGTTCGGCTGAACAAGAGGTTCCCGTCTTTGAGCTATATATGGCTCAAGGAATGGCGATGATCCCAGAGAACCTTGTCGATGAATACACAGTGTCCACAGAGACCTTTCCCTCCGATGAAGCCATGTTTCATGAGATAGCCTCGGAGATTGTATCAGGTGAGGAGACTGTACTCGGTTCAGTGGCAACCCTTGTGGACTATATTATGGATAATACAACCTATTGTAACTTTGAGGTGCCCCAGTATCCAAGCAAGACCCTTGAGGACCAACTTGGTGACTGCGACGATCAATCAATACTCTTGATTACTTTGTGCAGGAGCCTCGATATTCCCGCATTCCTCCAAGTAGGCATCTATATCCACCCAGCAATCGACGAGGAAGATACCAGCTGGGAGGGGCATTTGATTAATGAGGCGGATGGGGTGGGGTGGCATGGATGGGCAATGGTATACATTCCTCCTTGGGGATGGGTTCCAGTAGACCTGACACTGGCAGACAGTGACAATGGTCTCGATTTGATCCAGAATGCTCCAGAGTACGGAGATAATATCGTACCCGTACTCAATGTATCAACCCAATCATACATAGGCGAGACCCTTGCCACCCGGGAGCGAATAATAAACAGCTCAATATACGTGACCGTTAGCGATGAAGCCCACCAAGTATACAGCGCAGATAATCCTTTCCAGAACTATCTCTTACTGGGACTAGGGGCAGCCCTCCTGATAGCCATTGGATTAATGTTTTTCGCGGGCAGACGAGAATAAATCAACCTATTGTCAATACTACAGGTTCAAACCACTGTGCGTAGCTTTTCGGGGACACTCTCTGGGATACATTTTCTCAAGCGCTTTATTGCCTGCATCTGCTCACCCCGTTTCAACCCAGCTGAGTGAATGCCATTCCTGAGAACCTCAACAGCCTCATCCATACTCCCCCGATCCACAGGATAAGGCACCCCATCCTTTCCCCCAAAAGCGAAGTTAAACTTCACAGGGTCCTTCCAACTTGCCCTGTTCCCATAGATTAACTCAGCTACCAGTGCCAGCCCCCTTACAGTTCCCGGTCCTATTCCTTTTCTGCTTACAAGCTCCTCATAGGTTCTGGGCTGGAACTCATATGCAGCCCTGACAGCATCCCAGTTTACTGAACGAGGCATAATCAGGAGTTTTTCCTCTGTCCCGCTCCACTTATCAAGCCTACTCTGATTGGAGGGCACTGGTTTCACCAGTTGTTTTCTCAGTTTCTCAGGGTTATCCCTGACAAGGTCTACACAGGTTTTCTGGTTGTTTAGGCTCTCTCGGTGGGTCATATTGAGGGCTTCAGTTAACTTTGTTGGACAGATTATGTCTTGTTGGGGTTCCTGCGTGAACCTGTGTTGATCTAGGTCCCAGTGGTATCTTCTTGCGTTGGCTTTTTCCTCGTTTATCCCTTGCTGGATCACTATCCATTCACCTTGTTCTGTGAAAAAGAAGCAGTGATGATAGAGCTGGTAACTATCCTGAATCAATGTGTTATCAGTTTTGGCACACATCTTACTAGTATAGACCAGTGAATCGGTCTTGTAGCTGCTCAGTCCAAAGACCTGAGCCATCTCCCTGATCTCTTTCGGGGTCTTGAGACTGGTCCTTCCCTTGCCACCACATACAGTAACTCCGATGTTTTGGCGATCCATGGCCATCTTCAATGCGCCACAGGTTACTGTGGTGGTGCCGCTGCTGTGCCAGTCGTATCCTAGTACGCAGCTGAGGCTCTGGAAGAACCATGGGTCGCTCAATCTCTCCAGAAGCCCCCTGCGCCCATATTCGTCGATGATTATGTCTATGATGCATTCGCTGAGGTTTACCATCCTGCTGAATAGCCATCTTGGTGCTTTTCCTCCGTGGAGCGGTAACACAGCAGATGCGTTGTAACCCATACGCCGTGAGATGAGTGACATGTTAAAATGGTTGGCTAGGTGAATGTACCCGAGACCAAGGTAAAAGTGGTTACCCGATTAATCTACCATACCGGTCTACTTCTTGCTTCCTAACACGAGTACTACTGATGGGTCTACCGTCATCAGCCAAAACCATAGTTATAACAAATATCAACAAAGGCTTCTTTCCCCGCTCAACCCTCATCTTGTTAATAACTTCGGCTGTAACCTCTGTCTCCTCGCTAACCACTATAGCCTCCAACTCGTCGCTATCTATGGTAGGTCCAAATGGGTCATATAGGGGCACTATCTGGGCTCTTTCAAGGTACCCTTTTTCTCTTAGGAAATCCTTGACATCTTCTAATCGGTTCTCGTAGGTGTCCACCTTGTGATTCTTTTTCATGGTGGCTACGAATTCATCGGTTGTTACCCCTACTATTGCCTTATCCCCTACGTTGAATGTCTCTTCCAAGAGGAACCAGTGTCCTTTATGCATGACATCAAAGGTTCCCCCTACTGATACCCATTTCAGTCTGTTATTTGACACAGGGATAAGCTCCTGAACGCAGTATCGAACATATGACAGCTTTAAAGTTTTTCCAGAATGCCCTTAAAAATAAGATAATTTAAAAAAGTTTAACAAAAAATATCCATGATTGTAACAGTTTTTCTATCTCAAATATAGGAATGAGCCCTTAGGATGTGGGTTAAATTACGAAGCAGGTTAATGTTGATTGTACACCGTTTATGTCTCGTATCTCTTGTATAATTATTTCTCGAAGTTTTTCCGAGTCTTGTGCATTGATCAACGCATATGCATCATATGGACCGTAAAGCATCTCTGACTCTAGTACTCCTTGGAGTCCTCTTATTGTCTCGATTGGGTCTATTCCAGTATCGGGTTCTAGAGTCATCAATACAAGCGCTTTAGTCATCTAGATCAATTAAGTTAGACAAATGATGAATATAAACAGCGATGAAATTGAAAATAGTTAAATCCCCTGACGCTTTTCCTTTCCAAGAATCGAGGAAAAGAATATGGCCTCAGAGTTCTCAAGCCGAATATCGGGTTTCTATAAAAAACCAGTTGATGAAAGAGTGAAGATCGTTGCAGAACGATGTGGACTCACAGAAGAAGACATAGCAGTCCTGAAAAGTGATGGTGGGCTGAGCATTGACGCAGCAGATCGAATGACAGAAAATGTCGTAGGTAGCATCGCGTACCCATTTAGCGTCGCAGTGAACTTCAGGATAAACTCCAAGGATTTCCTCGTGCCCATGGCTGGAGAGGAGCCTAGTGTCGTCGCTGCCGCTAGTAATATGGCGCGATTAATGAGGGCTGATGCTGGTATAGTTGGATCTACTACTGATCCAATTATGATTGGTCAGATTCAGGTACTTGAAATCCCAGACATGGATAAAGCCATCAAAGCAATCGAAAATCAAAAAGAAAAACTCCTAGAAGCAGCCAACGAATTAGACCCAGTACTTGTGAGATTCGGTGGAGGCGCCAAGGACATCGAGCTTAGACCCCTCCATACAGCCATCGGGGATATGCTTATCGTTCACCTTCTCGTTGACTGTCGGGATGCTATGGGGGCAAACGCCGTCAATACCATGGCTGAGGCATTGGCACCCACAATTGCTGAGCTTACTGGAGGCAGGAGCCTTCTAAGAATCATCAGTAACCTTGCGGATCGAAGGCTTGTGACTGTGAAGGGAAAGATCAAGGCGGAGGATATTGGCGGACCAGAGGCGGTTGATAATATCATAGCTGCCTGGGCGTTCGCTGATGCAGATCCTTACCGAGCAGCCACACATAACAAAGGGATAATGAACGGCATAGCAGCTGTTGCTCTTGCATTCGCTCAAGATCATAGGGCGATAGAAGCGGGGGCTCACAGTTATGCTGTCCAGAATGGACAATACAGGAGTATGAGTAAATGGAGCAAAGACTCCAACGGTGATCTTATAGGCGAGATGACTCTGCCAATGGCCGTTGGGCTGGTCGGTGGAGCTACAAGAAGCCACCCTATGGCTCAGGTAGCCCGCAAGATATTAGGGGTAGATAAAGCTGTTGAGCTGGGTGAGGTCTTGTGCGCAGTTGGACTAGCCCAAAACCTCGGTGCATTAAGAGCATTAACCCAAGAAGGAATACAGCAGGGTCACATGAGGCTTCACGCCAGAAACCTTGTGGTGATGGCTGGGGCCAAGGGTGATATGATCGAGAAGGCTGTCGCTGAGCTCGTCGAGTCTGGTGAGATTAGGTTCCCTAAGGCTCAGGATATTGTCAAGAAGCTTCAAGGGTAATATTATTTGACTATTCTCATTGATGATGCCGGTAGCGGAGACTTATTGTTTGGCACCGTTATAGGAACTTATCGCCCAGAGGACGACCACTTTATCTATGATCTGATAAACGTGAAGCATTTCCAGATGCCTCTATATAGAGATAAAACTCATCTCAGGGAGGCAAGGCGGATCTCGGTGGAGCTTGTTAGTCGGCTTAAGCTCAGAGAGAAGGAGAAGATTATCATCTGTACTGGTGATATATTGAATGTAGCTGCAGAAGCCCTCCTTGAGAAGTATGGTGAGGAAGTTGTTGAACGAGGCAAGATCGAGGGTAGAGGTCAAGAACTTGTGGAGTTAGCCTATATAAATGAGCTAAAGAACATCGGTTATGAGCCAATCGAGGAGAGAACCGAGAAATGGGGCAAGAACTTCTGGGACATGTATAATTGGCTTAAGGAGGATAAGAGGCGCCTTAAGTTCGCCAAATCAGCCTTCCCCAATTTAAAGAAGTATCCCCTCTTCAAGTAGTTATTACCCCGTTATTGTGTGCATTATTCCCGGTTACTCTATCACTTTTTTGACATGATTAAACATCAATCAGGGCTGTTCTGGGGCTTTTTTCGCTTAACGAAGACTGGATTCATCTGGGTTGCTGGTACCCCCCCTCCCCCCTGTTGTGGGGTATCATTTTTTATTTTACATAATCTATTGCTATGCGATCACTTTGAAGCCTTGGTTACTCAATGTATTGGCGTGTCCCATCGATAAGCATCATCCTTTGGAGGCTTATTTCTATAAATGGGAGACTTCTGATGAGGAACTTGATAAGATCAATCGGGAAGCAGGCAAACCATCTCAATTCTTCTCCAAACAATATAATCACTTAGCGAAACAGATCTCTGACGGAACAATCAGTTTTTCCTCGATTAAAGCGATAAAAGATCAAACTGGGGCGCATCATACCTTGGAGCTTCAGGCTGACGCTTTGAAGTTCCTTGATAGGTTAGAGTTCGATGCTGAAAAGACTGAGGATAATCTTCTGGGCAAGTATCCTGAGGGGATCGATGTCTTGTATAGATATCTTAACTTGATCGAGGTTGAGGAGGGCTTGCTCAGGTGCCCTGCATGTGGAAGATGGTATCCTATCGGTAGCTCTGTCGAGACTATTCCCGAGCTTATGCCTGATGATTTGCGGGACGAGGAAAAGGACATTGAGTGGCTCAATAAATGGATTGAAAAGATCCCTGAGTCTGTCAAGACCGAGGGCAAACCTTTCAAACCTTGAGTGTATCTCGCACCCTTGGATAAGCCCATTGAGCTAATCCGATGGCGAAGCCTGTGACCACCATCTCAGCGTATAATATGCTGTAGCCTACTGCTGTGATTGAGAGATAGTTTATGGCTGCGTGTATTAGGATCGCCAGTATGAGGTACTTTGGTTTCTTTTGTCTTATTGTTTCGAGTACCATTATTGATAGGCTGAACTGGATTATCATAGACATTACTCTTTCATATGCGCCGACTAGGGGTAGATACCATGGGTTTGAGTTGATAGCGTATAACTGCATCTCTCCGAGGCTCTCAGGGTTGGTGAATAAGATTATACCGATTGTCAAGACGTTTAATCCTACCAGAAAGATGGATTCGATTCCCCCGTGTCCTGCTCCATATGTTAATCCGGTTCTGTAGCTATCGTTTTTAATGAGATATTGTATGCCCAAGTATCGTGCGGTTTCCTCGAATAACCCCGATGTGATTGAAGGTATCAAGTATAAGAGCCAATACGATATGTATGTAATCTCTCCTGATATGACTAGCTGGGTTAGATAGTTGTTGAGTGGGAATCTTACTAGGCTGACTAGAAACATCATGGCTCCTATGAGCCATATCTTCCAGCTTGTGTTCAACCGTTTAATCAGAATGTATCCCAAGGCTAGTGGTAACGCTATCTCTATTGTGCCTGCAATTAGATATGATACTGCGATCATGGATGTCAATTATTATCTACTTATAGTCTTTTATCGGGTTATTAACGGCTGTTGTATTTTGAGCAATATAATTCGATGTTTTGAGTAAACCTTTTTCTTTTGTCCTACTTTTGCATAATTCTATGCTGATCTGGCAAGCTATTCTAGGGTTGCTTTCAGGTGGATTGATACTGATTGTTGCCAGTGAACGGGCTGTGGACCAGCTCATCAAGCTTGCCAAGATAATTGGGTTGAGTACCTTTACTATTGGTTTTGTTATCGCCTCCCTTGGCTCTGATTTGCCTGAAATCATCAATAGTTTAATCTCAGCGTATCTTGGGCATGGGGATATCTCAGTTGGGGATAGTTATGGGTCTGTGATGACCCAGATTAGCCTTGTTTTAGGTTTGATCCCCTTTTTCTGTACTTTTTGCAGGCTTATCCCGAGTACCTTCAAGTATGTGGGAGCTGTCGAGGTTGGAGTCTTAATAATCTCATTGTTTCTGACAATAGATGGAAAGGTTACACGTTTTGATGGTATTTTCTTGTTGATCCTGTGGGCTGCTAGTATGATTATTTTAAAGCGGTTCGCTGAGCAACGGGTCGTGCTTGATGAGAGCATCGAGTTAGAAGAACCCAAGGAGGACTTACCAAAGATACTGGGATGGCTGGCAGTCGGTTTCATTGGAATCGGCGTTGGAAGCTACGCTGTGATAGAATCGGCTATATCAATCAGCAGGTTCTTCGGTGTATCCGAGTACTTGATCAGCTTCTTCATTGTCAGTCTTGGAACCAGTCTCCCTGAACTCGTGGTTGAGGTGGCTGCTATCAGGAAACAGCATTTTGAATTGGCTATTGGAGATATTATTGGGAGCTGTATCGTGGATTCTACATTGGCTATTGGATTGGGTCCGATATTTTTCCCCATCGAGGTATCTGGTAGCTCGATACTGGTTACTGGAATTTACGCTGTGTTTGTCTCGGCTGCTGTTGTGGGAGTATTGATTTGGCGTGGTGTTAATGATAAGAAGACTGGTGCTTTTTTCATCTTATTGTATCTAGGTAGCTATCTAATACCGTATTTCCTCTAGGGCTCCCGATAATCGTATAAGCATAGTCGTAATACATAAACTGACTAAAATGAAGTTCAGTCGCTATGTTTCATGCATTGACACCCACTGCAGCGGTGAATCCACACGTATCCTAGTTGGTGGAGTACCAAAGCTCATCGGGAAGACGATGCAGGAGAAGCAGAAATACTTCCAAGATCATTACCATCACTTAATCGGTACCATGTTACAGGAGCCAAGAGGCTTCGATGGGATGCTGGGCAGCGTCCTAACAGAACCCTGTCACCCTGAGGCAGATATTGGTGTAATATATCTCTGGACTGGTGGCTATTTCAGCGCTTGCGGTGATAGTACATACAGTTGCTCTGCAGCATTGGTTAACACTGGTATGGTTGAGGTCAAGGAGCCTTTCACAAACATCACCTTTGATACTGTGGCTGGGTTGGTCAAGACCAAAGTCGAGGTCGAGGATGGGTCTGCCAAGCGTATCTACATGCAGGGAGTTCCCAGTTTCTACTTGAAGACCATGAAGTTTGATGTCCCCGGTTTGGGGGAGGTTGAGGCTGATATCGCCTATGGTGGTCTCTGGTATGCCTTCATCGATGCCGATAGTATCGGTCTGAAGCCTACTCAGGATAACAAGGATGAGTGGATTCCCCTCGGATGGAAGATTAGGAATCATATCGCTGATACCATAAAGGTGGATCACCCAGAGTACCCTGAGTTAAACATACTGGACTTGGTTACCTTCTATACCAAGCCAAGTAAATCAGAGTACACCAGCAGGCACTGGAACGTATTCGGACCCAAACAGACATGCAGGAGCCCAGCTGGAACCTGTACCAACGCTAGGATGGCTGCCATGTATGGTAAGGGTGAGATCAAGCCTGGTGATGAGGTGACGTTTGAGTCTACTATCGGTACTTTGATGGTTGGTAAGATCGCTGAGGAGAAGAAGCTCGGTAAGTATGATTCTATTGTGCCTGATGTTATGGCTACTGCTTACGTTACCGGGTTTATGCAGGTGGTCATTGACCCCGATGATCCATTGAAGGATGGATTCCTTCTCTAGTTTTTTCTATTATTTTTTTCATCTCATTGTATTCTTGTAGTGTATTGGCGCCTTTCTCTGTTAATGATAACTGGGTGTTCGGTATTCCATTGGTTCGTGTTAGGTATCCTTTGTCGAGGAGTGTGTTGACGAGGTTTTTGTTTTGGTTGTTTGTGTGGGTTCCATGTTTTACTGCTTGGAGTATGTCCATGGATGTTTTGTATTTTGATGTTGTTTGTTGCATGTGATACTTGTTGGATTTTTCTTCCTTATCTTTGGCTAGTTCTGATACCGGTTTCCATGTTTTCACTCATTTTTGTATAAAAAATCTAGAATATTATATACAACTTCGACTCCTTCAATTCGAGTGCGTTCAATATGTCAAAAGACTTTATCAAGCTGAATGCCGGAGACCCCGATGTCGAGGCACCTCAATACGCGATAAACGAGGCGCTAATTGGCATCATAGAGGGAGGTATGAACACTCACTACCCCCACTATAGTGGCTACCCGGATAGGTTCGCAGAAGCAGTAGTTGATTACTACAAGAAATTCACAGGCGTGGAGTATGAGCCCAAGGACATTATTCCCGCCGCTGGAAGCAGCGCTGCACTGTATATTGCCTTGAGTGCCTGCTTGGAGAAAGGCGACGAGGTACTGATGTTCACCCCCTACTATATGGGGCACACAGCCATCTTCAACGGCATGGGAGTAAAGATGAACATGGTTCCACTATACAAGGAGACCAATTATCACCCCAAGGTCGATGAGATCGCAGAATATGTTACACCAAAAACCAAAGCAGCGTTGATCTGTAACCCTGCAAACCCCACTGGCACAGTTTTCACTCCGGACGAGTTGAAGACTATGGGTGATCTTGCGGTTGATCACGATTTTGCATTACTCGCTGACGAGATCTATCTTCACTATACCTATGATGGGCACAAGTTCACCAGCATCGCTGGACTCAATGACGAGTACAAGGAGAGGACTCTCGGCATCATGAGCTTCAGCAAGACGTTTAGCATGACCGGTTGGAGACTAGGCTATGATATCATTCCACAGAAGTACAAGGAGAAGGCTGAGGTCATACGTAGGATGAGTGCGCCACGACCAGCTACATTCGTCTACCGTATGGGTGTCGCCTGCCTCAGAGGAGACTTCCAGTATGTCGAGGACAGGCGTGTCGAGTATGAGAAGCGCAGGAATTACTTTGTTAAGGCTATTGATGATATGGGTTGGCCTTGTCACAAGTTTGAGGGTGCTTTCTATGCTTGGTTTGATGTCCGTAAGACTGGACTGGGAAGTCAGGAGTTTATTAAAAAGTTCCATGAGAGTCAGAACGTTGCTTTGAGTCCTGGTGACAGGTTTGGTGTAGATGGGTTTATCCGTGTACCTTTGGTTCACCCAGTTCCAGTACTAGAAGAGGTCGTTGACAGACTTAAACAGTTCAAATCTACTCTTTAATTCCATTTTTTATTCCATTTTAAATGTATTTTTTCGTATCTTGTTTGATTTGAGAACGAATTTTCTATTTAAACCCGGAGGTTCTCTTATATACGATAAGATTCGACTTAATGAGATCAATCAATGTCCAAAGAAAAGTTTGTTCTCAGTGTCGGCGACCCAGACGTCGAGGCACCAAGCTACGTCTTCGACGCAGCCATCGAGAAAATGAAAGCAGGCGGAGAATGGACCCACTACGGTTTCCAGACAGACAGACCCAAAGTATTCAGAGACGCAGTAGTCGACTACTACAAAAGATTCGGAGGAGTAACCTACCCTGACTCAGCGGTTATCCCATGTGCAGGCAGCAGCGCTGCTCTATATGTAGCTCTACGCACCATACTGGACCCCGGCGACGAGATACTAATGTTCGAGCCCACCTATCGTGGACACTTCAATATCCTCAGAGGGCTAGGCGTCAAACAGAACCTAGTGCAGCTTGAACGAGAAAACAAGTTCCACCCTGAGCTTGATGATATCGCAGAAGCAGTAACCCCCAAGACCAAGGCTGTACTGGTATGTAACCCAAATAACCCCACTGGGACAGTCTTCACCGAGAAAGAGCTAAGAACCATCGGAGACCTAGCCGTGGATCATGACTTAGGCATCTATAGCGACGAGATTTATCTCCACTTTATCTATGATGATAACAAGTTCGTCTCCACTGCGAGCCTAAGCGAGGAATATGCGAAGCGAACCATCAACATTATGAGCTTCAGCAAGACATTCAGCATGACTGGTTGGAGACTCGGGTACATTATCGTACCAGAGATGTACGCAGCAAAAGCTAAACTGATCGCAGGAATGGCGGCGCCAAGACCACCAACATTCCTATATGCAGCAGGTGCAGCAGCCCTCAACGGCGACTTCAAATACGTTGATGAGCGTGTCGCAGCCTACAATGAGCGCAGGAAATACTTCTGCCCCGCGGTAGACGCAATTGATGGGCTAACCTGTGATATATTTGAGGGAAGCTTCTACGCTTGGTTCGATGCACGAAGCACCGGTATGAGTAGCCAAGAGTTCTGTGACAAGCTCGCAGAAGCCGAGAACCTGTTCTTCAGCCCAGGCCACACATTTGGACCTGGACAGGATGGTATGGTTCGTGTGCCACTCTGTCAGCCTATGCCTCTCCTTAAGGAAGGTATTGCTAGGCTTGAGCGCTTCATGGAAAGCCTCTAAACCTTCATTTTTTGTACAATTTTTCATATTCTTTCAAGAATTTTCTGTGCCTGTTTCAGTTTTGGTGAATAAAGAATGGGTAGATAATATTGGAAGTTGGAGGAGTGCCCAACCGCGCGTACCTCCAATTAATCTTCCACATGGAAGCCTCTGTGGAAACAATATATCGTGTTGTATGTAAAGATAAACACATAATCACTGTATCGCTGTTTTTCTTTAAACTCCAGAACTGTTGAGTAGAAAATAAAAAAAAGAGTATAACTATGTGAGTTATACTTGAGCCGTAAGTTCTTGGTTAAACTGTTTTTTTATTCGGTAAGAGTCTACTGCGTTTTTAATTCTCTTCAATAAAAACAGGTAGTGCGTGACATCGTAAGATTTTTTAATATAATCCTCGACACCAGCCTCAAACGCTTCTTCTGCTATTCTCTCTTTCTCACTCCCTGAGTAGAGAATAACAGGTACCTTGCTGTATTTTCTGAGTTGTTTCGTCAACTCTATGCCATTCATCTCTGGCATTCTATAGTCCGATAGTACGAGGTCAGGCTCACTTGTTAAAACGTTTTCAATTACTTTTCTGGGCGAAGTAAAGGTTTCTATGTTTAATTCCTTGTCGTAAAACGCCAATATCTCCTTGGTTAGATCCAAGAAGTGCTTCTCGTCATCAACATGTATGACCTTAATCAAAATAGTCTATCCTCCTGATTTGAGGTCCACTCGTTGAAAGACCGAGAAATGACGTGTTTAGGTGCAAGGGTTGCGAGGTCTCCTGTTTGGTCATATTTTTTCCTTCCATGTACTCGCAAATGCATCTCAGTAGGCACTAGTACACCCAAACAAAATCTGATTCCCGCCCGCCCACAGTCGTCCTGGGAACACGTTTACCAATTAACGATGCAATTGGCAAATAAGAAATAATGTATTTATCTATATAAATACTTCCTAAAATCGACCAATATTATAGAATCAGGAAAAAACAGGACCCTCTAGATAAAATCTCCTTTAAAAATTTATTATTTTGTGAAATATACTCACTTTTATCTTATTGTTGCCAAATACTGTTTTTTTACCCGATACCTATCTACAACATTCTTGATCCTCTTCATCAGCACAATGTAATGTTCAGCGTCTTCGCAAATTTCCTGTTTTAGGACAAAGTCATCCACGCCAGCCTCAAAAGCCTCGCAGGTGACGCCCTCATCAGACACGTTAGAATACATTACGACAGGTATTTTCGAGTACTCTCGCAGCCTTCTGGTGAACTCGATGCCGTCCATCTCGGGCATATTGAAATCTGATAGCACACAGTCTGGCTCAGTCTCTTTCACCATTTCTATTGCTTCCCTTGGCGATGTTGAGCCCTTCATCTCGACTTCCCGGTCAAATGACTGGAGTATCTCCCTAGTGATCTCCAGTATGAACGGTTCGTCGTCGACATGAATTATCTTTACTATGTGCTATTTCCCCCCTTAGTGGCAATGATAGAGTGGCTAATGTTATAGATTAAGAACACGAGGGAACGATCTGGGATGATAGTTCCATATTAGTGATCTATATTAAAAATTCACTATTTTCACCGGAACGACTGGAATGAATGTTCAATAACACGTGTCTAAATCAAGAATGCATCGTTTTTTCACAATCTGAGTCATTTTTTTGTTATTGCGCGCAGGCTCCCCATATCTAAGGTAATAAGTGCGTCTCAGAACCCAGAGGATAAACTGACTCCATTCGTAAGCCTATGAAAAAAGGACCCAGTCTATTAACCAACATTGATTTAATATCAGTGAATATTTTCTGCACCAATTCCCATAGAGACTGTTCATTCATTGTCTCCACCAAGAAGAAGCATGTCTTATCGCCTAAGGAGACTTTGTGCATTCCTTCTTCTTTGACTGAGACTATGAAACTTGAGTTGAATTTGTCCCCTCCTCTTAGTGTCTCTGATACCGTCGAGATGTATTCTCCGTCAAGCATCAGATCAGCATTGAAGTTTTCTTGGATGCCTCCTTTGTTGCTTAAACTTACATGAACGGTCACAGGTATATCTGGTTCAGTAACACATGTGGACACCATTAAACTGGAAATGAGATGTCCTGTCTCTTTCTCGACTACGAATCGCTCCTTCAATAATCCCAAGTTGATGAAGTATGTTTTTGGTATACTTCTATTCACCATCCAAGAAAGGGTCTCAGAGTTCCCAGATTCAATATACAACATCTCTTCCACCACAATCGTCTGATCTAAGAGCAATTTTAACCTGTAAGTTGACGCTTCTGCTCCAACATTCAAAACTCTAGCTCTGATTGTAACAGGTTGACTTGGATAAACAGTTGATTGCGATACTGTTAGATTAGTTATCTCAAAAAAGCTCGTTTGTGGTGTAGCCGATTTCGTATCTGTATCAAGATAATGGTATAATGTGGCTCTGTTCATTGCACTTGTTCCCAAGTAAATCTCTGAGAGTTTTCGCGTAGGTAGGTAACTGAAAACCTTTGCAAGTTCCTCGTATCTTGCTTTACTCATCCATAGCTCTACAACCTCTCTCACCTTAGTGTAAGGCATCATCTCGAACAAAGCTGCTACAGTCGAGGGAGTTTCTGGGAGGTTGGCTATCTCGACGAAGATATCCACAAGTGACTCAGTATCCGCGTTCACCATTGTCTCAGATATTCTCAAGGTGATATTTTCAGCGCGCTCGGGATCTATCTCTTTCAGTTTTATTTTCACTATGGTCTCGACTCGTATTGCAGCCGAGTTGAGGTCATCCCTTGACATGCTCTCAATTATCCTTGCCCCTGAGACAGGGTCTAGTTCCAAGAGGCTTTCAGCTACAATGGTTTCATCCAATTTGTTCATCAAGTAACTGAACTTTTCCGTCTCTCCTTGGTTCACTGATTCAACTAGCAAATTGGATATTACTGTGCTATCCATCTCTTCGAGTATGCTCAGAGTGGTTTCATCTTCTAATGCTACAAGTATTTCTACTCCTTCGTTAGGATCCATATGTTCCATGATTTCAGATGCATTGGATGGGGAAAGTTTTGTAATTAGTTGATTTCTTGGCTCTGAATTCATTTGCCTTAAATAAAGAGATGCTTCCTTTTCTGGTACTTGAGAGATGAGTTCTGCTGCTTTTTGCGAGTCTAGATTCTCTAATTCTGTTGCACCTGTACTATAGGACATATCAAGCAAGTCCTGCCCGGTCTGAAGTATAACTGGCTGATACTCATAATACGCAATGATAGGACCTGACTCAGTCTCATCTGAACCAACATTATCAGAGACATTCTCAGTCTCTATTGAACCAACTTTAACAGAGAAAGTCACATTATCTGTAGCACCTAGATTATCAGTCACAGTGAGGGCGCCAACATACTCTCCATTCTCAATGTACTTATGTTTAACATCTACTCCTGTAAGATTCTCGCCATCCCCAAAATCCCATAGATACTCAACGATTTGCCCATCAGAATCATAAGACTCCGATGCACCAAAGTTAATTGGCGCGTTTCTCTTTCCCTCATAGCTGGGCTCTGTCTGCGCTACAGGTTGCTGATTCTCTGTTTGTGCAAGGGTTATGATTACATCGTGAGTACTGTGGCTGTGCTCGAACTCTATTATCCATTGGGTATCATCTGAAGTATAGTTATATTCTACCTCGACTCCGTCCACTTTTATCGCTAACCCCTCTATGTCTGTGACGATGACCTTCGCTATCATTATCCGGTTATGACTATAGGTGTCAGGTTCTCCCGAGAAGGTGAACTGAAGAACGCTTTTTGACGAGTTATACTCCAAGTCTGTGATAATAGAGTTAGATGTTACAGAGAACACGTAATCTACCACTCCCTCTGTGACAGCCAAGGTGGTCTGGATTGATGCATTGTTTTTGTAATCGGTTTTGGCTGCTTCATAGCGTGCTCTTATGAGATATGTACCTGTAGTTTGCGGTGTCCAAGTTGAATCGAACTCTCCTTTTGGATTTGTTTTTTTAGTTTTTATCTCACTCCAAGTTTTACCCCGCGAGGCGCTGTACTCAGTAATGATTTTACCATTTTTTAGGGGAGCGCCATTTGAATTGAGTATTCCCTTAATGTTAATAGGCGTTGACAATTCGCTTGAAGGAATTATATCAAGCTCTAGTGTTGATGGCGCGAGAACAGTCACTGTCATAGCATCTGTTGACTGTCCCATATCGTCGTCCATGACATTGAGTGTTACTGTAAATACGCCAGTCAAGTAGTAAACATGACTGGGGTTGATGATGTCTGCTGTTTCACCGTCTCCAAAATCCCATAATATATTATGGGTGTCCTGACCGGGATCAGAAACGGTCCCCTCGAATTGTACTTCTTCCCCCAGATTGACTATGATGTCTTCGCCAGCCTCAACAGATGGGATGACATTGAGCACTTGTACGTATGTATATGCTTCAGCTTGGTTGCCTTGGCTATCAGTGGCTCGAAGCCAGATGTCACCGATATAGTCATCACTCCATGTATGTGTGACTGAGTAAGACGTGGTAATCTCATCATAGATACCATCTCCGTCTAGTTCCCACTCATATTGAATGATATCGTCATCTAGATCTGTAGTTCCACTTGCATCAAGAAGGATGGGTTCTCCCTCTGATCCCGTGTATGGTCCACCGAGGTCTGCGATGGGCGGAGAAGAAGGTTCTTCCTCAGGAACTTCCGTGCTCTCAGGTTTAGTGATGGTTACCTCTAGAATGTCTGAGGTTTCACCTCCATCATCGTCTGAAACAGTCACGGATACAGAATAGATGCCATATTCGCCATACTTGTGTACTGGAGTTAATGTTCCAGTGGATTGGGCTCCATCGCCATGGTTCCATAGTATCGTGTATGTGTCTGCTCCGGGGTCTTCAAGTTGAGCTGTGAATGATACCTCAAGAGACTCAGTATCTATATTGGGACCAGCGTCCACAGTGGGAGCCACATTATTGATTGTTATTGTGCAAGAGTCTGTTGAGGATAGTCCTGTTGAGTCTGTGACTCGGAGAGTAGCCTCTCCTTGATGATCGTCAATCCAAGTGTGTGAAATCTGACTTTCTGTGGAGAGATGTTCGTAAACGTCGTCTCCATCCAAGTCCCACTCATATTGTGTGATATCATCATCTGGGTCAGAGGAGCCGCTGGCATCAAGAAGGATGGGTTCTCCCTCTGATCCTATGTATGGTCCACCTGAGTGTGCTGAGGGTGGAGTGGGGTCGGGGCTTGTCTCTTGTTGCTTTTTTGGTTCGGTAATGTGTACCTTGAGTGCATCTGAGGATTCATCACCATCGTCATCTGTTACAGTCACGGTAACTGTGTACATACCATATTCATCGTACTCGTGAATAGAGGTCAATGTCCCAGTGGATTGTCCTCCGTCTCCATAATCCCAAATTATCGTGAATGTGTCTGCTCCAGGGTCCTCAAGATGCGCCGTCAACGACACAACAAGAGATTCTGTCTTAATATTAGAGCCAGCTTCCACCGAAGGAGCCACGTTGCTTACTGTGACGGTACACGAGTCTGTTGAGGATAGACCCAATGAGTCTGTGACTTGGAGAGTAATCGCTCCATGATAGTCATCCTCCCATGTATGTGAAAGCTGGCTCTCAGTTGATTGATGCTCGTATACGCCATCTCCATCCAGATCCCACTCATATTGTATGATATCATCATCTGGGTCAGAGGAACCGCTAGCATCAACAAGGATGGGTTCTCCCTCTGATCCCGTGTATGGTCCACCGAGGTCTGCGATGGGCGGAGAAGAAGGTTCTTCCTCAGGAGGTAGTATGATCTCAGGTTCAGTGATGGTTACCTCCAATGTGTCTGATGATTCTCCCCCATCATCATCAGTAACAGTAACAGAAACTGTATAGACCCCGTAGTCAGCGTACTCATGTACTGGGGTAAGTGTCCCAGTGGATTGTCCTCCGTCTCCATAATCCCAAATTATCGTGAATGTGTCTGCTCCAGGGTCCTCAAGATGCGCCATGAACGATACTTCAAGGAACTCTGTTTCTATATTGAGACCCGCATCTACTATGGCAGCCACATTGACAACTGTGACAGTACAAGAGTCTGTTGATGATAGACCCAATGAGTCTGTGACCCGGAGAGTAATCTCTCCTACGTGGTCGTCTTCCCATGTGAATGAGAAAGTACTTTCTGTTGATTGATGCTCGTATACTCCGTCTCCATCCAAGTCCCACTCATATTGTATGATATCATCATCTGGGTCAGAGGAACCGCTAGCATCA
>Ga0272441_10001425_pt1 | contig 51034 bp, 46 predicted proteins | sample SSMProp6N_FD_193582 | JGI IMG/M metagenome (GOLD analysis project Ga0272441, IMG submission 193582) | Marine sediment archaeal communities from Little Sippewissett salt marsh, Falmouth, MA, United States - SSM-Prop-6N | ecosystem: Environmental > Aquatic > Marine > Wetlands > Sediment ... | reverse complement strand
CATACAAATAGTCAATAATAACTCTGGACTCATAATAACCCCCTCGTGTTGTTGATCAACAAACAGTTTCTTCTGTTGGGCTACTAAAGAGACTCATAATTTTCTTTAGCAGTTCACTGATTCCCTGTAGGCAAATAAGAATCATACCTACGAACAGCAGGAATTTTACCCAGTAAATTGGATGCGAAAGCACCATTTCGTCGACCTCGCGGATTTTGAACGACCTGAGGAAAAACTTCCACCCGGTAGGGATCAAGACCGCGCTCCAGACCACGAGAAAAATACAGTTAAGAATATCCATCATGGTCTGGACTTTAGGAGTACATTTCGAGGAAATAAGGTCAATCCTGACATGTCCCTCATGCACGAAGGTGTAGTCCCCTATGAGGATGAAATAACTTCCAAAGAAACGTTGCGTGTACCCATGCGCCCATACGGTGGGGCTGTTGAAAAAATACCGGGCAATAACCTCAAATGTCAGCATGAATATTCCTACATAGAGAATCCAAGAAACATATCTCCCGGAATATTCACTAATCGATTCAATTACCTTGATGAAAGATTGCATAAATACTCCCCTTTTCATTGAGATGTTACTAGGATGATTCTAAAACAGACATTGCAGACACAAGGGCAATTATGATGCCAAACAAAGAGAAACCTTAGAAAAACTTAGATATGTAAATTAAATTAACATGTTAAAGGTGTTGTCGCGAGGTCGATTTTGAGGGAATCACTATTGCCGGATATTGCATAAACGCAAAAAGAAATCTTACATCAGTTTTTATTTTTTGTGTCCCGCGATGAAACAAATCCAGGACTGATCAGTAAATATTTCATTCCATACCTATAATATGTTGAAATAAAAGGGAGTGATTTTGTCGTCAGACACTGATATTGCCATTATGCAATATATTGCCATTATGCAATATATTGCGAGTCTTGCTTGTCCGTGTTCTTCAGTTTTCTGCAAATCGTGGAAGGGTTTACCCTGAGATGAAGCGCCGCTTGCCTGGGATTGCCATATTTCTTTATTGCTGAAGAGATGATCTCCGCCTCAACTCTCTTTAACTGCTCCTTAAGCGTTAAACCTGTAGTTTCATGGTGCTTTATATTGGATACGTCTCTGATTTCTTCGGGGAGATCCGATTCCATGATACAATCCCAGTTAGTCAGGACCACGAGCCTCTCAATAACATTGGTCAGCTCTCGCACATTACCGGGCCATGAATATCGCAATAATAAATCTGAGCATTCCCTGCTCAATGTTTTTTGCATGGAATGTTTTTGATTAAAGATTTTCAAAAATAATGTGATAAGCGGGGGTATATCTTTGGGCCTCTCTCTTAAGGCGGGGATAAAAATTGGTATTACATTCAGCCGATAGTATAGATCAGACCGGAACCTGTTTTTTAATATCAGCTCCTTTACGTCCTGATTCGAAGCGCAGATAAGCCTGACGTCAACTGTTTTTGTAATAGTACTTCCCACCCTTCTTATCTCGAAACTCTGCAGTACACGTAAGAGCTTCGACTGCAGTACGATCGGCATGGAGTCGATTTCATCCAGAAAGAGGGTTCCTTTATGGGCCATCTCGAATAGCCCTGGCTTCCCTTCTTTGTTTGCCCCGGTAAATGCACCTTTCACATACCCAAACAGCTCACTCTCTAAAAGGTTTTCCGGGATTGCCCCGCAATTGATCTTTACAAAAATGCCGGTCTTGGATCTTTCCGAGATATGATGTATCTCCTCGGCAATCCTATCTTTGCCGACCCCTGTTTCTCCATGAATAAAGACTGTGGCATTTGTGGCGCTTACACGTGTGACGACTTCATAAACATCCCGCATGGATTCGGATACAGCCACCATCTCATTTTTTTCCACAGAAGATCTCTGAAGTTCTTGAAGTTTTTCCTTATATGCCGTTGTCATCTGCTTGGATTTAACCAATTCACGATTTATCGAGTTCAGATCCGTCATATCCCGCAGGTTTGTCATGACCATGGTGATCTTGCCCTTATCATCGAAAATCGGATTACCTGTTACCAGGACTTCTTTTCCTGAACTAAGCACCTGAGATATGGTTTCTCTCTTCTTGGACTTGAGTACCTTTAATGTAACGCTCTCACTGATAAGGCCCTCTTTTTCCAGATCGCGCATGTTTCGTCCGATAAATCTCGAGGAATCTACTCCGGATATCCTGTCATAGGCAGCATTCGTCCTGATGCCGATCCCTTCACCATCCGCAACGAATATTCCATCATAGGATGAGTTGATCATGGCTTCCATCTGTTTGGCCAGATAACGGAATTTTTGCGTATAATCAGAGATATTTTCATATTTAATCAACTCATGAAAAACGCTGATTACTCCAATTGTCTTCCCTTCTACCTGAATAAGGGATCTATTGGCAACTAACAGACGCGAAAAGGATATAACCGGAACACCGATCTGCGGTTCTCCGGTTTCGAGAATCTCTTTGAATTTTATCCATGATGTGGAATCCAGATCAGCGTAATGGATTTTCTTTATTCTGATATCTGTTTGAAAATCCATAAGGGTACGCGCCAACTTATTGATAAATATCAAGTACCCGTCTGTGTCGATTACAAGAACTGCAAATTGGAGGGAATCAAGCACCGCCTGGACGAAACCATCGGAGCAGAAAATTTTCTCGATCCTCAAATTCGTGGGTGCATAATTCTGCATAGAGATTGTTACAATATATATTTAAAATAATCGGTTGTCTACAACTTTTTTCACCACAAACCAATGTGTTTATTATGATATTTGTAACCTATGTCCCGTTACTAAAGTGTTACTTATGTCTATATATTGTACCCCTTCATTTCTTTGCGCCACTTTCTTTTGTGCAAGCAAAAAAAATAGCATATAAAAAATTGAATTGATAGCGTATGCATCTGAAAATATTCAAAGATATGATCAACAATATTTCTGTATAATGTAGAATATTTCTTGGTGATTTATAGAAGATATATCGAAAGATGATCTATTAAATTTTTCGATACAACCCGTCATGCGCTTTTATCTTTTCTTTTTCTACAAGTTGATCAAGATGTTTTTGGACCATGTTGGTTTCGTCATACATTAGGATTTTGTTTTGGCTTTTGTTGTAGTCGAATCCATAGATCGGGGATGAATTCACAACCTCAGGCGGACTGACCCAAGTGCCTGCCGGGATCAGACTCAATATGTTCTGTTCGCGGGTATCGAACACGGCCTGATAGGAACTCAGACGTTTATTTACATACCTGCCTTTGACCGGCTTGGCATGTGACGGGATATAGGCCTGAACCGGCATGGACATGATTCTGGCCAGAGACCGCCTGAATGCGGCAATATCTGACTCCGGGTTGCCGTACCAGGGGCCCCATGGGCTCAGGTCGATATCGAATCCGATCAGGATTTTTTGCTTCGCCTCCCACAGGCAATAGTGGTCGCCAATGTGGCCGGGGGTATGCAGGGCCTTCAGGCGGGTTTTGCCGAAAAAGAATTCATATCCGTCATCAAAACTTGAAGAAGACCTGAAATTCCTGTAGCCGGTGAATGCCAGTGAGGTATCGATCCAGAGCTTGGCCAATTCAGGTCCTATGAGCCTTGTGGCGAGCTTGTTTGCATCGCCGATCGTATCCCTGCTCTCGGCCGGCACTATGATTTCAGAGCCTGAAAGTTCGTGAATTAGCTGATTTCCGGCGGTGTGGTCCGGGTGAGAGTGGGAGTTGATGACAATATCTATGGGCACAACCGAGCAGATCCGCTCGATGATGTCCAGCCCGCAGCCGCTGTCCAGCAGGGCAATCGTTTCATCCAGGATAAGAACAGCGTTGGCAAAAGGCGAGCGGCTGCGGTTGCGGCCCTGGATGATATGGATCGTATCGGTAATGCTTGTCAGCCGGATTCCCAGTTTGTTCAGTTCATCGATATACATCACGCTCCGGAATTATAAGCCGGGTGACGCAAACGGTCAAGGAAACGTATTAATCATTTGCTATGCGTTGCGGGGTTAATCAGAGAATAACTTCAGTCAAAAATATTTTAGGGTGCTAGATGATCGGGAGGGTGATCCGGAGGATTTCCGGCATTTTACGATTACAGAGACAGCTTGGAAAGATTTGGCCCATAACAGAGTAAAACCAAGTTGCATTGTAACTAAACGGATGAAGGCAGCTTTTTAACGGGGGAAAAGAGATTTCTCGGTCAGCTCCATGAAATTGTTAAACATCTCTTAGGCGTTGGTTTTGTAGATTTCGCCCAGATACTGTTGCCTGGTAACGATTATTTCCATGACACCCGAGAGCTGACCCCATAGAATAAGCAATAACTGCAGAGGGCTCAGCTTTGTTTTGATGGTGCCATCTTCGATTGCCGCTTCAATGGCCTGGACGGTCAGGTCGGCATTGTCATCTCCGATCTTCTGGCATTCGACCTTGAAGATGCCGTGTTCTTCAGAGTTCACGGGGCAATGGTAATAACGGTTTTTGTAATCAAAGGAAATCATGAAATTGAAAGAAACAGGATCTTCACAAAAAAACCGGAAATACACCCGGGCAATCGCCTTAATTTTATCGATACCGCGCTCGGTGCTCTCACAGGCCTCATGCAGCATGGTATTTAAAGTTCTGAGGCCTCTGAGCACAATGGCTGCAAACAAATCGTCTTTATCCTTGAAATAGAGATAGAGGGTTCGTTTGCAATATCCGGCTTCCGCCGCGACCCTGTCCATGGTGGTATCATCGTACCCCTGGTTTGAAAAGAGATTCCCGGCAATATCAATGATGCGATTCTGGCGTTGTAATTTTTCCCAGTCTTTTCTTTTCTGTACTTTCATAGGCTCTTGCTTTTATACTTTGTTAGACATAACGTATGCAATGGTTGTCCATAATCCGACAGTTATGAATTATTAAGTTTTTCCTTTAGTGATTCTCAAGATCGATTTATCCTTTACCAGCGGTTGTGCGTTCGTTCAAAGAAAAGAGCCGGAGCCATACAATGTCACCAGCTCTTTTCTTTGTGCATTCAGGAATCATCATCGACCTTGAGAAAATCCGGGCTCAGGCATTCCGGGTCAGGCCAGGTATAGAAGCCTTTGCCCGTTTTCATTCCAAGGTCCCCTCTGTCTACCATGTCCTTGAGGGCCTGCGGTGGCTTGAGATAGGGATCTCCGCTTTCCTCGTAGTACAAGTTCTGCACACTGTAGACCACGTCAAGCCCTATATAATCCATAATGCCGAAGGGCCCCAAGAGCATCCCGGTAAACAGCTTCCAGGCCCGATCGATATCCTTGAAATCGGCATAGCCTTCGGACCAGGACTTGAGGGCATCGCGCCTGGCTGCATGCCACACCCGGTTGAAGACAAAACCGATGCACTCCTTTTTGGCCACCAACGGCATGCACTTGATGCCTTTGATCCAGGAGACAGTCTTGTCAAGGGTTTCCTGACTGGTCTTAGTGCCGCAAACGATATCCACAAAATACAGGTCGGCAATCGGGGTGTAGAAATGAGTGTTGATAACCTTGTCTTTGCGTGCGACAGCGTCCTCGATGCGTGATACCGGAAGCGAGGAACTGTTAGTTGCGATAATTGCATTCTCATTGGCGATCCGGTCGATCTGGCTGAATACTGCTTTCTTCACTTCCAGATTCTCGGTAACCGCTTCGACAATCAGGTCGACGCCACCGAGAGCGTCTTCGAGGGAGTCGTGGAAGGTGATTCTCTTGGTGGTTTTCTTAGGATCTCCGCTGACTGAGTCACGTTGAAAATAGTTGTCATTGAAGAAGGTAATGGTGTTTTGTGACGATTCCAGGGCTTGGGGAATTGAATCAAAAATTTTGACCCGGTAGCCGAAAATAGCGGCACGCGAAGCTATCTGGGATCCCATGAACCCGGCTCCGATGACAGCGAGCGTTTGTATTGTATCCTTCATGTTTTGCTCCTTTAATAATTTAATCATCCTGATTGGTAATAATGAATGATATTGTTTTTGATATAATATCCATTATTATCAAAAGGTTGTATAGTGAGTTTTGAAATCATCAATCCGGATAGTACAGTTCGTTATCAAATACCTTGTCCGCTGCAATATCAGGGCGGGGGAAAAACTAATCAGCCGCAGGGGTTTATACCCCGGATTGCGGAGAGATTCGAAAATTTTCTGGCGCGGGTTTTCCAAAACATCGTTACGGGGTAGGGCAGTGAGTATCCTTGTGTTATCGGGAGAATCGACCCCGATGAAAGTATTACTGCAAAAAATGGTTTGAGTTTTTGACATAACTACTTTCCGCACTATGGTATTAAAATCAATTGGATCAAGTATGTTTATTACACTGTAGTGAAAATTAATTAATCGTATTGAAAGAGTCAAGTCGAAATACATGCATCAATCATTGCTGTATGATAGAATAACCTGATCCGGCTGTATGCCGCCAGTTCTATATTATACGGTTTTCCGTGATCATGTCGGGCTAGGAGAGTTGATTGTAGTGGAGTTTTACGGTAGGCATACATTTTCCCGTTGTTTGATGCTTTGAACAAACATAACTTGACATTTATCAATAAAAAACTTAAGTTTTTAAACAGTTAAGCCTTTCCAAAAGGAGATATTCCATGAGTGATGATTTGAAACAGAAAGTCTTGAACGTCATGAAAACATCAAGTGAAAAGGGCAAAAAGAAGGTGTTCATCAAAAGTCTGGTGAACCAATTGCCGGATGAAGATAAGCGGGAGATCAAGAAGGCAGTCAAAGATATGGAAAGCGATGGTACTCTCAAGTACTGGTCGAGCGGAAGCACGGTATATATTGTGCTTGCTGAAGACTTTCACAGTTTAGAAGAGGAGTAATCCGCTTCTAAACTGTGAAAGGTCAGAACATAAAGGCCTATTCGTTATAGCCACAGCCTATCCAGACATGCCAGCCGCCGTCAAGCATGCTGAGCCTGGTAAAGCCCGCCTTGATCAGTACGTTTCGCATGATATCATATGCCCTTACGCCCACTTGACAACCGACAACGAGTTCTTTGTCTTTGGGCAGTTCATTGATTCTTGAACGTAGCTCGGCAACCGGAATAACGTGAACATCGTCATGCTTGATTTCTCCGAGTTGCAGTTCAGCTTCGCTGCGTATGTCAAGAATCGCAATGTTTTTCCCGTTGAGCAATTTCTGTTTGAGCATAATCGGAGTGATGGCATCAATCAGCAAATCCAGTTTATTGCGAACGATGTTGGCACAATGGACCACATTGTTGATGCTGCTGGAAAATGGTGGGGCATAGGCCAGATCGAGATTGGCCAGATCATCGATTGTTGCCGCGAAATTCATGATACCCGCGATGGTATCGATGGGCTTGACCACATCTCCGTTCCCCACGGCCTGGGCGCCTAAAATTCTTCTGGTGTTTGCATCCACCACAAGTTTTAAAACCACATACTTGCCACCCGGGAAGAAGTGTGATTTGTCGCCGGCAGGATGCAGACAAATCACTGCCTGGTACCCGAGTCTTGCGGCGGTTGTTTCATTGATGCCGGTGGTCGCGATATTGATTCCCAGAGTTTTTACGGCTGATGTGCCCAGCACGCCGAAAAAACGATCCCTACCGCCGGCTATATTGGTTCCGATCACCCGGCCGTGACGGTTGGCAACCGAACCGAGCGGAAAATAAATGTTTTCTCCCGAAATAATATTGGTACATTCCACGCAGTCGCCTCCGGCATAGATATCAGGATCGCTTGTCTGTAAATATTCGTTGACTTTGACTGCCCCGGTACTGCCGATTTCCAAATCGATTTCCCGGGCAAGATCTACATTTGGTTTTACGCCCACCCCGACCAGGACCGCATCGGTTTCGATCTCGCGTTTATCGGTAATCACCTTTACTACGCGGCCATCTGCATCACCTTCCAGGCGCATAACTTTTTCTGACAGCAGTAACTTGACTTTGTTTTTGCGCAGTGTTCCAGCTACGTAATCGGCAAGTTCTTTATCCAGCATGGTGGGAAGGGTCTGGTTAGCGATTTCTATGATGGTTGTTTCCACGGCCTGGGCCTCGAAGGCGTCACACAGTTCCAGGGCGATGCGGCCGGCGCCGATAGTACAGATGCGATCGGCTTGGCCGTCCTCGATTGCTGTTCGTAATTTGAAGGCATCTTCAGGCCTTCTGAGGAGATAGACTCCCTCCAGCGTAATCCCTTTAATCGGGGGCACGATCGGCTCGGCCCCGGTGGCCAGGACCAGCTTATCATACGGCAGAGTAGTAAACTCGGATGTATCCAGATTTTTTATTGTGATTTCTTTTTTCTGCCGGTCGATCTGACAAACCTCACTTCTTGCCAGCACAGTAATACCTTTTTCATAGGTGAAATAATCACAGTCTCTTAAGGTTCCGGATGAATTTGTCATCAGGCCTTCGAGATCGGGTACTGCCCCGGCAATATAATAGGGAAGTCCGCAGGAGGCATATGATATGTAACTGCCTTTATCGATGATGGTGATCTCTGCTTTCGGATCCAGACGATGTGCCCTGGCGGCGGCTTTAGGGCCACAGGCAACCCCGCCAATTACGACAATTTTTGATGCTTTTTCAATCATGTGTACTAGCTCCTTCCGTTGTATAAATCAGTTGGCATAATCTGCCCGGTAATTGCTTTGTCCTGTAGCGGATTATTATCCCTGCCATTGTGTACAAGATTTTTCTCAATTCTATAAATTTCATGTGAATTTTCATAATCGGATCGTGTTATAATTTTTCGTCCCAGTCAATGAATGGTTGCTCAAGATCGGTCATGGCATTTACGATCAGTTCCACCAGACCGCCGTAATAAATATTATGCCGGGCAGTGGCATTGTAATAGCTCAACATTTCGCGAAAAGTCCCTTTGCAGTTCGAGCAGGGGGCGCAGATATATTTAGGCAGATCCGTATTATCCAGTTCTTCTTTGGTGAAGGCCTCCAAGATCTGTTTGAACTTCATGCGTGATGAGACGGAAAGCTGCCATTGCGGGAAGGTTGTGCTGGATATAAAGGAAAATCCGCCGCCGCCGCCGCAACAGTAATTTTCACTGCCGTGCGGGGTCATCTCTCGAAAGCGCGGGGCGATTTTGTGCAGAATTTTTCGTTGAGGCTGAACAATTCCCATCAGGCGCACTATGTTGCAGGGATCATGCAGGGTGATCGGGAAATCGTTTCTGATCGGATCTAGGGGTATTTTTTTGTGCTCCAGGATATCAAGCAAGGTTGTCAGGCAGCTTTCCTTGGGGATATTGAGCCCGTTGGGCAGCAGCCGATCAGCCACAGCAGCCATGGCTTTATGGGCGGGGCCGCACTCACCAATTAAGATTTTTTTAACCTTGAGCTTTCGGGCGGCCTCAACTTGGCGCTGGGCAACACGGGCCAGCTGTACATCGTCATAAAACAAGCCGTAATTTGCCGCATCATAGGCGCATAGCTCACTCGACAGGGTATAGCTGATATTGGCCGCATCGAACAGGATGGCAAAGGCCTCCGGGTTTTCCGGCCACGCAAGAATTTCTCCGGCACTGTGGATAAGAAGGATATCAGCACCTTCTATGTCAACCGGTACTGTAATACGCCGGCCGGTTTTTTCTTCGATTTCATCTTCCATGAATTCGATGGTATCCATGAGTGCCGCCCGATTCATGCCTGAGGTGGAACCGGTTTTCAGCTGGTTTATGCTGCCCGATTTGTGCAACTCTATTGGTGCGATGCCCATTTCCTGGCTGAAGAGTTTTCTGATTTCACGGGTGACAAGTCCGTTGTCAACCCCTATGGGACAACTTGATGTACAATGGCGGCAGATGGTACAGCGGTAAGCGGATTCCGCCAGGCGCGCGATCAGTTCCCAGTTGAGCTCGATATCCTGGCCGGACAATCTGGCCTTGAGACTGCCGCCCGGTTTCAGATATTTATTGATGATGCGGCGCAGGACTTCGGCGCGGTAGGTGGGACGGTAGATTTCCTGCCGGCCGCTGCCCACAAAAACATGGCAGGCCTCGGAACAAGCCTGGCATTTGGCGCAGTTTTCCAGCGATAACAACAGCGGCTGGCGGAACGACCAGTTGTCGTTTTTATCCAGGAGTTTCTTCAATCCTGACAGGAACTTTTCAATCAACTCATCTTCTTCGACCTTGCTCTGCGGACGGGGGATACCGATTGCCATATAGCCGTCAAGATCGCATTCGAGTCTGTCGGCGGTTTCGTCCTTGAGTTTTTTCAGTTCCGGTTGCTGTTCAATATCTTTATAGGGGTAGGGCAGAGGCATCAGGTCTTCGTTTTTGATCTCGACCAGCGGTTCACGGCCTTTTCTGCTGATATCCTTGGTGCGAAATTTTATTGGTTTCATCTACTCCACCTCTTCATCGATCACATCCTGCCAGGTTTTTCTGCCGTCTCCTCGAATGTGCGGGGCCGACCATGAGATAGGTTTTTGCAAGGCGCTTTCCACCTTTTGTTCGAGAGGCCCTCCGGCAGTGTTGGGTTTGTCGTCCCACTTGACATTGTGATAGAGAAAATATTTTGCCAAGGGATGCAGCATGTATGTAAACGGCAGGTAGATGAGCATGAGATCCAGAAGCAGCAGTGAAACAGAAAATGCGAGCCCGGGGTTTCCTGCCGCCCGAAGCGTGATCAGATCTGCCGCGTAGTTTCTTGCCAGGCTGAAGTCGTGCATTTGGCCGTAGGTAATGCAGGTTATGAGCCAGGACGCAAACAGGGCGATGAAGAAAACCAGATTGAAATAATCGACAAACGACGAGTATAGTCTAAGGTCTTCAACCACGGCCCGCATTATCAACAGACCTGTGGCACCTGCCAGGCCCATAATCAATCCGGCAAAGCCCGTGATCGTTGTGAGGTATGTGATTAGGACGATAAGCTCCTTGGCGGATGCGGCAGAAACAATGCTACCGAAGGCCTCGATGATCGCACCGATTAAAAGCAGGACAATAAAGGCGCACAAAAGGTACAGGCCGAAGTGAAAGGGAAAGGAGGCATACCAGAGTTTGCGCTGATTTTTCCACAATCCCCGGACCAGAAAGATTTCAGCCAGCATATACTTTAGTGTACCCATGAGCGTCGGATTGCGTGGTTTTTCCCACCAGTTGAGTTCTTCGTAGTACGAACCGCCGTATTCCTTGCCTTTTTCATGATAGACCGGATAGATCTCCCAGCGCAGATGAAAAGGAGAACTGGCCCAGTGCCGGACACGTACAATGGATACAAGTATGAAAATTACGATGGCTGCATAGGTTAGAATTTGAATCATCCTGTCTCCTTAGAATTCCTATAGTTAGAGTTCGAGTTCCTGCTTGACACTGATTGCAATTTTGTAGAGCAGGGTAAGAATGAGCAGTCCCAGTGCCCATACTCCCAAGGTTATCATGATTTCCACACCGCTGGGTGCATACTCCATAATTTTTTTCATTGGACTTGGGATAAAGCCTGCAATGATCAATGCAAAGCCTTTTTCGATCCACAGTGACAGGAAAACCAGGATACAGGCAGCGCCTAGTATCTTGGGGTTGTTTCTTGTTTTAGGAACAAGCAGCAGGATTGTCGCTAGGATTCCTGTAATTCCCGAGAGCCAGGCAAAGGGTACCAAATTCGAGCCATCCCCGATGCCGCGGTATAGATAAATGAAGTGGTTCATGTGATCCGGGATCTGGGTATAGAACACGGTAAAGAATTCGCATCCCAGGAAGAACAGGCTGATGACCATAGCATAGGTAACAATTTTGGCCAGGCTCTGAATTGCCTGGCGGCCGGCATCGAATCCGGCAAAGCGCCTGATTACATAGGCAAACAGGATCAGCAGTGCCGGGCCGGAAGCAAAAGCCGAGGCCAGAAAGCGCGGGGCCATGATGGCGGTGTTCCAGAATCCGCGCCCCGCCATGCCCGAGATGAGAAATGCGGTTACGGTATGAATGCTGACAGCCCAGGGGATCGACAGATAGATCAACGGTTTTACCCATCCCGGCGGCGGAACTTCGTTGCGTTCGGCATTCAGCACAACCCAGCCGATCACGATGTTGAGCAGAAAATAGCCGCTGAGGACCACCATATCCCAGAACAGGATTGAATTGGGGGTGGGGTGCAGCAGCAGGTTGAAAACCCGGTCCGGCCGTCCCAGATCGACAATAACAAACGAAATACACATGATGATGGCGGCCACCGCCAGGAATTCTCCCAGAATCGTGATCCGGCCGAAGGCTTTGTGATCATGCAGATAATAGGGCAGTACCAGCATAACCGCTGAAGCTGCGATTCCGACCAGGAAGGTGAATTGTGCGATATAGAGTCCCCAGGAGACATCCCTGCTCATCCCGGTCAGGCCGAGACCGTAGGAAAGCTGCTGCAGGTAGAAAATCCCGCCAATGACAATGATCGCCAATAGTGCCACGATCCAGAAAGCATAGCCTTTACTACCCTTTAGTGCCTTTTCCAGCATGGTATCCTCACACAATATAATAAATCCGGGGCTGAGTCCCCAGATGGGGTTTCCTGCGGATGGTATGATGTTTACTCAACAACGCACTGACATCCGAGGCCGGATCATTCAAATCACCGAAGCTGAGCACTCCTTCTTTACAGGCGGCAACGCAGGCCGGCATCAATCCCTGGGCCAGGCGTTCCACACAGAAGTTGCATTTTTCAACTACGCCCCTGGTCCTGGTAGGGAATTCTTTATTGGTCTCGTTTAAGAATTCCCTGGGATCGCGCCAGTTGAGGCTGCGCGAACCATAAGGGCAGGCCGACATGCAGTAGCGGCAGCCGATACAGCGGTGGTAATCCATGGCTACTATCCCGTCGGCACGTTTGAATGTGGCCTTGGTCGGACAGACGCGCACACAGGGCGGATTGTCGCAGTGGTTGCATAAAACAATCGAGGGCCGACCCTGATAGTTTTGTTCCAGGTAGTGATGAGTCTGGGCCGGGAAGGCGTGCTCAAAATTGTCTTTCCAGATCCATTTGACCTCGTTTTTGGGGAGATCCATGTCTGGCACGTTGTGAATACGGTGACAGGCGTCGATGCAGTTCCGGCAACCGTCACATGCCTGAGCGGCTTTAGATAAGTCAATTACCATGGCCCATTTCTTACCGGCAAAGGCCTGCTCGTAGGAGAGATATCTGTCTGCTTTGTCGGCGGCAAATGCCTCGACCACGGCTGTGCCTGACAGCCCCAGGGTGGAAAGACCGATTATCTTTAGAAACCTTCTGCGGCTTTCATCCATTAGTGTGTCTCCCTGGGATGCTCTTTGATGCTAAATTTCGGCTCGATATGGCAATCCCAGCACTTGGGTGTGACCCCCACATAATTGTGGCAACGGTCACAGAATCCTTCTTTGTCCTGATGGCATTCCATGCAGGTGTTCTGCAGGCTCATGCTGAAGCGTTTGCCCTGGCTGTTGATATAGATGCGGTTTGAGTTACGAACCACGGAATCTCTCCATTGATTGAGCAGTTCCATGTGGTGGGCTTTCATGAATTCTGTTGACTCAACACACAGCTTCGCATCGCCTCCAAGATCAAGCTCCGGGGCAGCGATGTCCCTTCCCTTGGAAAGTGTCAACAAATTGATCCACAACGGCAGGGTTAATACAAACACGAGCATAAAGATGAAGAGCGCTATCAGGGGCCTATCCTTCATGGTCATTTTCCTCTTCCCCGCTGTTGGGTTCGCCGCGCAGATTCACTCTGCGTTCGTTCTCGCCTTGCATGACCAGAGCGTTGCCAAGGAGTTCATGAATGCCGCACACATCAACTTCAGGTACCCAGTATTCCATGAGCGGCGGCAGGGTTACCCGGTCGATGGCACAGATACAACTAAGCATATTGACCCCATGTTTTTCATGGACATGCCTGACCGCATTGGCACGTGGCAGACCGCCGCGCATTCGCATTTCCAGGTTTTCATCATTGTTCAGCCCGGCCCCGCCTCCGCAGCAGAAGGTCTGTTCGCGGATGGTATTTTCCGGCATTTCATGAAAATGATTGCAGACATTGTTCAGAATATAGCGCGGTTCTTCGAGCAGGCCCATGGCGCGTGCAGGATTGCAGGAATCGTGAAACGTAACCCGGACATTGTCGTTGCGAGTGGGATCGAGTTTCAGCTTGTTGTGATAGATCAGGTCGGCCGTAAATTCGCAGATGTGCACCATCTTGGTTGAGGAGGCATTCTCGAACCGAGTGCCGGTGATCGGCGAGACAGGAACTTCGAGAAAATCGGCCGGGCCGTTGAGGGTATCCATGTACTGGTGAATGACCCGCCACATGTGGCCGCATTCCCCACCCAGAATCCATTTGACCCCGAGCCTTCTGGCTTCGGCATAGATCTTGGCATTGAGCCGTTTCATGGTTTCGTGAGAGCTGAACAGGCCGAAGTTGCCGCCTTCGGAGGCATAGGTGCTCATGGTGTAGTCGATGCCGAGTTCGTTAAGCAGCATGATATAGCCCATGAAGGTGTACGTGCCGGGATCGGCAAAGTAATCACCCGACGGCACGACGAACAGGATTTCAGCGCCTTTTTTATTCAGCGGCACTTCCAGGTGCACGCCGGTGATATCCTCGATGTCTTCGGCCATAAAATCGATCATGTCTTTGATTGCCTGAGGCTGCATGCCGATATGATTGCCGAAGCGGTAACAATTGGCTACCGGCTCCTGCACCCAGTTGATGTTGAGACCGACCAGATTCATGAGTTCCCGGGCCATCATGGTGATTTCGGCCGTGTCGATCCCGTAAGGGCAGAAGACCGAGCAGCGGCGGCACTCGCTGCACTGATAAAAATAATAGAACCATTCTTTCAGGACGTTGAGAGTTAATTTGCGGGCCCCGGCAATTCTACCCAGGATCTTGCCGGCCGTTGTAAAATCGTTTTTATACACCGAACGCAGGAGTTCGGCTCTGAGAACCGGCATGTTTTTGGGATCGCCGGAACCGAGAAAAAAATGGCATTTGTCGGCACAGGCCCCGCATCTCACGCAGGTATCCATGAAAATCTTAAGCGAACGGTATTTCTCAAGCCGTTCCTTGAAACCATCGTGAATAATCTGCTGCCAGTTCTCGGGCAGTTTCCAGTCTTCATCGGTGATGGACCATTCCCTGGGATTGGGGTAACCTATTGTCTCAAGATTTTTAGCCTTAGCGGGATAGCTCCAGGAACCCTCCCTAAATTCGGTCGGGGTCTCCATCCAGTTTTCCCGGGGTGGGCGGGGCTCAATCATTAGTTTGTCTGGCTTGGGGAGCTTTTTCATTCCCCCTCCTTGTCAAGGGGAATGCCGGCAGAGAGCATTTTATCGCGGAATTCGTCTTCGTATTCCTCGTAGCTGTGAGTTTGCACCGGATAATCCCAGGGATTGACGTGTCGTTTCATGCGGTTGGTATTGGCCAGATTTCTGGTCGGGCTGAGGAAGATCCCAGCCATGTGCATGAGTTTGCTGAAGGGGAAATAGGCTGCGAGTATACATACACAGAAGAGATGAATATAGAAGACCACCCCGATTGTCTCGTACAGGCCGGGAGAGAAACTGAACAAGCCCACAGCCAGCTGTTTCACACTATAGAGATCCACCTTGAAGACGTTTCGCATGAGGATCCCGCTGATCGCAATTGTTGCCAAAAGCAGCAGGGCAAAATAATCACTGACAAGCGATATGTAACGAATTTTGGGCAGCACCACCCGGCGCAGAAACAGGAATGTCACACAGAAGAGGAACGCAATATCACTCAGGTAGATGGTCGGCAGCAGGATATCAAAAACACCGTCCAGACTGGTGACAAGCTTGACGATTACAGGTATCGGCTGCAGGAAAAAATGCAGGTGTCTGAGGAGAATGATTAAAAAAGAATAATGGAACATAAGTCCGAAGACCCATAACCAGCGCGAGCCGGTATAGGTAATTCTCTTATCATCGAGCAGCCCGGCTCTGGAATTTCTGAACAGAGAACGGAACAGCAGAATCTCGAGCAGCATACGGCCGATTATCCCGAAGGTGTTCGTGGGGTTTTCCAGGTTGTTGGCCTTAATCCACGGTAATGATTTCTGCTGGCCGCCGGTGGTCGGAATTCTGAAAGGCACCGGGGCTTTGGCCCAGCTTATAACACGATAGATAATGCCGGCTAAAAGAATAGAGCCTGCCAGATATGGAATAAGTATACCGAATACAGCGTACATGCCGAAACTGACACCTATCCACGGGATTGCACATAGTGCCAGTACAAAACATACTGAAATCAGAATATTGCGTATCATCCTGGCTTACTCATATTCCTGATGATCGGAATCTTTCGGTTTTGTTTCCGCCATGAGGCCTGCGCCTGTCCGGTCTAGCAGTCTATCATAGCGCTCAAGGATACGGGTATGCATGCGTTTGTATTCATTCATGCGAATATGGTTAAGTTCTTCGCGTATGCCGGTGTAGACTGAAAATGCCCGCAAGGCCAGGGCATCGACGGTGGCGTCAAAAGAATTAAAGGATCCTTGCAGTGTATGGGCAGTGATTTCCTGATTCAGGATATCCCTGACGACTTGCTTCAATTGAAAAATGAATTTTAGGGCCTCCTCGCAGGATAACTCCTGGGCAGCTCTGATTCTGATAATTTTATCCAGACAGCTTGTGATCTTATCACTATCAATACGGCCTTCTCTAATTATTTCGTCGTACAGGGCAGTTATAGCCGCGGTTGTGGTAACACCTAAAGGATTATTGAAGCGATCGTTTTGCGTTTGCAGAAATGTATGGCTGTCCTCATGATAGCTCGCAAAAACCAATTCGAGCCAGCATTTCACAATGCGTTTTTTGTTTTGTGTAAGCAGCGTGGTCAAATTCATGTAGTTCTATTTTTTTAAGGCTCACTATTTTGCCAGCCTAGACTGACAATACATAGAAAATATAAGCCGTTGCCGGGGTTCGTACTGAATCCGTAATTCCTGTTGTGGGCACAAGGAATGAATGGCGACAGGCCAGTTGCCCTGCCACCCGTTCATTATACACAACCGGTCGGTTTTGGCAGGCCGGCAATTTTGCATGCCCCTTTGGCCGGACCTGACGGGAAGAGCTCATAGATTTTCTTCTGTTTGAATCCGAGTTCTTTGACAATTTTACGTACCATGGGGGCAATTTCGAATTCCAGGTAGTAATTGCGGATATAGTTTACCATCTTCCAGTGTTCCTCGGTCATCTCCGGAACTTCTTCGGTCTTGGCGATTTCCACTGCTATAGCCTCGTTCCACAGAGACGGGTCCTGAATAAAACCATCTTCATCGATTTCAATTTGCTTGCCTGCATACTCTACAATAGCCATAAACTCTGTTCCTCCTTTGTTGTTACAGCGAAATGCGGCATTTTAAATCTGATTGATCATCAGATATAAAAGGGCCTTTCCCGCTATACAGTTCTTTATCTTTTCCGATAGTCTGTTTATACATCCAGGCAGCCTCAACCAGGGCCGGAGCCCACTGACGGGTGCCAGCCGCATGCACATGAGTGTAGGTGGCCAGCATATTTTTATAGCATAAACCATCTATCTTTCCGTTAAGGCCGTATCCACGTTTAACTTCGAAGATATACGGGAGATCGGCAAGATCAGAGTCAATTATGTGGGAGTAGTGGAATTCATGCCCTTTAAGCGTCATGCCTGCTGGGAAAAAGGGATTGCTTTTTCGAACATTAAGTATGGTATATCCATGTCCTCTGGGTTTTTTTGACCAACCGAAGCTTACGGGGTATACGCCTGCCATCGGGTAGTGTTGGTCCCGCCACTGGATGCTTTTTCCCAGAAGCATGGCCCCGCCGCATTCTGCATATACCGGTAAACCATGATCCACAGCACTTTTCAAAGACTTTTTAAAGCTTATATTCTCTGCTAACTTTTCAGCATAGACCTCCGGAAAACCACCGCCAATATACAGTGCGTCGATCTGTGGCAGCGCTTTACCTGTTAGAGCACTGAATTCTATGAGATGGGCGCCTGCATTTCTTAATGCCTCGATATTTTCCGGGTAGTAAAAATGAAAAGCTTCATCTCTGATAATACCAACGGTTGGGCTAATAGTACGATTCAGGGATGGATGAGATAAGGCTTTGGCCTTAAGCGGTTGAGCGCATTGAGCGATAATGCAGAATTTTTTTAGGTCGATATAGTCTTCGGCAAGCTGGGCAGCCTGGGCTACGATGGCATCTGCCGATGGAAGCTCGCCTGGTGGAATCAGGCCCAGATGTCGCTGGCGCAGGGGAATATCCTTGAAACGCGGAACTGTACCGAGGATGGGAAGGCCACAGGTCTCTTCAATTGTGTGGGCGATGACCCGTTCATGTCGGTTGCGGGCAATCTGGTTCAATATCACGCCCTTGATATCTATATCGGGTTCCAGATGCATACAGCCTAGGACCATGGCAGCGGCGGTACGGGTAACTTTGGTGCAATCAACAATCAAAATCACCGGAGCTTTAAGCTCTCTGGCCAGAGCTGCCGTACTATGAGAGCCTTTTGAATCAACGCCGTCAAAAAGTCCCCGATTGCCTTCAATCAGGGCTCCTTCGAATGCAGCGGAGTTGGAAACAAAAGAGCGGCGTACATACTCTTTGGGCATTAGGAATGAATCCAGATGATGGCACTCATGACCGGCAGCATGACCCAGCCAAGCGGCATCGATAAAATCAGGCCCTTTTTTAAAGCAGGCCAGGTTGAGTCCCTGTTTGCGCAAGGCAGAGATTACTCCGGTAGCCAGCAATGTCTTGCCAGAGCTGCCGCGCAGAGCCGAGAAGATGATCCTGTTCGTATTTTGTATCATATGACCGGCTAAAATTTGAAATGGGTGCTTGTGCGGAATGTATCCACCGATAGTCTGAAATCATCAATGTGTTTATCGGTAAATTCTATCCCGGTAAGTGAGAAGAAACGTTCCCATCCGATACGATCGATCCATTCGCCGACCCGCTCGTGTTTCTTGGCGTGGCTGGCATAGATTTCAACAATATTGACGATTGCATCGACAACCTCCGGCCATCTGGGCGGATTGTTGGGCAGATATGGGATAGCCAGCTTTGAGAACATCGGGGCGGTTCTTGCGTTTGAAACTTTGCCGCCCACCCAGATCGAAATCCCGTCGTTCTCAGGATCAGCCAACGGCATTGCCGGGCACATGGTATAGCAGTTTCCGCAGTACATGCAGCGTTCCTCAACAACCTTAACACCGCCGCTTTCGGCGTCGCGCCTGATGGCACCGGTCGGACAGGATGCAACCGTGGTGGGAACCTCGCAGATTTTCGGTAGTCTTTCATTATCAATCTTAGGCGGGGTACGGTGGATACCCAAAATGGCAATGTCCGAACAGTGTACGGCACCACACATGTTAAGACAGCAGGCCAGCGAGATGCGCAAATGAGCTGGCAGGGTCTTATTCCCTGTAAAGTAATCGATCAGGGCATCCATTACCGCTTTAACGGGGCCGGAGGCGTCAGTAGCCGGGGTATGGCAGTGTACCCAGCCCTGGGTGTGCACAATGCTGGTAATACCCCTGCCGGTTCCTCCGATCACATAGTTTTTCGTGTGTAATTCTTCCAGCAGCGGATCAAGCCTAGTTGGGTCGGACACCAGGAATTCCACATTGTGGCGGCTGGTAAAGCGTAGATAGCCATCACAGTACTTATCGGCTATATCACACAGGTCACGTATCTGATGAATGCTGACCAGACGCGGGCTGCCGACCCGTACCGAATACAATTTATCTCCACTTTCAGCTACATGCAACAAAACACCTGGGTGTGGAATCTCGTGGTATTTCCATTGCCCGTAATTATTTTTGATTACGGGAGGTAACATATCATGAAAATCAGGGGGGCCAATATCAGTCGGACACATGATTAATCCTCCTCCTTCGTAATTTTCTTTCCGTTGTCAAAATCTTCCGGATACCAGAAATAGAACGGATTGGTCCGGGGTGCCCTGATCATCTGCGGGATGGGGGCCAGGTCCAGTTCTTTTAAAAATGTTCGCATGCCGAGACGTTCGATCAGTTCGCCAAGACGTTCGCGCATTCTGCCGTTTTCGTCCCACCATTCCCAGATTACGTCCACTAGTTTTTTGAACTCGTCATAGGGTTCCTCCATTTTCATGAAGGGAATAAGTACCGATGACATCATGGCGCCTTTTAAAATAGGAGCCTTGCCGCCGACCAGGATGGTCGCACCGCGATCCTTGCCGGGCCTCAGCGCTTTGGGCATCAGGTTTATGCAGTGCATGCAGCGGTTGCACTCGGCATTCTCGATTTCAAGGGCCTTCTGATTTTCATGATAGGTCATGCACTTGGTAGGGCAGAGATTTACCACTTCTTCTTTGATATCGAGGCCTTCATCAGCATAGGCTGCCACCTGATCCTGATCGATCTGAATCTCGTCTCTCCAGGTGCCGATAATCGAAAGATCAGAGCGCGCAATTGCTGCAACGCAGTCGTTAGGACATCCCGAAAATTTAAACTTGAATTTATAGGGCCACATTGGACGGTGGATTTCGTCCTGATATTCTTGGGTGATGTGATTGCACATACCCAGCGTATCAAAGCAGGCCCATTCACAGCGGGCAGGTCCCAAACAAGCGCTTGGTGTGCGCAGTGCCGATCCGGAACCGCCAAGATCAAAACCAGCCTCTGACATGGCATCGAAACAGGGTTGCAGGTTTTCGGTATTGGTTCCAAGCAGGATAATGTCACCGGTCGAGCCGTGCATGTTGGTCAGATCGCTGGTGCCATATTCTTCCCATATATCGCAAATTTTGCGCAGGGCCTCGGTTTTATAAAACCATCCCGAAGGCATGGCTACCCGCATGGTGTGAAAGGAGGTTACGCCGGGGAATTTTTCCGGCATATCGGAATAGCGGCCGATAACTCCGCTGCCATAGCCGCGTACACCGACGATGCCGCCATGCTTCCAGTGACCGATATTTTCTTTGTAAGAAAGCTCCAGCTGACCCAATAAGTCTTTTGCCGCTTCCTTTTTTTCAGCGGCCCGTTTTATCTCTTTGACAAAACTTGGCCAGGGTCCGTTTTCCAGATCATCAAGCAGTGGTGTTTCGGTCTTTTTTGTTTCATCTGCCATTTGGTTTCCCCCTAAAAAGAGTGTTCTACTAATTTTTACTTATCCGGTTAACAGTTCCTTACGGTTGTTTTTTAGCAAACTAAACGATCACTAATGCAACATTTCTGCATGCTTAAATTGTGAACATCATTCACACAATGAATAGTATTCATTTTATCATTGTTTGTCAATTGTTTTTTAAGTAAGGAGATATGCTTAATCGGGGTGTACGTGTTTGCCTGACAACATTACGGATTTCTTTGCAAAGATCGATTGAAGACCGGAATTCCAGTTTTTCCCGATAAACCCAGTGGCACCGGTCATGAAAACCTTTATCACACACCTCCTAATAAATGATTATTTATCCAGGACAAGACGTTCTATATCAGAGCGCAGTTCAGCAATCGGTTTGCCCGATTCTCCCGCAATTTTTTGGAGGTCGCGATATTCCGGCTTTAAGCGCTTTCTGCCATCCGGGGTGATGGATTCTTTGATCCTGACTTCACCGTAATCGGTTTTGATGATGTATTCTTTTCTGGGCATGATTCTTCGCCGGACAGGATAATAGCGCGCCCCGATCGAACTGGTCTGGTTAAGTAATTCTCTTAGAAGGGTATCAAGATCCTGTGATCGCGAAAGAATCTTGATGCCGATCGCAGGTCGCCCGCGTTTCATGATGCGCGTGGTCAGGCTCGCATCCAAGGCCCCATGATCGAAAAGTCTTGACTGTATATGTTCCCAGTCTTCCGGGGACATGTCATCGATATCGGTCTCGATCATGTATACATTTTCATCCGGTACTTCTTTTGTTTCGGCCAAGATCGAGCGGAATATGTTGGGCCAGGTTTTATACGACCTGTCGCCGCAGCCGTAGCCGACGCCTGTCAACACGATGTCACAGGGCGGTTGTAATGATGAGGATAGTGTTTTGAGAACGGCTGCTCCAGTGGGAGTTGTCAATTCGGCTTCAATTTCAGTAAACTGTACCGGAAAACCCTGCAGAATCTTGACGGTTGCCGGTGCAGGAACCGGTATGATCCCGTGCATGGAATGAGTGGTTCCCTGGCCGAGCGGTACCTTCCGGCTGAAGATCATGTCCGGTTTGAACCAGCTCAGGGCTGTGGCAATCCCGCTGATGTCGAAGATAGAATCAAGTGCCCCCACCTCGTGGAAATGGACCTCATCCACGTTCATGTCATGTACCTCGGCTTCGGCCCGGGCAATGCAGTCGAATATTTTCAAGGATGTATCTTTAGTTTGTTCGTCGATGGCGGATGAGGTGATGATGTTCCGGATATCTTTGTGTGTTCTGTGGTCATGATGATGCTCGGGTGCAAAGTCGAATTTCAGATCAAGGGCGGTGATGCCGTTCACCTTTTTCTCAGTTGTTGAGACTAGCGCCTTTGTTCTGCTCTCCGTCAGAGAGAGGGCATCCCAGGTCTGGGTCAGAATTTCTAATGGACAGCCCATGTGGATGAGACTACCCAGGATCATATCTCCGCTGGCCCCACCTATGGGATCGAATATGATAATTTTCATGAATTATCTCCTGATCTATTCTCAATTTGCTGAAGACCAAGTTCAATCAGTTTCTCGCGTGTCGGTATTCCGTTGATATCCCAGCCCATGGACGCATAAAAATCATCCAGCATTACCTCCAGATCAACGGTCTGGCCTTTGCTCTCGCCGTCCGGAAGAGGTTCTTCCAGAAACCGTTTGGGCAGGGTATCGTCCTTGCGCGAAAGTCCCAGTCTGACATTGTACATTCGCTCGAGGTTGATGATTCTCTCAGCCGCCTTTTTCAGAGTGGCTTCATCCATCACAATTCCCAGTACGATCTCAAAGGCTTCAGCCTGGTTTGTAAAGGGCATGGCAATACGCATGGTGGCGCACAACCCCAGTGAGTCCACCGTGCACATGCTTATCTGGTGATCGCGCTGCATTTTTCCCTTACCACGGGTTTCAAAACGGTTACCCTCGGTATTCTCCTGGGCCATGGTCGTTGCCACCATATGATGAGCGCCCTTGGGAGATGTGGCATATGTCAGGGCCATGCCTTTGGCTCCTCTGGGGTCATAGGTTGCAAAGGGCAGCCCCTTGGAATGGACTGCAAGTTCAGGCGCTCCAAACTTTTCGGCGGCAATCTTAACCCCGTCTGAGAGAATATTTCCGATTCCTTTTCTGCGTCCCATAAGTTCCAGTACCTTGATCAGTGACTGACCGTTGCCGAAGCGCAATTCGATGCCCCCGGTATCTTGCAGTGTGATGATGCCCCGCTCGAAACATTCCATGGCCAGGGCCACACAGCCGCCGGCTGACATGGTGTCCATACCGTAATTATCACAAATTTCAGTGGCCTTGACGATGCTCTCCCAGTCGCTCACCCCGCAATTGGCACCGATAAGACCGATAGTCTCGAATTCCGGACCCTCAAGCAATATCTCCCCGTATTTTTCGGAATTGACCAGAGAACGTTTACCGCAGGCAACCGGGCAGGCATAGCAGGAGGAAGATCCAACGACGATATCATCTTTCATTCGCTGTGCTTCAAGCTTGTAGCCGTCTTCGAAAAACCCCTGAGTAAAGTTGCGGGTGCTCCAGTAGCCGCGGGTATTGATTCCCTCAACCATTTCGACCGTGCCGTATTCACGTCTGACCTGACCCTTGGGATGGGCTCGAAGGGCTTTGCAGACCCTTTCGGATAACTTCTGCATCCCTGCGGTTTCAGCAACTATCAGATCCTGCGTTCCCCTGACGGCAATGGCTTTGAGATTTTTGGAGCCCATGACCGCTCCGGCTCCTCCACGGCCGAATTCACGATGTCCGCCCACTGTGATGCAGGCAATTCGGCTGAGATTTTCTCCGGCAGGACCGATCAGGGCGATCTGGATATCATTATGATCCTTATTGTTCAGATCCTCTTTGATGGCGAGATCGGCGTCTTTCATGAAAAGACCCCAGAGATGATCTGCCGCTCTGATTTCCACGTTTTCGTTTTCAATCCGGATATAGACCGGATTGTCAGCCCGGCCCTCGATAATAACCCCGTCATAACCGGAAAATTTCAATTCCGGTCCCCAGTGCCCGCCACAAAGGGCATAGGAATAGGTGTTGGTCAGGGGCGATTTAAAGGTCACGTTGACCTTGTTGGCTCCGGGAATAAGCGAACCCCCAAGCGAACCATTGCAAAATATCAGCTTGTTGTCAGGAGAAAAGGCATCGATTTCGGGTCCGACTTCTCGGTATAGGTAGAGGGCTCCAAGACCGCGGCCGCCTAGATAATCCGCGATAATTTCAGGCGAAATCGGCTCGACACGCGTTGTTTGTGTGCTCAGATTAATGCGCAGCATCTGTCCTGATTGAGATTTCCTTTCAGCCACGCTTCACCTCCTGTTCTGCGATAGTATCTGGAATATTATCAGAAAAATCATCCGGTTCTTTGTATTGAATTGCCTTCTCGGGACAGTGCTTCAAACACTGGGGATCACCCCCGCACAGATCGCAAATCAATACGTATTTCTCGCTCGGATGCATCCTGATCGCCCCGTGCACACAGGCCTTTTGACATTTACGACAGCCGATGCACTTTTCCTGGTCGACCTCCACCGCCCCGGTCTTTTCATTCCGGCTCAAAGCGTTGATTTTAGGTGGACAGTCATTGATACAGGGAGCATCTTCACACTGATGACAGTAAAACGGACTGTCCACCTGTTCGAAATGATCCCGCACGATGCGGATGCGGGCCTTGGCCGGGTTTATCACCCCGAAGTGGGTCAGGCTGCACCATTGTTCGCACATTCTGCAGCCGATACATCTTCCCTGATCGACATACAGGACTTTTCTGTTCATGGTATACCTTCCAGGCTGCAGGCATTGACGGTTGCTGTATCTCTTGCCTGTCTGTGTCTGCTGGGTATTGATTCAGTCCAGACAACAATGTCTATAATATCCAACTGAAATTTTTGTGAGACAGTTTGTGATTTCTGCATACCACTATCCTGTCTGAAGAGGGTGCACGAGATTGTTTGTTTTATCAAACTTTATTTGATAGGGACCACCGATAATTTTAAGATCGCCTCTGGTATCAATCGCAGGCAGATATGCCTGTGATACCAGGATTTCTTGTAATTCAAGGGTGTTTTTTATCCAGACTATTCTTTTTTCTTGCTGTTTTCTTATGCAGGTCATCTCCATAGCGATCTCTAGGGCTACCCGGTCGTTCTCGAACGTCATGGGTATCTTACATGTATCCGTGCGATGAGCGGTGCGGGAATTGAGATACAGGGCATTGCGGTCGATCTTCTCGACCAGACGAGTGGTGGTAAAGTCTGCCAGGCCGATCCCCTGGGCATTGCCGAGGGATGCAGATGTCAGATCACGCACGAATATTCTGAGTACCTGCACGGCCGAGCCGGGCTTGCGGCCGGTGATATTGGTGTCCATACCGGTACCGCTGAATTCCTTGCCCATTTCATCAACGATCAAGAGATCGATTTCCTCAAAGGGCAAGGATGGCATCATTTTTCTAGCCTCATTCAGCAGTGCCGGTTCCCGGGTAAAGAATTCGTCTCTCCGCAATCCTACAATAGCAGCTGTTTCTTCTTGAGCATTTTCCAGGATTGCCAGGCCGAATTTTACGTGGGTTCGTGAGAGTAAAATCTCGCGGACAGAGTCGACAACTTCATCCCATGAATAGTGATCTATGGCTCGGTGATAAATGCCGGCCCCCTCACGTTTGCCCAGGCCGATCAGGCACATTTTGATCAGGCCACTTTCAACCTTGCCCGAAAACTTGGTATGAGGTTTGACTCGGTTTACCACAAAGATATGGTCCGCCCCATACGCATACTTATCCAAATAGACCGGGATGTTGAGATCGCTCTGACCGACCTTGACAACTTCCATGGAAGCCCTGATCGGGCATCCCATCTTGTCCCGGGTTATGCCCAAACCGGCAAGCAGCCGGGCCTGTCCTTGGGCTGTCCCCCCGGCATGGCTGCCCATTGCCGGCACGATAAATGGCTTAGATCCCAGGGCTTTCAGCTCATCGACAATGGTTTTCAAGATTTGCTGTATATTGGCGATTCCGCGGCTGCCAGCGGTAATGGCTACCGAATCGCCCGGGGCGATTATTTGGCCGACCTCGAGTCTGGCCATTTCAGAGCTGATTGCGGCCTCGATGTCTAGAGGCTTTGTCTGTTTAACCTGCTGTTTTACCCGGTAGAGTTGCGGAAGATTCACAATCTACCTGCCTGCAATCGAATATGTATGAATGATTCGATTGCGGTATACACGGGACAACAATCAGTTGGGATACCGACCCTGTCTTGAATTTTTTTTGTCTGCTTTGCAACCATTGGAAACGAACTATGCACTCCGATAGAGCTTTGTAATGACAAACTCGCGGTGTCCGAGCACTTCGGCAGCGCTAAGACGTCCGTTACAGGTGCGCTGCATTAGGTCAATAAGCTGATCGCCAGCCTGATCAAGGGTCAATTTTCCTTGCAGAATACCGGATACATCCAGATCGATATGCTCACTCATGGTTTTGCAGGTGATCGGATTGGCAGATAGTTTGATGACCGGTTCGATCGGATTGCCGATAACATTACCTTGCCCGGTGGGGAAAACATGCAGTACCGCACCTGAAGCCATCCAGAGCGTAACCGCTTCGGCCGCAGCCGATGAAGTATTCATAAACCACAGGCCTTTTCCTGAGGGGGCCTGTGCCGGTTCGAGCACACCTACATATCTTGATTTCTTGCCGATTTTCTGAATATTTCCAAGCGCTTTTTCTTCGATAGTGGTAAGCCCTCCGATAATATTGCCCTTGGTAGGTTGCGAATCTGACAGATCATCGGTTTTATTGGCATTAATAAAATCATTGTATTCATTCCAGACCCGGTAAAACTCTTCACCGATTTCGGGTGTGTCGGCCCGTTCTTTTACGATCATCTCGCCACCGGTGATTTCAGTGGTTTCGCCAAAGGAGGCGGTGGCCCCCATTTCGACAATTTTATCGATCATGTTGCCGACCGTCGGATTCGATGCCAGTCCGGATGTGGTATCTGATTCGCCGCATTTGACCGAGACGTAGAGTTCGTCAAAAGAACATTCGGTTTTTGCTCGTTCACTGGCCCACTGCATGAATTCCTTGGCCTTGCGTGATGCGGTTTCAATCGTTTTCAAATCCCCGTTGCGTTCAATGGAGAATCCAGCCACGGGTTTGCCGGTTTTGGCAATTCCCTGTACTACAAGATCGGTCCAGCCTGGTTCAATCCCGATCACAACCGCTGCCGCTACATTTGGATTGGAACCGGCCCCGATGATGATGCGCCAGAACAATTCCAGGTCTGCGCCGAATTGCAGGCGTCCGTAGGGGTGAGGGATGGCCAGAGTTCCCTTGATGTTGTTTGCCACGGATTCAACCGCTGCATTGGAGATATCATCAACAGACAGAATGATTACATGATTTCTTATAGCGACCCTGCCGTTTTCGCGTCTGTAACCCATAAATTTTGGAATATTCATATTTGTCTCCGTTGTCTACCAGCGTTTGGTCTTCAGGTTGTGGATATGGACATGCTGGCCTTTTTTGATATCAGCCACTACTTGGCCGATGTCATATCCGTATTTGATGACTGTATCTCCGGGTTTCATCTCGACTAGGGAAATTTTGTGCCCTAGGGGAATATCCATGGCGGCCTTGATCTCGATCGATTCCTGGGTGTCCATGACAAGGCCGGTGAGTTTTTCACCTGCTTTGAGATCAACTGCCGCAACACCAACTGAATCGTATTTTGCGTGAACCAGAAAGTGTATCATGCCGTAATCCTCCTTAGTAGTCTTGTGTGATGATTTCTACTGTTCTTTCCAGGAGATAAATCTTTCTTGAACATTATTAAACTGTAATGAAAATTAATTAACGCGATTGTATCTGTCAAGCCAAAATCCATGGTGTATGAAGAGGGTGTATGAAGAGAAGGTATGCCGCTTGTCGGCATGATTCAATACGTTGTTTCAAGGCTTAAAAACCAGCTCCGGAGTTGTTTTTTTGACCCGGAACTGACCATTGATGTTTGAGTTTTGAAAACAGAGGGGGTATAAGTTGCGGTTGTGAACAGGTACTTCAAGGTCAATCGTGCAGACCTGATTCTGATTATTGGTGTGCTTGCCGTGGCTTTTATTTGGGCAGGCGCTTCGCTCGGAACAGGCCCCAAAGCTGAACTGGTTGAAATTCACAATTCTCACGGCCTTTATATGCTCAGCCCTCTGAAAACAGATACTACGATCATGGTCCCAGGCCCTCTGGGCCAAAGTGTCGTGATAATTCAAGAAGGCAAGGTTTTTATGCAATCTTCGCCTTGTTCCAACAAACTTTGCATCCATATGGGGCCCATAGAACAGGCAGGCCGCTCCATTGTGTGCATACCCAACCGGGTATATGTGGTAATCAGAGGGAAAGCTTCCGGGATTGATGCAGTGACGTATTGATCAAGAGTCGTACCCTTTTGATAATTCAGCTATAACGGCTTGCCAGTCGTTTAGCGGTGTAAATATTGATCTGGTCGAAAAAACTATCCTTCCGGGCTTCCAGCGACGGATTACCTTTTAAGTATTCATTAAAGAAGAGTCTTCGTTGTTCATCAGAAATCAGGTGCAGCATGGATGCATGCAGATAGCTCAGGTTTTTGGCAATTTTGTTGGGAGTAAGGTGTCGGTATCTTTTCAGTCGGTCGAGATCGATTAGGTAAATCTTGTCTTTGTCATCCATGAGCAGGTTTTCTCCCTTAAGATCGGCATGGATGATTCCACGTTCATGAAGATGTCTGATATAACGGGCAAGATGCAGAATACCGGCTTCACTGAAGCCCTTTTCACGGGCATACTCCACCAAATTTCCGGCATCAACGGCTCTGGTTGCTATAAAGGATTCCAGAAGAATTCCGCAACGACGCTTCTCGCAGGCAAAAATTACGCCAGGCGTATTGAGGCCCATGTTTTCCACCATAAGCGCTGCTTCAAGCGCACGCAGGGCCCTGCTTTTGCGGAAGAGATTTTTGAAGGTGTCTTTAATCCCTTTGAAGTTATAGCGCTTGAGGTAAATTTGATTCTCGCCCAGTTTGCCCGACTTGACCAGCGCCGTACGTGATCGATTCAGGATAGTAGCGCTGAAAGTCTTCAGAAATTCATTCGGATTTTGTATCTGATCGGGGATTGACGAGTTCTGCGGCAGAAACCATGAGTAGCCGTTGATCTCGTGCTTTTGCCAGCTTTTCTGTCGATCTGCTAGGCCCCAGTCTGTCGGGGAACCGCTGAGATGCCAGATAAGGACACCACAGGAATTTTTGAGAGAAGCCCGCACATTTTTTTGAAAACAAAAGGGTAGTTTGGTTGCGATCTCGATCATGGATTTTACAATTGTCAGCACAAGGAGGATGGCAGCCCATCTGAAACCTTTGTGTTTCATAAAGAATCGGGAGAGTGAGCGCTGGAATTCTATCTTTCTCTTGATGTTGGCCTTACGGGCGGTTGTTCCCTGATGGTGTACCAGTCTGAGATGCGGCAGATGCCAGACTTCAAACCCGTGATCTCTGGCTCTCTTGCACAGATCAGTCTCTTCGAGATAAAAAAAGAAACCTTCGTCCAGTTCACCTATCGTATCAATTACCTGGCGTTTTATGAGCATGCAGGCTCCGATTACCGATGGCACCTGCACCGGGGAGCTGAATTTTGAACGTTTGCTGGGGTAGGTCCGTGGGAATAGAATTTTAAGCAGAGACTTGTTGAGGATCTGGGTGGCGATATTCGGATAGAGATCAACCGAGTTTTGGGCGGAACCATCCGCGAAGATCAATTGCACAGAGCAGATGCCTGCTCCGGGATGATCCAGCATAAACGCCTGCATTGAAGTGAGGATATCAGAGGAAAATTCGGTATCGGAATTTAACAGCAGAATCATGTTGCCTGTTGCTGCGGCAATGCCCTTGTTGACGGCACGCGAAAATCCTAAATTCCTGCCATTTTCGATAATGGTTATATCTTTGCTTTTCGGAAGTGACACAGGCAAGGGAGAGTTATTTACCAGGATGATCTCGTGTTCTACGCGAATATATTTCCGGATTGATGCAAGACAGTTTTGCAGAATCTCGTCTTCACCCAGGGTAACAATTATTATACTGACCATAGATGCTCAATCCTTTCCAGTACATCCTTTGCTGTTATCGTTGTCATACATACAGGTTTTTCACAGTGCCGTTTATTGCAGGGCGAGCATGGCAGAGTTTTCTGAACGACTTCGCCCTTGAACGGGCCGGTCCTTTTTGGATCAGCCGGACCAAACAGGGCAATCACATTTCTGCCGAGGGCCACTGCTAGATGCATAGGGCCGGTGTCGCAGCTTACAACGGCTTCGGCCTCTGCCAGAATTTCTATGAGTTCCGGCAGGGTTGTTTTTCCGACCAGATCGAATACGGGAACCTTGATGCGCTGCCCGATGGCTTGTGCCATTTTCAGATCTTCCCCTGATCCGGTAAGCACACAGACTTTTTTGTGCTTATCGTGCAGGACATTGACCAGGGATGCGAAACCCTGGGGAGTCCATCGGTTGGCAGGTTTTGTAGCTCCGATGTTGAGTACGATATAGTCTTCCGGGAGATCGTAAGGGTGTTTACCTGTGAGAGGAATCTCCCAGCGAATATCGCCGGCGCTAAGCCCGAGGTGATTTACAAATTCCAGATATTGATGGACCATATGCGCCTTTGGGTCTGCGGCAGGGATTCGTTCAAACGGAAAGATCCAGCTCATTTCCTTGCAGCGGGCCTTATCAAAACCCAGGCGCCGCTCTGCTTTTGCAGCAAGACAGAGCAACCCTGACTTGACGATTCTCTGCAGATCGATGGCGATATCAAATTTCTGTTTTCTTACTTTTTGGACAACATCTCCCAGAGAGCCATGCCAGTGGTGTTTGTCGAATACAATCACATTATCCACAAACGCGTGGTTTTTAATAAGAGGATAGCTCAGCGGTTCTATAAGCCAGTGAATTTTTGCTCCGGTTTGTTCCTTCAGGTTGATGACTGCGGGCAGGGTGTTGATAACATCCCCCAATGCCCCCAGCTTGACGATCAAGATATCCATTATGTCATTGATATTTCAAATTGCATTTTTTAGCAAGTTCTTGACTGTGGTATGATTATATCTTAGATCATGACAGATGAAATAGGGGAGGTTTCGTGTATGGCTAATGAGAAAAAATCCTCAATGATCCCACTGATACTGGTTTTGGTCGTATTTGTCGTGGGCCTTGGACTTGGCTACTATATCTGGGGCGTAAAGAGACACAAGCAGGTAGACTATAAAGAATTCCTCAAACAGACAATCGACTACATTGTCACCATAGAACATAAGAACCTCAGATTAGTCGAACAGAACACTGCCCTGGAAAACGAGATGGCCCTGGTAAAAGAGCAGCAGAAACAAACTCCCCAGGATGTTCAAGGCAGCATAGAAGAACTCGAGGCCACTGTTAGAACGCTTCAGCAGGACAATGCGAATCTGCGCATAAACGCTGATCGAAATGAGACACTCATTCAGATGAATGAGCAGTTGAAAAAACAGATAGAGAGCCTGAGCCTTGAGCTTGAATCGCTGAAATCCACTCCGGTGATTCCTCCCGAAAATAGTCAACTGCCGGCAAAACAGCCCATGCAATGATTACATCTCGCTAATGTGTTCCAGAAAAACATCCGTTATGTCAGGATCGAACTGCGTTCCTTTACAGCGCAGGATTTCCTGGTAAGCTTTATCAAACGACAGGCCCTTGCGGTAGGGTCTGTCTGAAGTCATGGCGTCAAAGGCATCAGCCAGGGCGATTATTCGGGAAAGCAAAGGTATTTCCTCTCCAATGAGTCCGGCGGGGTAGCCCTTGCCGTCATAGCGTTCATGGTGATGCCGTATTATATAGGTTTCCTTCAGCATCGGGGTGATGGGTTTGATGATATCGGCACCCAGATCAGGATGTTTTTTAATTACATCAAATTCTTCATTGGTAAGTTTTCCGGTTTTCAGGAGGATGCTGTCCGGGATTCCCACTTTGCCGATATCATGCAGAGATGCGGCAATGTAGAGGATGTCCATATCATCTTCAGTAAGATCGAGGTGCTTCCCCAGGGTGGTGGAGAGGCTGGTTACCCTGGTCGAGTGCTGTGATGTGTGGGGATCTCGTGCATCCAGAATCATGGCCATGCTTTTCAGGGTTGAGAGTATGTTTTCATACAGACCTTCATACAGAGCGATATTTTCCATGCGTTCGGCAGTTCTTTGCAGGAGGTATGCAATTTTATCCTTTTCATTGTCTTCGAATATCCGGTGAGAGAGTACTTTGAGGGCACCGAAAAGCTGACCCTCGATCATAAAGGGGAACGTGATATCGTAGGCATGGATACCTGAAGAATCTGGATTAATTCTGCTGATCACAGTCCCATTGATCAGTCCATCCTCTAAATCCTGCTCCGGTCCACCATTGGGATTGATGAGTTTTTCCGTTTTACGATTTAGGGGGTAGAAACATACTTCGGAGTCATCAAGGAGTTCTGAAGTCACATCCTCTACAGCGGCAACCAGATCTCTGATACCCTTTAAATTTGTGATCCGCTCTGATATTGCCTGGAGTGAGGTTATTTCCTGCGATTTGTCTTCAATCTGACCAACAAGGTTATCAATAAGTCTGTGAAGCTGCAGTTCATCCGCAAAACGTTTGTTTTCTTCCAGAATCTGTTTTTCCCGTTTTACTTTGTTCAGAATCAGCTCGATCTGTTTAATTTTGAACGGTTTTGAGAGAAAGTCGGAGGCGCCGCTTTTCATTGCATCGATGGCAATTTCCAAGGATGCGTAGCCGGTAATAACAATCACCGGTGTGGATACGTTATGTGCCTTGATTTTCTTTATCAGTTCCAGACCGGTCATATTTGGCATCATGATATCAGTAAGAACGCACAAGTAGGGCCCGGAATCAAGAAGGCCCACTGCTTCAAGCCCATCACTGGCTGTAGGTGCCTGATACCCTAATTCTTCGAGAAGCTCTGAAAGGGTTGACCTGATTCCAGGATCATCATCAACAACCAGAATTTTATCCTGCATTATATTATCCTCTTTAGAATTTTGCCCTTATACTCAGAAAACTCGTCATTCGTAATCAGTCCGTCTATTTTGAGTTTGCCCAGGTATTCGATAGCCGCAAAGGCTCTGTTCACATCAAAAGTATCGTTCAGAGGCGTTCCATATATAAAAGTCGGAATTTCATCAAGATGCGCGCCGGTTGTTTCTTCGATTCTTTCTGAGAGCATCTCCACCTGATCCCTGAGCCGTTGCATCTCATTGAGAAGGTTTTGTCGCTGCCTCAGCCTATTGATCACAAAGCGGATTTCTTCGATATTAAAGGGTTTCTTGATATAGTAGTAGGCACCACGATTCACAGCTTCGATAGCCGATTCAAGAGACGCATATCCGGTTATGATTACAAATGGGATATCCAGTTCGAGCAGATTAATTTCATCCAAGAGGTCGAGACCCGAGATGCCCGGCAGCATCAGGTCTGAAATAATCAAATCATAGCTTGTTGACGGTAGAAGATCCAACAGATCCTCAGCTTGATTGAATCTTTTTACCAGCAGACCCTCTTCTTTCAGTATCAGTTCGATAAGGTCGAGGATTTCGTTGTCGTCGTCAACAATAGCTGAATGTATGATTTCCATCGATATTCGTATCGAAAAGGAAACCGATTTTCTTTAGCTGTATTATCTTTTATCCGGTTTTTTTCGATATATTAGAATTACTCGATTGTGTTCTCGCAGAGTTTTAGAAAAGGCATGGGTCCTATCTCCCTTGGAGACGAAGTAGAGATACGATGTTTGCTTCGGCCGGATTGCGGCAGCAATTGAATCCTTGCCGGGATTACATATGGGCCCCGGTGGAAGACCTTTGTAGCGGTAGGTATTGTAAGGGCTGTCTCTTTCAAGGTCCTTGTGGAGGATGTCCCTGTCGAAGTTATCTATACCGTAAATTGCAGTGGGATCGGACTGGAGTTTCATATTTTTCTTCAGCCTGTTGTGGAATACCGATGATATGATCGGTTTTTCGTCGGGTTTGGCGGCCTCTTTTTCAATGATAGAGGCCAATGTAATGATTTCCAGCAGTGAAAAATCCGGGTTCTGATATTTCTGTTGTATTTCAAGGGCATAGATATGCTTAAATCTGTTTATCATTTTTGCCATGATCTCCAGGGGAGTCATGTTTGCAGCCAGAAAGTAGGTGTCCGGATAGAGATAACCTTCCAGGCTGGGAGCCTCAATGCCGAAAAATTGAGCACTGTCTTTTGATGTGGCAATATGTATGAATGTTTCCTTTGAAATCAAGCCGGTTGCAGCTACGATATCTGCTATGTCAAATATGTCGGAACCTTCAGGGACGGTAATTTTGTATCGCAACGTTTTGCCTTGAAAAAGAATCCCCATGATGTCCAGGGGATAATGTACACCTTCAAAGACATAGGTTCCGGCCTGAAGATGAGAAAATTTTCCGGTCACAACAGCAACGACCATGAATGTGGCATAATCTGAGATAATGCCATGTTCTTGCAGTTTTTTTGAAATTTCCCAGGCGCTTGATCCGGGCTCGATCTCCAATTTTACAGCTTCGGGTGGTGAAGCCGGCTGTCTGACAAAACTGTAAACGTGGGTGATGATTAAAACAGAAAAACACACTGCAATGATATAAATTATGGACAGACGAGATTTCATGAAAGGCGGGTGTCGATGTATTCTTTCAAGATGATGCTGGCCGCTATTTTATCTACCAGCTTTTTGCGTTTTCTTCCATTTACATCGATATTCATCAGAAGGTCATGTGCCGCTGATGTGCTGAGCCTCTCGTCCCAGAATTCCACAGGCAGTTCTAGGAACTTTTTGAGTTGTGCTGCCCATTTAATTACGTTGTGGCCGCTTTCTCCCAACGAACCGTCCATATTATAGGGCAGGCCGACCACGATATGAGTGATGCTGTAGGCCTGTGCAACTTCCTTGATTTTTTGCATATAAGAGTTATCGGATGTCACTTGTATTGTCTCCAGGGGAAGGGCCATTGTGCACTTGGGATCGCTGATAGCTAGACCGATACGTTTGGTGCCATAATCGATCCCCATTATCCTCATGTGGTTTGTGCCTTGACAAGTTTTTTCATTGCATCGAAAGCATCCTGATCTCCAATACAGACGAGCACATCGCCTTCACAAAGGGTCTGATCTGCCGGTGGATTGAATATCATTTTGCCGCTCCCGTCTTTTATGGCTACCACGATCATCCCGATATCATCCCTGATAGGTGCATCTTCAAGCGTAGCATCGATCAGGCAAGAACCATTTTTTATTTTGAATCCCTCCATCTGGATATAATAGCCCTCTTTTTTTCCACCACTTGCCAATTCAACAAAGTCCACCACCGTAGGCTTCAAAATTATATTGGCCATATGCCGCCCGCCAATCAGATAGGGGGAGATGACCTTGTCTGCGCCTGCCCGTTTCAGATTCTTAAATGAATCTTCGGTGGTTGCCCGGGCAAGTACAAAGATATTGGGATTCAATTCCTTGGCAATCAGAGTAATATAGACATTAGTGACATCCGAAGAGGCTGTGGCAATCAAGCCTTTGGCTCGGGTTATACCGGCTTTTATGAGGGTATCTTCTTTCGTGGCATCCCCGAAGATGAAGGGGCTGTTATCCTCTTCGACCGGGGCGATAGCCTCTGCATTATTATCTATAACCACAAAGGGTTTGCCTGCCGCTTTCAGTTCTTTCCATAAGAGGGAACCAATGCGGCCGATACCGCATACGATATAATGTTCACTCGTTCTGGTTATGGTTTTATCCAATCTTCTCCTCCCTAAAATACTTTGTATCTCGCCCTCAACAATAAATTTTGCAATGCTTGCAAACCCGTAGGCTGCTGTTCCCACACCCATGAAAATAATGAACATGTCGAAAATTTTTCCGGATTTCGAGAGAGGGGAGATTTCGCGATAACCAATGGTTGTGATCGTGATCAACGTCATGAAGAATGCATCAAGCAGTTCCCATCCTTCGATAAGGTGAAAGCCTGCGGTGCCGATTATAAAAATTGATGCCAAGAGAACTACGACCAGGGCGAGCCTTTCAGTAATTGTTGTTTCAGTTACTGCCAATTGAATTCCTTCACTTCAACTTGGAAAGATCTCCCTTCAAGTGCTGAATTACCAAAGAAAACAATTACAAACGGGATCTCTTGAGATGTTGCCAAGGTGCCCATTGTTTGCGGTTCGGCGCTCAACAGAGAGTAGATTGTTTCCTTGCTCTGTCGAACCAACTCATTTGAATCAGGTACAATGCCGGCATAGGCATTCCGGGTTTCTAATATTTTCTGATCTTGATTATATAATCTGGCTTGGACGAGGACGGAGCGAATAGCTTTTTGCGAGTTTTTATTGATCATACCCGTTATCAGCAGGACAGATCCTTCCATTGGATTATTCATTAGTTCGTAGGTCACACTATCGTCGGGGATATGAAAAAAAGGTTGATTCTGCACGACATATGCTTGCGAAGATTCAGGTGTTTCCTTTGGGGGAAAAAGCATATCGCGTGTAAACCATAGGCCGATCCCTGCGATGATTAGAATAAGGAGCATGCTGTAGAGCAGTTTCTTCGATCCTTTAGATTCAGCAGAAGCTTTAGGTGGATGCTCATCTTTTACGGAATCCGGCTCTTGCGCGGCGCCCAGGATTGAATCGATTTCTTTGACCACGGATTCCGGTTGAACATCTGATTCCTGCTGGATTTCAGGAACTGTTCGGTTATCAGGAACTTGTGTGCCGGAAGATGGTTTTTCCTCAGTCTTATCAGAGTGGTACAATTCATTCTCGCCGGTCAACAAGCTTTCAAACTCCTGCTCGATTGAAGGTGTTTTGCCGGTTTGATAGTCAAAAACATGTGAACATATGCTGCAGCGCATCTTCGGATTTTCTTGGTTTATAAGATTTTCAGCCAGATTGAATTTGCTTTTACAGTTCGGACACTCGATTATTGTCAAGCGTATTCCTCCCCATCAATGGAATTTGTTTCGAGTACACAGATATCAGGCAATGCCCGGTATTGTTCCGCATAATCTAATCCGTATCCTACCACAAAACCATCTTCGATGAGGAATCCATAAAAATCGGGTTGGATGGCGGCAGACCTGCGGTGGGTTTTATTTACCATGGTACAGATTCTTACCGATGCAGGCCCCTTTTGTTCCAGATAGCGTTTATATGCGCTCAGGCTTTCCCCAGTATCGAGAATATCGTCGACCAGAAGTACGTGTCTGCCTGTGATATTTAATTTAATATCATGGAGTATTTTCACTTCTCCCTGCGGGCAGTCAGCATTGCCATAGCTGGAGAGCGTGGCGAAGTCTATTTGTACCGGCATGTCGATAGCGCGAACCAAGTCAGAAAGGAAGATAAACGAACCCTTTAAGATTCCGATGACGGTGAGTTCACAGCCACTATATGTTTTGGTAATCTCTTGGGCGAGAGTTTTCACTCTTTGGGCTATTTCGTGAGCTGGATGTATGACCTTCATGTATGAAGATATATCTTATTGAGGGAAGGGTGTCAACTTGGTGTTATTGTTGCAAAGCGGTATCTGTGCTGGATTTGTATGCATTGCTGAGACGTAGCTGGCGGTCTATCCGGCAACTACGCCTGGCCTATCAATTTTTGCGGCGATGACTTTAAAAATTTTAGATTTTGGAGTTACGTAGATACTGACCGTAGCGGGCCATGTGGGCCAGTATGTTTACCGCCTCTTCCGGAGTGGAGAGGCTTATGACTCCCCCGTATTCAGTGTCGGTCAAGATAAGACCACCATCAGTCAGAGCTACAACCGGGATTGGTTTGCCTGTCTCCTTCTGGATACGGCCAATACCGGACATAGTCCGCTGTTCTGTTTTTATCTGGTCCTTCAGAATGGACAATTTCAGCTCTCTGCTGAAGATTTTGCCATCGATTTTTTCCTGGCATTCGATCATGTCCTCGATAAACATTGACCTTCCCACAATTCCCAGGGCAATGACCGAGTCTATTTCATCCCACATTGCCAAAGCCTTGATAACATGCAGATACAGGTCCGGATCTCCCTCACCGACAACATCTATTGGATTGCCACGGTTCCAGTAGTCAGGCAGAAGGTTATCAAGGTCTTTGATAATTTCCGGTGAGAGTGCCGGTAGTTCCAGACCGGAATCTTCACACTCATCTGCTGTAATTACTCCCCAGCCACCACCCATAGTCATAATTCCGACCCGGTTTGATTTAGGGATGGGTAAATGGGTCATGGCCGCAGCCACGTTCAACAGTTCGGAAGGAGTTCTAACCTGTGTGATGCCTGTCTGCCTGAACATGGCGCTGTAGGTCGCAAACGATCCCGCCATCGAGCCGGTATGGGAATGCGCCGCCTTGGATCCGCTTTTCGATCTGCCGGTCTTCAACGCTATGATGGGTTTTTTTTTCGTTGTTATCTTGGCATGTTCTCTGAATTCACGACCGTTTGCAATACCCTCAATATACATTGCTATGGCCTTTACTTCATCAAGTTTTCCAAGATAGGTTACCAAATCGCTGGCCTTGAGTACAGCTTCGTTGCCGGTGCCGGCATAGATGCTCATGCCGATATCCTTGTGAGCTGTCCACTTCATGATCTGCAATCCGAGATTTCCGCTCTGGGAGATGATGGCAAGGCCTCCAGGTCTGGCGGCAGTGGGAGTGGGAATCGCTTCAAAGTGGTGATGAGCAGAGGCAATTCCCATGGTATTGGGACCGATGAAGAGCAGGTCTCCTTCGCGGGCGATCCGGCAGATTTCTTTTTCGAGTTCGGCCCCTTCACTGCCGGTTTCCTTGAAACCGGAGCTGATCACTACAACTGAATAAATTCCCTTGCTTATACAATCTCTGATTGCATCGGGCACCAGCGTGGCAGGAATCGTGATAACGGCAAGGTCAATCTCACCGGGTATGTCGGAGAGACGTGGATAGGTTTTGATGTTCAGGATGCTTTCCTTTTTTGGATTTACAGGATAGATTTTGCCTTTATATCCCCCACCCAAAACGGACATAAGGATCAAATTGCCCCACTTGCCAGGCACGTCAGATGCACCAATAAGTGCGACTGATTGGGGGAAAAACATTTTGTCCAGCCTATTCTTGAGATGTTTTTTATTCATGATGGGTCCTCCAGAGTGTTGTTTCGCTTGTATTAATTGGCCACTATTCACAGGGTAAATAATATGTCAAGTTTTTAATTCTGAAAAATTGAATTATAAGCACAATGCTTATAATTTGCCTGTTTAAACCCCGGAAAACGGTCGTTCCATGTGCAACTATCAGGTTAAAAAAAATAAAAATAAACGTGTTACTGTAATGCCTTTTATCATCATTACTTGTTTTTTCTTCAAAAATGAATAATGGAAAAGCTCTATAATCTTTATCAGCGCTGGATGTGACCACCTAGCAATACTATGTGTGGTGATTCCATAGTTTTAATGTTAAAAGTAGATAACAAAGAATGTTTATGTTTCTTGCTTTGACAGATGTAATTATATGATTTTGTGTATCTTAAAACTGTACAAGGAGGTATGGCAAGGGAAATGCATGAAAAGCGTGTACACTACAGGGTCAAAGTAAACGTCCAGGTAGCCTTCAGGAGTAAGAGGATAAATTCCCAGTTGGGGCAAGTGCTGAATCTCAGCCGGAGTGGCATGTTTGTAGAAACCAAAGCCGTACCGGGTCAGGGAGATTATGTTATAGCCAGTCTGGATGCCCAGGAATTCGGTAAGGTTGTCTGGAGCGAGGGACGAGTGGTGAGATTAACCAAATCCGATAAAAAGAACGTTAAAGGTATGGCCGTTGAATTTACCCGAGCTGACTTTAAGGGTTTGGATAATTTAATTGAGATTTACAGCTAAGGCCCCGGAGTAACGCACAATACCCACCCCGGGGCCTGCTGTTTATTCGGGTTGGGCTACAATAAATCCCCGTTCGATTGGCCCATTTGCATCAACAACAAGTCCCATTGCGCTGGTATCAAGAGTCTGCAAAACAAGAGCCATTCCCTCGTAGTTACGTACTGAGGTTTTCTTTTCCTTGACCTGGATTTCCTTGTAAAGGCCTAAAAGGGCACCATCCTGTATTCCCTGTGACTTTCCAAGGTCTATTATGACAATGTCCATATCGGAGGCCTTGGTTAATCCGCCGTGTAGTGCTAGAATACGACCTTCAGTAGTAAAACTCGGCTCAGATATGTCCAGAGCAATCGGCTTGATAGCTGCCAGATCATCGAAAATGACTTGCCCTTGTTCGACTTCCTGATTGCCATAGGTCAGTTCGGCCTTGGTAATCCCCGCCTGCACGTCGGTTACTTTGGCCATGGCAACGATTTTGTATAGATAGCCAACAACAGCTTTATCTTTTTTGATTTCCTTGACCATGGATGCAATGGTAAGTCCCTGTTCAGGTACAACATCCTTTTTCATTGAAAGCAGGATGATATCATTTACAGAGGCGATGCTTCCCCCGTCCTGGTTTCCAATGACTTCGCCGCTGCCTTCGAGGATGGTTGGACTGTAAATCAGAGTCGAGAACTGTGGAGATACGACAATACTTTTTTCTTTGAATTTTGCTATTTGCTGGGGCGAATAAACCTCAGGTTCGGATTCTGCCACTTCCTGGGCTGGTACGATGGTAATCTTGATTTTCCCATTTTCGCGTGAAATAATGACTCTGTCATTCGGATAGATAAGATGAGGATTGGTGATTTCCTGGTTATTGGCCCATACCATAGGCCATTTCCAGGGTGTTTTGAGATACATCTGAGAAATATCCCAGAGCGTATCTCCTTCCTGTACAATATGCACTTTCTGTTCAGCCCATGAAGAGGAAAAGACAAACATCAATGCGATAAGCCCGATCATTATTGGCGTCGTTTTTTTCAATGCGGGTCCTCCTTTACAATTTACCTTGACTCTCCTGTGATATATCGGAGATGTCAAGACTATACTTGAATCTTAGTTGCATAATACCCAAAATTGCGATAGATTTCCAGTATGATTAAAGGTGGGATGTATGCACAGGCGCATCTTTTTGTTGCAGGTCTCCGGGTTTTAGAACACCTTAACGGCAGGCCTCCGGCCCTGAAAGATTTCTCTGAACTCCTGAGAATTTCACAAGAGGAATTATCACGTATCTCGCGGTTTCTTGAAGATCATAAGATCATTGGTTTGGCAACCAGTGGGGCTGAACAACGGTTTTTTGTGCTCGACCACGGCAAAATCGAGGAATTACCACGTCAAACCGATGAGAAGGGCATCGAGGATGAAATCACAAAATTTAAACACCAGCAGACTTCCCGTCTGAAAGAGATAGAGGAATCACTGGGAAAAAAAAAGGACAAGGACAGTATCTTTAGTGAATTGGATAAGGCCTTGAAAGATCCCGATTCAATGCTCAAAAAAAAGAAGAATCCATTAGGCTGATATTCAAGCATAACACCGATTAATTTTTGCTGTTAAATGCCCTGATATATAGGCCGGTCGTATGTTCCTATTAAAGTCTTGTGTTTTACGAGCCTATATTGTATAGGAGGCCAACTTGTAAGGAAAAAGGAATGATGGATGGGGGTAAAGTAAAATGTTTAGCGCTGAAGAAGTTACTACAGGCCAAAACTCCAATGGCCAAATGAAGGAGGAGAACTCAGAAGAGAAGAACCTCGAAGAGCTGTATGAAGAAACTTTGTATAAACACATTTCATCTGGATCAGTTGTGACTGGAACTGTTGTCCAGATTGGCTCTGAATACATCATGATTGATATCGGTCGTAAGAATGAAGGACAGGCTCCACTCAAGGAATTCATCGATAAAGATGGAAATATCAATACGAAAGTAGGCGACCAGGTTGAAGTATTGGTCGAGAGTATAAATTCGTCCAAAGGAATCATCAGGCTAAGCAAGGAAAAAGCGCAACGGGTAAAGGTCTGGCAGGATATCATCAATGCCTATCAGGACAACACTTACCTTACGGGCATGGTGGTCGAACGGATTAAGGGTGGCCTGACTGTAGATATCGGTATACCGGCTTTTCTGCCAAGTTCACACACAAGTATCAACCCTCTTTCGGAACACGACCTGGAGAAAATGGTAGGTTCTGAGATCGGGGTTGCGGTTATTAAATATAACCGCAAAAAGAACAATGTTGTCGTAAGTCACAAGGAAGTTCTTGAGAAACAGAGGGAAGAGCAGAAGAAACAGATTCTCTCCACATTGTCCAAAGGAGATGTTATTGCCGGCACTGTAAAGAATATTACCTCGTACGGGGCTTTTGTGGATATCGGTGGCATTGATGGACTGTTGCATATTACCGACATGTCCTGGGGTAAGCTGAAAGATTCACATGACAGAGTCAGGTCCGGTCAGGAACTGAAGGTTAAAGTTATCGAATTCGACCCGGGAACGGAGAAGATTTCTCTTGGACTCAAGCAGTTACAGCCGGATCCGTGGGAGGGCATTGAATACAGGTATCCCATCGGCAAAAAGATCAAGGGATCGGTTACTTCCATTACCAATTATGGAGCCTTCGTTGAGCTTGAGGAAGGCGTCGAAGGCTTGGTTCACATTTCAGAGATGTTCTGGACAAAGAGGGTCAGGCATCCCTCATCCGTTGTCCAGGAAGGTCAGGAAGTCGATGTGATGGTACTTGGCGTGGATCAGGATCACAGGCGCATATCTTTGGGTCTGAAACAGACATTGCCCAACCCTTGGGAACAAATCAGGGAATACTACCCGGAAGGTGCCGTTGTCGAGGCCAGGGTCAAGAATGTAACCGACTTTGGTGTATTCGTAAGCATTGATGACGAGATAGACGTGGATGGTCTGATCCATGTTTCAGATATTTCCTGGGACCCCAAGACCAAGAATCCCAGAGAACTTTTCAAGAAGGGAGACACGGTTCAGGCCAAGGTTCTGATTATTGATCCTGATACAGAGAAGTTTTCCCTTGGTATCAAACAGCTCAAACCCGATCCATGGACACAGGTGGCCAATGAGAATCCTGTCGGCAGTTTGATTAAAGGAAAAGTCACCAGCATCACCGATTTCGGAGCATTCGTTGAAATCAGGAAGGGTGTGGAGGGTATGATCCACATTTCCGAAGTCAGCCGGGATAAGATAGATTCACTCTCAGATGTGCTCGAGGTCGGCCAGGAGGTTGAGGCTGCAGTACTGCGAGTGAATCCAGACAGCAAGAAGATCGGTCTGTCGATCAAAGCACTTGAAGAACGACAGGCGCGTAAAAGCATGCAGGAAAAACCCGTTGATAAAGTGGCCACCAATCTTGGAGATTTATTAAAAGAACTGCAAGATACTAAGGATAAAGAATAACATGTAATCATGTGGTCGCATTTTGTTATAGCCGCTGTTGTTATCTTCTTTAGCGGAAGATATTTGAGTGACTTGGCGGATGAGACTGCAGATCTAACCGGGCTCAGTAAGGGTTTCATCGGGGCCCTCATCCTTGGTGTTATAACCTCATTGCCCGAACTGATCGGGACCCTTTCGGCAGTTGTCTTCAAAGCCAATCCTGATCTTGGTGTTGGTAATATTTTCGGGTCTAATTTGTTTAATCTTGCTATTCTTTCATCTGTTATTCTTGTTTTCAGCTCGCGTATTCCATCCGATGGGTGGAAGTGGCACTCCAATTTTACCGCCTATATGTGTGTAAGCCTGAGTGCCTTTATGGTTATGCTCATCGGGATGTACATGCTGGGAGTCAAGACCAGTTCCATCTTGAGTGATTTGCTGATCGTGGGTTTCTATTTGACAGGAATGTGGCTCTATTCCCAGCAGGGCGGTGAATCAACCGATTTGCACGCATCCGTCAGGACGGGTCGGAAGCGCAGTTTGGCTCGAAATATAATATTACTCGTTGTGTTTGGCACACTTGTGGTATCCGCAGGTGTATTGCTTGCCGATGCATGCAATGAGATCGCCCACCAGACAAATCTGACGTCGACCTTTGTCGGGTCTTTTTTTATGGCGGCCGCTACGTCACTACCGGAATTGGTGGTAACCTTGAGGTTGCTGCGTTTCGGCAACATCAGTATGGCTACCGGCAATATTTTCGGGTCCAACATGATGAACCTCACAATCATCGCTCTGGCGGATATGTTTTATAAGGGATCCATGTATACGACGATCAGTTATTCTCAATTGGTGACATTGGGAGCCGGGATTCTCATGTCCGGTATTTTCCTCTCCGGCACACTGGTAAAGGGATCGAGGCGGGTTGCGTTGCATATAGATAATATATCTATCATTTTCCTCTATTTGCTGGTATACTCTTGGTTATACAATCATTGAAGTAAATCTGATATTTTAACTTTCGAAGATTATGAAGAAAAAGACGAAGTGGATTATTATTACAGTTGTTGTCGTTGTTGTTGGTTTCTGGGGTGCAAGGCTGGTGGATAAAGCCCTTACTCCGGCCATAGGATTGCTGGAGATAGATGGAACTATCTCACAGTCCATGGAATACCTGGAGATGATAAAAGAATATGAGGATGACGATCAGATCAAAGCGGTTCTTATCAGACTCGACAGTCCGGGAGGCCGGGTCGGCCCCTCCCAGGAGATCTACGGGGCGCTTGGCAGGTTGAAGCAGACCAAGCCGGTGATAGTCTCCCTGGCCTCTGTGGGCGCATCAGGCGCCTACTATATCGCCTGCGCTGCTGACACGATATTTGCTTTGCCCGGTACTGTCACCGGAAGTATCGGGGTTATTATGGAGTTTATCGATGTGAGTGAAGGTTTGCAGAAACTGGGGGTCAAGGGCCAGAGTATAACGAGCGGCAAGATGAAGGATGCGGGGACACCCTTTCGACCCATGAAAGATGATGAATACGCCTATTTCAAATCCCTGGCAGCAGATATTCACGAGCAGTTTATCGAGGCTGTATCGGTCAGCCGTTCTATCCCGGAAACAAAGGTCAGAGAGTATTCGGATGGACGGGTTTTCTCCGGTAGGCAGGCCTTGGCTCTGGGATTGATTGACAAACTGGGCGGATTCGATGAAAGCCTCGAAGAAGCCAAACAAAGAGCCGGTCTCACCGACAGAGTGCGCATAGTCAGGCTCAAAAAGCACATGACTTTACTGGAAAACATGAAACAGTTGATTACCAGCTACAGTCCGCTTTTGTTGGGACAGTCCGGCGGGATTGGACACGGCCGTTTAATCCGAATCGAATACAGCATGCCTTAAAGGAGCGACAATGGAAAAGATTGTTGAAGAAGCCTTGACATTTGATGATGTCTTACTCTTGCCGGCCAAGTCGAATGTATTACCGAACGAGGCTGATATTACTACCCATTTGACCAGAACTATAAAATTGAATATACCCCTGCTGAGCGCAGCCATGGATACCGTGACCGAGGCAAGAACAGCTATTGAAATGGCCCGCGAGGGAGGTATTGGAATTATTCACAAAAACATGCTTCCCGAAATGCAGGCCCTGGAGGTGGATAAGGTAAAGAAATCCGAAAGCGGCATGATCGTCGATCCGATTACCATGAATCCTGATCAGAAAATCGGTGAAGCGTTAGAGCGTATGAAGCATTACCGAATTTCCGGTGTGCCTATTACCGTGGAAGGTAAGCTGGTCGGAATTCTAACAAACAGGGATTTGCGGTTCGAAACCAACATGAACCGACCGATCCGGAAAGCCATGACCAAAGAAGGCCTGATCACGGTTCAGGGAGAAATCTCTCTGGAGGAGGCCAAGAAACTGCTGCATAAATATAAGATCGAGAAATTGCCTGTCGTGGATGAAAACTTTCATCTCAAGGGGCTTATCACCATCAAAGATATTGAGAAGGCACAGATGTATCCATTTTCCGCCAAGGATTCCAGAGGCAGATTGCTCGTTGGTGCAGCGGTGGGTATATTCCCGGAGAATGAAGAACGGGTTCATGCATTAATGAAGGCCGGTGTGGATGTTCTGGTGGTTGATACGGCACATGGACATGCCAATGCTGTGATCGAGACAGTCAGGGCTATTAAAGAACTTTACCCTTCATCTCAGGTGATTGTCGGCAATGTGGTAACGCAAGAAGCCACCCTGGATTTGATCGAAGCAGGGGCGGATGCGGTAAAAGTGGGAGTGGGGCCTGGTTCCATCTGTACCACCAGAGTGATTGCAGGGGTGGGGATGCCCCAGATTACGGCAATTATGAACTGTGCACGAGTTGCCAAAGAGCGTGGTGTTCCCATCATAGCAGATGGAGGTATCAAGTTTTCCGGCGATGTCACCAAGGCAATAGCGGCCGGCGCTTCAGCCGTTATGATCGGTTCGTTGTTTGCCGGAACAGAAGAAGCCCCAGGTGAAATGATTATCTATCAAGGCCGTTCATACAAATCATACCGGGGAATGGGTTCCATCGAAGCCATGCGACAGGGCTCGAAAGACAGATATTTTCAGCAGTATGTTTCAGAGACCGAAAAATTTGTGCCGGAAGGCATTGTCGGCAGGGTTCCCTATCGAGGACGTATATCGGAAAATGTATATCAGCTCCTGGGTGGTTTGCGAGCCGGGATGGGATATGCCGGTTGCGGAACCATTCCAGAGTTACAGCACAAAGCAAGGATGATCAAGATTACCGCAGCAGGGCTCAAGGAATCGCACGTACATGATGTGATTATTGTCAAAGAAGCTCCCAACTACAAGTTGGATTACTGATATTTCGATGGATTTCGTTCACCTGCACTGTCATACCCAGTATAGCCTGCTGGATGGTGCCATCAAGATCAATGACCTAGTCTCGACCACCAAAGAATATGGCCAGACGGCCGTTGCAATAACCGATCACGGCGTTCTTTTTGGGCTCATTGATTTTTACAATAAAGCCACAAAGGCCGGGATAAAGCCGATCTTAGGGTGTGAGGTTTATCTGGCACCTGCCGATATGGAAACCAAGCAGCCAATCCCGGGCTTTCCCAAACATTACCATCTCGTCTTGCTCGCTCAAAACGAGCAGGGATACAAAAATCTGATTAAACTTGTGTCCTTGGCCAACACCAGGGGTTTTTACTACAAGCCCCGCGTTGATAAAAAGTTGCTGGCTGAACTCAACGGAGGGCTGATTGCCTTGAGTGCCTGTCTGCAGGGAGAGATTCCCTACTGGTTGCTCAGAGGAAATGAAGACAAGGCCGGGCAAGCCCTTGAATTTTACCGATCAACCTTTGACGGTCGGTTTTTTCTTGAGATTCAGGCCAACGGGCTTCCCGACCAGGACAAGGTGAACCCAGAACTGGTCGAACTTTCAAAACGCTATGACCTGCCTGTCGTTGCAACAAATGACTGTCATTATCTGAAAGCGGAAAATGCCAATGCCCACGAGGCGCTGCTGTGTATACAAACCCAGAATACATTGCAGGACAAGGATCACATGCGTTTTGAGACTGACCAGCTTTACCTGAAAAGTCCCCAGGAGATGGCGGAGTGTTTTGCCTGGATTCCCGAGGCCTTGGATGAGACTGTTCGGGTAGCCGAATCCTGCAATGTGGAAATACCAAAGGGCAAGTATTACTTTCCCGTTTATCCGGCACCCCAGGGAAAATCACTTGAAAAAGTGATCCAGGAAAAGGCTTGGGAAGGCTTACAGGAGCGTATGGGAGCTGAAGTTCCGGATGAATACCGGCAAAGGCTTACTGATGAGCTGGATATTATTATTTCGATGGGATTCCCGAGCTATTTTTTAATTGTGGCAGACTATATTAACTATGCAAAAAACAACGGCATTCCTGTTGGCCCGGGCCGCGGGAGTGCTGCCGGTTCCCTGGTGGCCTACTCCTTGGGTATTACCGATATCGATCCGATCCGCTGGGGGTTGCTCTTTGAGCGGTTTCTGAATCCGGAACGCAGGAGTATGCCTGATATTGATGTGGACTTCTGCCAGGAGGGCAGAGACAGAGTTATTGACTATGTAAAGCAGACCTATGGTCAGGATTACGTTTCTCAGATCACCACTTTCGGTAATATGAAGGCCAAGGCGGTTGTGCGGGATGTTGGCAGGGTTCTGGGGATGAGTTTTGCCGAGGTGGACAAAATTGCAAAGCTGATTCCCAACGAGCTGAACATCACCCTTGATTTAGCTATAGCGGCCGAGCCAAGGTTGAAAGAGCTTATGGTTAGTGATTCGATGGTGACGAAACTCATCGATATTGCCAGGGCACTGGAAGGCTTAAACCGTCATGCTTCGGTACACGCGGGCGGTGTCGTGATTTCGGATAAACGTCCACTTACCGAACATATTCCGGTATATCTGGATAAAAAGAAAATGCTTATCAGTCAATACGACAAAGACTGTGTAGAGCAGGTTGGTCTGATAAAGTTTGACATGTTGGGGCTTAAGACCCTGACGGTTATCGACAAAACTCTGGAGATCTTGCATTCTAAAGGCATTGAATTGGATATTGCCGCGATTGACTTGGGTGATAAAGCCACCTATGCATTGATCAGTGAAGGCGATACCTCCAGTGTATTTCAGTTGGAAAGCACGGGTATGAAACAGATGTTGCGGGACCTCAAACCCGAGAAATTTGAAGATATTATCGCGGCGGTTGCCCTCTATCGTCCCGGTCCTATGGATCTTATACCCCTGTATATTCTAAGGCGGCATGGACGGGAGAAAATAGAGTATCCGCATCCCATGCTCGAGCAGATCCTGCAAGAAACATATGGTATTATTATTTACCAGGAACAGGTAATGCAGATAGCTCAGAAAATGAGTGGTTATTCGCTGAGTAAGGCCGATTTGCTCCGCAGAGCTATGGGTAAGAAAAAACCCCAGGAAATGGAGAAACAGCGCGGAATATTTATCGAGGGCGCCCTTAAAAGAGATATTTCCGAACAAAAGGCAACAGAAATATTCGACCTGATGGAAAAGTTTGCAAATTACGGGTTCAATAAATCCCATGCCGCTGCCTATGCATTGGTAGCCTATCGTACGGCCTATTTGAAAGCGCATCATTTCAGAGAATTTATGGCTGCCAATCTGACGCTCGATTTTAACAACACAGACAAGGTTGTCCGACATATCGCAGAATGCAGGCAGCGGGGGGTTGAAATACTCTCGCCGGATATCAACGAAAGCAGGTGGGAATTTGTTACCGCTGACGAGGGGATTCGTTTCGGTCTCGGGGCGATTAAAAACGTGGGCAAGGGTGCTGTCGAAATTATACTAAACGAGCGACAGAAAGGCGGAAAAATCCAGGATCTCTATGACTTTGTCCATCGTATTAACTTGACAAAAGTAAATCGAAGGGTAATCGAATCGCTGATCAAATCCGGTGCCTTTGATTCTTTACACGCTAACCGAAGGTCTCTGATGGAGGTGCTCGATGTGATGATTGAAAGTGCTCAGTCATTGACTCGCAGCAGAATGAACGGACAGGAAACCCTTTTCAGTCTTGAGGAATTCACCAATGATAACCCTGTGTTAATAGAAATACCGGAAATACCCGATTGGAACGATAGTGAAAAGTTAGCCATGGAAAGGGATGTCGTCGGCTTTTACATTTCAGGTCATCCACTCCATAGATACAAGGAACAAATAAAAAAATTTGCCAACGCCAACACCCTTAACCTACTTGAAATTCAGGGCTTAATTTGTGTGGCCGGACTGATTAATTCTTTGAAAGTGGTTCGGACCAAGAGAGGAGAACTTATGGCACGCGGTATTCTGGAAGATCTGCAGGGGGCCGTTCCGATTATTTTCTTTCCACAGTGTTACAGCGAATACCAGAGTGTGATTTCAGGAGAAGCCCCGGTGATTATAAAGGGTAAGGTAAACCAGCAGTTGTCAGATAAAAATACGGATAAAGAAACCGAACAGGAATCGAACCATGCAGAACTCCTCGCAGAAGAGGTGTATCCGATTGGAAATGCGGAGGTCCACCTGGCGAAAAATATACTGGTGAGAGTGCCTGGCAGGATCAAGGCAGATGAAATCAGTGCTTTGAAAGAGACAATCGAAAACTTCAAGGGATCCTGCCAGTTGAGCTTTGAGATCGATACGCTCTCTGCAGTGATACAGATAGATGCCGGGCAGGGTTATTCGGTTAATCCGACAGGTGATTTTATTACCCGCTTACAGGGTATTGTTGGCCCGGGTTCAGTGGAGATACGATGAGCAAGAAAGATAAATTTGTTGATATTGACAATGCGTTGAAGGATCTCCAGGAGAGTATATCGAAACTGAAAGACGTAGATGCCGGCGAACTGTCCGATATTGTAGAAAATTTTAGGCAGGAGCTTTATCAGGGAATATCCCGGTGGAGCAGTGTTGAGATAGCCCGGCATGTGAACCGTCCAAGCTCGGAGGAGTTCATCGAAGCCATTTTTACTGATTACCTGGAATTGCATGGAGACCGGATCTACGAAGACGATCCGGCCGTTACCGGAGGTCTGGCGATGCTCGACGAATTTCCGGTGGTGGTGATTGCGCATAGAAAACGCTCCCAAAATGCTCGCGATTATACTCGCCATCATTTTGGGATGGCGAGCCCCTCCGGGCATTACAAGGCAATCCGTTTGATGAAACTGGCCGAGAAATTCAATCGAACAGTGATTACGTTTGTTGATACTCCAGGTGCCTATCCGGTACCCGAAGCAGAGTTCAAGGGACAATCCTTCAGTATTGCCAAATGCCTGGAGACAATGGCAGGCCTTAAAACACCAGTCGTTGCCTGCATAATCGGGGAAGCCGGATCAGGAGGGGCGCTTGCACTGGGTTTCGGCGACAAGATCATCATGCTTGAG
>Ga0272441_10001424_pt1 | contig 51043 bp, 47 predicted proteins | sample SSMProp6N_FD_193582 | JGI IMG/M metagenome (GOLD analysis project Ga0272441, IMG submission 193582) | Marine sediment archaeal communities from Little Sippewissett salt marsh, Falmouth, MA, United States - SSM-Prop-6N | ecosystem: Environmental > Aquatic > Marine > Wetlands > Sediment ... | reverse complement strand
GAATATAAGATAAATAATTTATCAGATTCGAAGACTTATGCAGGCAGGATACCTCTACACAAAGGAATTGAACAGAAATTACCGTGTAAGTGCCCCCCAGTTGAATTGTCTTATCACCCTCTATGAAAACGGCCCTATGCCACCATCACAGATAGCAAAACGCATAATGGTAAAATCAAGCACGGTAACCGGTGTCATTGACCGTCTGGAATACAAAGGTCTTGTAAAAAGAACGCGGAATTCACCCGACCGCAGGGTGATTACCATAGAATTAACGGAGGCAGGTGGTAAACTCGCAGAGAATGCGCCACCTCCCATTCAGCAAAAAATTGTTGATGGTCTCAAGAGACTACATGGCGATAAGCTGGAGCAAATCGCCATCAATTTAAGACTGTTGACCCACATGCTCGACGTCACAGATTTTGACACCGAATACCCTGAGGACACGCACCACCCCCTTTAGTCACCGCACCGGCCCCGTCCCTTACCATCGAAATCGCGTATATCCCTGAAACATACCAGTAGATTCACGCAAAAACCTTGACATAACATAATTATTGTTATATTAGTTTGTACTGAAATAATCATTTTAGATATTATTACAACATAACTCATATTGACAGAAACAATCAGAATTGCAGGTTATTTTTATGCCTTTTATAGAAATTCAAGAATCTTTCGGACATCCCGACATTGGACATTTCTTGCGCAGAAACGAATTCCGCCGAGTCATAAACCTCAGAAGCGGTAGAGCAGACTATCTGAAACAGTTGATCACCGATCTCTCGAAACCCCGCCTCATTTATCGAAGGGTGCGTATCGAGTTGATAGAAAATAAGGTCATCCACCTTACAGAGGGAGTAACGTTTTCAAGCGCCAAACTGGCAAAAACACTGAGACACTGCGAGGAGATTATATGTTTTGTCGCAACGATCGGCAGTGATGTGGAAGAAGAAATTGTCAGACTCACAAACATGAATCGTCTGTCTGAGGCATATATCCTCGAATCCCTGGGATCGATGATGATCGAGCATACCGTCGAACGGTTTCATCTCGACAGCGAACGGAGCTGTACAACAAACGGAAGCGGTGTCACACTCCGTTTCAGTCCCGGCTATTGTGATTGGCAGATCACGGATCAGAAAAACCTGTTCCTTCTCTTGAATTCGGACCAGATAGGGGTAACCCTCACCGCATCATGTATCATGCACCCCCGCAAGTCCATCTCGGGAGTATTCGGCATATTCCCTGCCGACAACGACAATCCTATCCTCCCATACAATCCCTGTATCGACTGTAAAAACATGAATTGTACAGCGCGGAGAATGTAGCAGGTAAGTATCCATATACGTCATCGTCTAGCAAAAAGGAATCAGTAGATGAAGATATCGAACTTTTTTAACAACACCTTTGTTCTATCATTTGAAGTGTTTCCACCGATGAGAGAGGGTAATCTTTCAAACCTCTTTGCCACCGTTCGTGAGTTGATCGCATTGCATCCCCATTTCATATCGGTGACGTACGGTGCAGGCGGAACGACGCAGGAAATGACCTTCGAGATAGCATCTAGGATGAAAAACGATGTGTGGGTTGAAGTGCTCACCCACCTCACCTGCGTTCATGCTACAAGAGACGACATTGCCAAAATACTCGATGAACTGAATGAAGAGAATATCAGAAACATCCTTGCACTGAGGGGAGACCCTCCCCAAAGCGAACAACGCTTTGTAAAAACCGAAGGAGGTTTTGGCTACGCGAATGAACTTGTCGAATTCATAAAGACATATGGTGATTTTTCCATCGGTGTCGCCGGATACCCGGAAGGACATATCGAGGCTCCCGACAGAGACACGGACGTGGAACATCTGAAACGGAAAGTCGATGCCGGGGCCGATTTCATCATTACCCAGCTCTTTTTCAACAACGATGATTTCTACCGATTTCGCGACAGAGCAATGACCCGTGGAATATCAATACCTATCATTCCCGGTATTTTCCCTATTTTCAATTTTAAACAGATCGCAAAGATAGCGTCACTGTGTGGAGCTGCAATTCCCGATTCATTGAGCGATACACTTCAACGTGTCAGCAACAACAGCGATGACATCAGAAAATACGGAACTGAATATGCACTTCGGCAGAGTCAGGATCTTCTCGAAAACGACATACCGGGTCTTCACTTTTACAGCATGAACAAAAGCAGCCACATTGCTCATATCATTAAAGAACTTAAATTGAACAAAGAGGAAAGCGATGAAAGTGCGAAAAGGATTAGCGGGGGGCCAGTATAAGCCTCTCACCGACCACGACATTTCAAAGATTCATGAGACCGTGTTACGCGTTTTCGACGAAGTGGGAATTGAAGTTCGGTTTGCGGGAGCACGAGAACTTTTCCGTTCAGCGGGCGCCCGCGTTGATGACACCACGGGTATTGTAAAACTGCATTCGGAGCTTGTCGAAAAATTGATAGGACACGCACCGTCCATCGTTACATTGTATGGCAGGACAGACGACGGAGAGTTGGACTGCGAAATAGGCGGAAATCTCGTGTATATGGGTACCGGTGGTACAGCACTCAATGTACAGGATCTCGGCTCAGATAATGCAAGAAAGGCCACGCTTGATGACATTAAGAACATGGCACGACTCGTTGAAGCGCTCGATAATATCCATTTTTACATGCTCAACGTGTATCCGAATGAACTCTCTGCCGAAAATGTCGATGTCAATCGATTCGGCACGGCTCTGAATTACACACGAAAGCATATCATGGGCGGCGTCTACACCCTTGATGGTGTGCGAAACGTCATCAAGATCGGCGAACGGATTGCGGGGGGACCTGACAAACTCAGGGAAAGACCTTTTATCTCCTTGGTCACCTGCGTGGTTAGTCCACTGAGGCTCGATCATCACTATTCCCAACTCACTATTGAGGCGGCGCGAAACGGCATCCCTGTCGTTGTCCCGGCAGAACCCCTGTGTGGTGCCACCTCACCCGTGACGCTGGCCGGTAATCTCGTGGTACTCAATGTGGATACCTTGGCAGGGGTGATGCTCGCTCAGTTGGCAAATCCCGGAGCTCCTACACTCTATGGCTCTGTTGCATCAGTGGCAGACCTGCGCAGTCTGAAATATCTATCAGGGGCTGTGGAAATGGGGCTGTTGAATGCCGCCGCGGCACAAATGGCCCAGTTTTACCGACTCCCCTATTATGCAACAGCGGGCATGTCCGATTCAAAAGTCAACGATGCCCAGTCCGGCTACGAATCGGCAATTACGAACCTCCTGGTCGCACTCGCAGGCGGCAATTTCATCCATGATGCGGCGGGGTTTCTCGAATTCTGCATGACAGCCTCGTATGACAAACTCGTGGTGGACAATGAAATCATCGGTATGGTGATGCGCGCAGTGGAAGGCATTCAGGTTAATGACGATACACTGGCGTTCGATGTTATCAAGAGTGCGGGACCGGGGGGTCATTACGTATCATCGCGTCATACACGTCACTACATGAGAACAGAACAATACATGACCCAGTTAAACGATATAGAGGATCGATCTCAGTGGGAAGCTGCCGGTGCAAAAGACACGCGAACCAGGGCTGCTGAAAAAGCACGATCAATTCTTGCCGCGCCGCCTCAAAGCTTTATTAGCGATGAAATACGACAGCAAATAGAAAAAGAAATACCGGGAATAGTACTCATATAGGGGAGACACATATGTTGATTGTCGGAGAGAAGATAAATGCATCGATCAGGTCAGTCGGAAATGCCCTTGCAAAGAAGGACAAGGATTTTCTGGCAAGGCTTGCCAGTGATCAGACGGACGCCGGAGCTGATTTCATCGATGTGAACGCGGGGGTGAGTCAGGATACCCATGAAACCGCAGCAACAACGATGGAGTGGCTGGTGGATGTCGTGCGAGGGGCGACCGACAAACCACTATGCATCGACAGTGACGACCCCACCATACTGGAAGCGGGTCTCAACCGATACGGGGGTCAAACAGTTATGATCAACTCCGTCAATGCGGAACCCGACAAGCTCGACACCGTGGGGCGTCTTGCTGCAGATCACGGAGCACTTTTGGTCGCTCTCGTGATGAAAGAGCGTGGAATCCCCCGAACCGTGGAGGAGCGCCTGGAGGCTGCAGAGGTGATTATGGATCATCTGACCCGGCTCGGCCTCAGGGAAGATCAGGTATATTTTGATCCCCTTGTACTCCCTATTTCCGTCGAAACGACGCAGGGGCTCGTGACACTCAAGACGATAGAAGAACTTAAGATACGGTATCCGTCAGCGAAAACGATAATGGGACTCAGCAACATATCCTTCGGGTTGCCAAACAGGGGAATCGTAAACCGGACCTTTTTCATTATGGCTGCGGCTGCAGGACTCGATGCTGCCATACTTAACCCCCTCGACGACAAGCTGATGAGCCTTATCAGGGTTGCAAATATGCTGACAGACAAAGATCCGATGTGTAGAGGATTTATCAGGGCTCACCGAAAGGGGCTTCTTTCCGATTAATATACCGCAGCGAATACGCGAAGGAGGAAAGCAAAACAGTGCCGCGAAAAGGAATAGTCATTAAAGACCCGTATGAACGGTTGACCGGCGAACAGATTGAAACCATTCACAAGACATCACTCGAACTTTTATACGACCCTGGTCTTCTCTGCTTCAATAAACGGGCCGCCGAGATATTTGCCCGCGCCGGCGCCGATGTGTCGCCCGTTCCGTCTGCCGATCCCCCACAGTGGACGGTTAAGATCCCCGAAAAGCTCGTAACCGATACTCTCGAGGGGGCACCGAAAACGGTAATCCTCGGTGCCAGAAATCCGAAAAACTCCCTCGTCATGAACGGGGAAGAACCGCGGGTCTATTTCGTATCGGGCTCCGAAACCAATATATGGCTCGATGTCAATTTTGAGACGTACGTAAAAAAGTCCGACGAGAACACGGAACTCATCATACCCGAGTTCACGCCGCGCCGCGGCACGGTACTCGATCTCTGCAGATCTGCACATGTCGCTGAACATCTGGAATCTCTCGACGGATTCATCCGCAATGTAAACATCCAAGATCCCAATATCACGGGAGAAAACAAAGACGTAAATAAATTCTTTGCGTCACTTAACAACACCACCAAACACGTCATGGCGGGTCTCACCAGTCTCAGCCAGCTCGACAACGTTGTCACGATGGCGCACCTCATAGCAGGAGGCAAGGATGCATTCAAAACGAATCCGATCATTTCATTTATCACCTGTCTCGTGAAGAGCCCCCTGCAATTCGTTGACGACACGACGGAAGCATTCATCGAAATGTGTGAAAGGGGAATCCCCGTAGTCGTCTCGTCGTCGCCTCAGGCAGGAACAACTGCGCCCATCACGGAAGTCGGCATTCTCGCCCAGATAAATGCCGAAGTTCTTGCCGGCATTACTCTCGGGCAGCTTGTCAACAGAGGTACCCCTCTGATCTATGGAACCGTTCCCGTGAAAACCCGAATCGATACCCTCGAAGATTCCTATGGTTCAATCGAGACCAGTCAATACAATATCGACTGTGCTCAGCTTTCTCGATTTTATAAGTTACCAAATTATTCAACATCCGGTGTCAGCGACGCAAAAATACCGGGGCAACAATCCACAATGGAACGCCTGTTTTCGGATATAGTTGTCACCATGAGCGGTCCCCAGTTTCTTCACTGTGCGTATGGCCTCCTTGACTGTAATTCCGTCTTCTGCCTGCTCCAGGCGGTTCTGGATGACGCTCACTTTCAAATGATCAAGTTCTTTTTGAAACCACCGCGGATAGACGAGACAGAGATACATGAAACACTAAGGCAGGTTAGAAAGGTATTTGAGACGCCACAGAAACTGTATATCGGGTATCTCAGAAAGGTCATGAGAAGTGGCGCTATTTCTCCGCTCTACCCGTTTGAAGGAGCGGGAAAAACCGACGATGTCTTCCGACTCGCGTATGAACGGATGAACGAACTGCTCGCGAAACCCGTTGAACATATAGACGATGGAACAACCAAGAAAATATTCGACACAATACCCGGCCTGCTGCCGTGGCTGAACAGATATGAGAAAGGGAGAAAACAATGAGCGACAGCATTATTACGTTACTGAAGGAAAATGTTATTCAGGGACGCATGACCCAGGATGACGAAGGAATTGATGAAAGCCTCACAGGCCCCGGCGTTGTGGAGCTGACAGGGCAGGCTCTCGATAGCGGCATCTCACCGAAGATTATCATTTCCGAAGGACTCACTGCGGGAATGGAAGTGGTGGGAGAAAAATTCAATGCCAAGGAATACTACGTTCCCGATATGCTCGCCTCCGCTGAAGCGGTGAGCGCTGCCATGGATATCCTGAAACCGCTTCTCGAAGCTTCTGATATTACCACAAAGGGGAAATTCGCCATCGTGACAGTCAAGGGAGATATTCATGACATCGGAAAGAATATTGTTGCTATCTTACTGAAAGGAGCCGGCTACGAAGTTGAGGATCTCGGTATCGATGTGTCAACTGAAAAAATCGTCGACTACGTAAAGGAAAAAAAACCGCAGTATCTCGGCCTCTCCGCTCTGCTGACGACAACAATGCTTGAAATGGGTGAGGTTGTTGAGGCATTACAAAAAGCCGGCCTGAGAGATTCGGTTAAGGTTCTGATCGGTGGGGCGGCTGTATCTAAAGAATTTGCTCTGAAGATCGGTGCCGACGCATACTGTGCTGATGGGTTTGAAGCCGTGAAAGTCCTTGAATCGTTTCAGGCAGTATAGACAGTATGAACCCTTCGCGAACGGTTTCGCTTCAGGGATATTCCCCCGAAGCCCCCAACACTGAGGTACTGATATAGAAAAAATGCAACACTGTACCATGCGGTACACGGAAAGGAGTTTATTGAATGGCCGGCATAGCTGGAATTGTGGGTACGGACAGCGGTTCACTGCAATTAATGCTTGAGAGGATAACGCATCGAGGCCCGGATGATACGGTGCTGTTTCACGACGGCAATGTGCATATGGGCTGTAACGAATTGAACGTGGGAGCCGACTGCAAGGACGGCGCCCACTCTGCATCAACAGGCAACAGAACGGCGATCATCGACGGCAGAGTCTACAATCCGGAAAAGAAAACCAGAAAAGATGCCGAGGTGCTCCTCGATCTGTACGATAAATTCGGCTCGCAGTTCGCCAGGATGATCGATGGGGATTTCGCCTGTGCTGTTTCAGATAACGGTCGACTGCTCCTCGCGCGCGACGGCGCGGGAATCAAACCCCTGTATTACGGCCATGACGCTCACGGCAATCTCTGTTTCGCATCAGAGGCCAAGGCCCTTGTCGATATCAGTTACGATGTCAGAGAATTTCCTCCCGGCTATCTCTACTCCCGCGATCTTGGTTTTGTGACATATCAGACTGCTGCGGTCGAAACACCCGAGTTCGAACATTTCGAGCAGGCAAAGAAAGTGGTACGAAATCTCCTCATAGAAGCCACAGAAAAGAGAATGGAAGACAACGCGGTCACGGGGATCTTTCTCAGTGGTGGCCTCGACAGCAGTATAATCGCCGCCATCGCCGCGCAGATAAACCCGGATATTGAGTGCTTTACCTCTAGTATGGAAGATGGGCAGGATCTTCCCCTCGCAAAAGAAGTGATCCGGCACCTCGGTCTCAGACACCATATTTTGATGTTCGGTGAGAAAGATATCGAGGAAATTTTACCCTCAGCAATCCATCACCAGGAAATGTACGAAGAGAGCTGTGTTCACGGAGCAATTGCAAACTATCTCACCGCCCGATTTGCAAAGCAGACTCACGAAAACTGCCGTTGTGTCCTTACCGGTGAGGGTGCCGATGAGTTCTTCGCCGGATATGACGGTCAGTATAAACAGGGTACCAATCCCGAAGAAATTGCACGAATTGTCGACACGCTTCTCTCTGTCTCCCACAACACGGCGCTCCAGAGACTCGATCGCCTGAATGCCGCCCATTCAATGGAAAGTCGGACACCGTTTCTCGACGCGAAGGTCATGGACTTTGCCATGAAAATCCCGCTAGCGTGCAAGATACACGGAGACGATCAAACAGGAAAATGGGTTCTCCGCCGGGCCTTTGAGGACATGTTGCCCGAACATCTTATTTATCAAACGAAACGCTTTTTTGCCCAGGGTTCAGGCGTCGCATACATCATGCGCAGACACGCGGAAAAGGTCATTTCCGAGAAAGAACTGATGGCATTCAACCTGGTCGACAAAAATCCGCAGCTCGCCTCGGTAGAGGAACTGTACTATTACCGACTGTTCAAGGAGATCCTGCCGCATCCTTCGTTCGACAGGCTTGTCGGCAGGTGGGATCCCATGCGACCTGCCTTTTTCAGGGAGTGACTGCGTCCGGGATATTGATGTAACAAGGAAGCAGACCGCTTCCTCACATTTATAGATGAAAGGAGTTCAGGTACTATGAAAATGTTTGCCAACAGAAGTTGTCTCGTGATGGTTTTTATCATGATTGTTATGGTGGGGCTCACTCCCTGCGCAGTCTTTGCAGGCGGCAAAGTCGTCTTCGCGGACCAGGGGTTTGACAGTATCCGCACCCACAACCGCATAGCCGGTTTTATCCTGAAGCACGGTTACGGTTATGAACCCGAATATATGATGGCGGAGTCCCTGACGGTGTTGCCATCGCTGGGTCGGGGTGACATTGATATATTCATGGAATGCTGGGTGGATAACTACCAGGAAGCCTACGATAAGATTGTAAAAACCGGCAAGGCTCTCGATCTCGGAGCTAATTTTCCCGACAGCTGGCAGGGGTGGCTGGTCCCGACCTATGTCATCAAGGGCGATCCCGCACGGGGGATAAAACCCGTGGCACCCGATTTGAAGACCGTCTTCGACCTCAAAGACTACTGGAAGCTCTTCAAAGATCCCGAAGACCCGTCAAAGGGAGCCTTTATCTCCTGCATCCCGGGATGGGGTTGCCAAAAAGTTAATAACCTGAAGCTTCAAGGCTATGGTCTGGATGAACAGTTCAACCACATCGTGCCCGGTTCTGATGCGGCTCTGTCCGGTTCCATGATCGCCGCGTACAAAAAAGGGTTACCTTGGGTCGGTTACTACTGGGCGCCCACCTGGGTCTTGGGAAAACTCGATATGACACCGCTGGAAGAACCGCCGTACGATAAGAATTTGTGGAACGACAAGGACAAATATGCCTGCGCCTATCCTTCGGTGAAAGTAAATATCGTGGTCAGCGCTATGTTCAACAAGCGGTCACCCGAAGTGGTCGAGTTCCTGAAAAAGTACGAGACGACGCTCCAGCTCAACAACGTTATGCTCGCCCACATGAAGGATACCAATGCGACCGCCGGACAGACGGCTGTTTGGTTCCTGAAAACATATGACGAACTGTGGACTCAATGGGTACCCGCCGAAGTTGCCAAGAAAGTAAAGGCGTCTCTATAATACGCATATGTGCGCGCGGGGGAACCACCCTCACGTAGTAAGCACTCAGTTTTACCTTTTGACGATGATCACCGGGTGTAACGGAACACTGTCAAGAGATTAGCCCTGACCCCCAAAGCCATAGAAAGGCCCGCATAGCGTTCAATCCCTGAACGTTATGCGGGCCCGTGTAATATCACCTATCCACTTACGACAGATTGATCGAAAGATGAAACCATATGAAACCGGATTCTTTCCCTTTTAGCAATACCGTGCTATTGATATTTTTGAACGCACCTACCGGCAGAAAGGAGCGGTTCGTCTGTGGGTCTGATAAAATCATTGTCCAGTTTTTTATTCACAGAGTGTAGCTGAAAGATCACTGAAAAAGATTTCATGTTGACGTACAAAATCATATCGTTGATAATATTATTTATATGGTCGACGCGAGAGATTTTGACGCCGGATATCGAGAGAATACCCCCCTCGCCTCAATACCTGTTCCTCACGCACGCCACAAATCATTTCTTGAGAGGTTCAACGTCGCGACATATCGGCAGCCGCAGTCAAAAGCCTTGACAGATTCTATGATTTGGTATATTAGTTTTAGCTCTAAATATCACAATTAACATAATTACAGCAGCATCCATACTAACCGAATTTTAATATTAACTACCAGTTACAGGCAATTATATGTATTTTTCACAATTCTCGCACGGTAGAAGATCCGCTCCTTTCCCTTCAGTTAAACAATAAGATGCTGGCTCACATGAAGGATCAAGGCACGAACCCAAAAGTTACCGCGGTGTAATTTCTTATAATTTATGAAGATCTGTGGACCGGATGGATTGCTCCCAAGGCCGCAACGAACATCACAGCAACCCTGGGAAAGATTGTGAAACAACAAAAAACAGTTTGTACATCAATTACTATTACTAAAGGAGGAACATTATGAAGATGAAGAGTTTGCACACAGTAAAAATTGTCGTCCTGGTTGTCGCACTGTTGTTCGTGTTATCACCGTACACTGCCTTTGCGGCAAAAAAACTCGTCCTCGCCGATGTCAGTTGGGACAGTGTGCAGGTGCACAACCGTATTGCCGGCTTTATCATGGAACATGGCTACGGTTATGATGTTGAGTACATACCCGGCGATACGATTGCGCTGTTTGCCGGCATGACACGCGGCGACATCGATATCACCATGGAGATCTGGGTGGAAAATCATCAAGAGGCAGTTGATGAAGCCCTGAAGAAGGGAACTATTATTGACCTCGGCAGTAATTTCCCTGACAGCTGGCAGGGATGGCTCGTACCCACCTATGTTATCAAGGGTGATCCCGCGCGGGGAATCAAGCCGACGGCTCCCGGGCTCAAGTCAGTCAGTGATCTCCCCAAGTATTGGAAAGTCTTCGCAGACAAGGAAGATCCGGCAAAGGGTCTCTTTTTAACCTGCCTGCCCGGATGGAACTGCCTTGAAATTAATGAAAAGAAAATGAAAGCATATGGATTGGATAAATATTACAACATCTTCGTTCCCGGCTCAGACGCCGCGCTGGTCGGGTCCATGGCGTCGGCCTATAAGAAAGGCAAGCCCTGGTTTGGCTACTACTGGGCGCCCACCTGGGCCCTCGGGAAATATGACATGACACCCCTCGAGGAACCGGCCTACAATGACGAAGCGTGGAACAAAAACAACGGCTGTGCCTATCCCTCCGTGCGTGTCAATATCATGGTAAATGCGAATCTTCAGAAGAAGGCGCCCGAGATCGTTGCCTTTCTTAAAAACTACGAAACCACCCAGGCCATGGCCAACAAATTTCTCGCGTACATGCAGGATACCAAATCCGATACCGAGGGAGCTGCAAAGTGGTTCCTGAAGAACTATAAAGACGTGTGGACCGCGTGGGTTCCTGCCGACATTGCGAAAAAAGTCACGGCGGCAATGAAATAGACACACACAAAACAGCACGTAACGATGTGGGGGACATGCCGCTTTTGCGGCGGCATGTCCCCCTTTCTCTGTAACAACCCATAGAGAAAAAGCGAGAGACGGTTCATGATAAACGAAAAGAACGACTGGCTTACACAGGTGTATGAAGCCGAGGGCAATAGAGAACTCGGCACCGTCTACGATGAGTGGGCAGACCGCTACGACGAGAACCTTTCACAGTACGGCTATCGACTGCCCACCGTCGTCATTGGTCTTACGGGCCGCTATGTGCGGAACAGGGAAAGTGGCATCCTCGATGCGGGAGCAGGAACGGGTCTTCTCGGCGAGGTCCTGTCCGTCATGGGATACGATAATCTGACAGGACTTGACCTATCTGCAGGAATGCTCGAGGTGGCGCGTACGAAGGAGGCATATCGCGAACTGCGACAGATGGTTCTCGGCGAGCATCTCGACTTTGCCGACAACACCTTTGACGCCGTCATATCAGCGGGCACCTTTACCGTCGGGCATGCTCCCCCGAAATCCTTTGAAGAACTCATTCGGATCACGAAATCGGGAGGCTCCATAATTTTCAGCATCCGGTGTGACGGTGACAACGGCACGGGCTTTCTGTCAATACAGGAGCTCCTTGAAAAACAGGGGAAATGGCGTCTAGTTGACATGACCGCTCTCTTCCACTCATTGCCCCTGAAAGAACCTCAAGTGGAAAACCGTGTATTCGTGTACCGTGTTGTGTGATGTGTAAATACTTATCTCTTGCCTTGTGAAACGGCGGTGTGCCGCAGGAGTCTCGACAAAGGTTAGAAAACAGTATGTGCGCAGGACTTACCCTCGTTTCGGTTGGATGCGCTTCGCCTTTCTCTACTGATGAAACTCCCCAAGTTTCCAGATACCGGGGTCGCTTATCGTAGGAGAGCTCCTTGCGATATCAACCGTCATGGAAAATTTATCGGGAGCCATGAGCAGGCCGCCCTGCACCCGATAATCCCCAAACCCTGCTGCGCCACCGGTAATGGTGTCCGGATCTGAGAGGTCCTCCCACGACATGGAGCCCGTCTTGTATTTTGCCCACGCAATTCTTTCTCTCGCATTCAATTCAGCCCTGGCATTTTTCAGCACCACGATTGCCACATCTTTCTGCAGATCAAAAAAATTGACGACACTTACTGCCGCCAACACCCCCATAATGACCAGAACGGCGATGACCTCGATCACGGTAAATCCCGATTTCTTTCTCAATCGACCAGCAGGAGAGGTGTTTAACCGCATACGCGTACGAATTTACTCCACAACCAGTATTACGAAAAAGGCTGCCACATGACTATCCCTCGTCATACAGTACCCTATGACACTCTCGTTCCCTATATGAGAAAACACCGGAACACAACACTGTATTACTGGTGATGAAATGGGGATGTTACATACCCATTATTTCATCGACATGAGGTGGGTTATGAGATTGATTTTTTTGTTGGTAAGTCCGATTTTCTTTCTGATGTTTTTTCTGTGGGTCTCTATTGTTTTTCTTGACAAGTTCATCACCTCGGCAATCTCTTTCGTAGATTGACCGTTCTTTATGAGATTGGCCACCTGACCTTCGGCAGGACTTAGGTTGACAAACCGGGGGGACAGGTTTTGTAAAAACGGAGAGATTATATCTCGCAGATTAGATTCAACAATGCCTAAACAGACTTTTTGCCTGCAATCGAGCTCATACCTCTTCAGTCGTTCCAGGTACGGCAGGACCAGTTCCTTCACATTTCGCAGTACCTTCTCTTCGAGTACCTGCCTGTTCTCATCCCTCTTTTCCAGCAGGATGCGCAAGGCGACATTCATTTCTTCGAGATTTCTTCTTTGACTATCAAGCTGTTCCTGAACATGTTTCCGCTCTTCTATCTCTTCGCAGAGTTTTTCATTCGCAATCGACAACTCGGCAGTCCGATCTTTCACCCGCCGATCAAGCTCCTCATTGACCCTCTGTAATGCCTCCTCCATGTGTTTTCGCTCGGTAATATCCCGTCCAACCGATTGATATTCAATAAGAGTCCCCTCATTATCAACTATGGCCCGATCGGTCCAGCTCATCCAACGAATGGTGCCATCGGGTAGTTCTACACGATGTTCACAACTTGCGACTCGATTCTCTGCGCTGAGAGAGGCAAACTGCTGCTGCACAATCACATGATCATCAGGAGGAATAAGGGGGATGAAGCTCCGTCCGATCAGGTCTTCCCGGCTTTTGCCGAAATAGCGACAATAGGCGTCATTGACGAAGGAGAGGGTTCCATCGGGGAGAAACCGGCAAATCAGTTCGGTCTGGTCTTCGACAATCGCACGGTATCGGTTTTCACTATCACGTAACTCCCGTTCGATATACCGTTCTTTTGTGACATCTCTCCCGCATCCAACAATCCCTATTATCTCTCCGTGTTCATCAAACATCGGCGCTTTATACACATCTAAAAAGAGAAACTCACCCTTGACATTACCTGTCTCGTCAAAGCGTTGCGGTTTTTTCGTTTTCATGACAACTGAATCGGAATCACGGCATATCTCGCTAAATGTATGCCATTGCGGATCGTCGGGATGACCTTTCTTCTCGCGCTCGGCAAAAAATATATCGTTCTTACCGACAGGTTCATCGGTATCTTTCGCATTGAGCAATCTATCGCATATGGCCTTATTCACAAAGATAAATCTCTTTTCAAGATCCTTCGCCCAGATGAGATCGGGAACATTATCACACATCAATCGTATTATATGATACAGCGTTTTATATTTTTTCTCGCTTTCTCTGAGGGCGTCTTCTTTCTGTTGATGGACGCTGATATCGTGACTGAGGTAAAAGAGCATATCCCGATCACCCCACTTCCGTACCATAACGGCCGTTCCAACGGGAATGGATATGCCCTCCTTTGTGAGCAAAGAAGTGGTATACATATCGTTGCGACCTGCCATCACGTCAGAAATCATCACTCCGGTGGCAGCATGCCATTCGTGCGGAAGCAGTTTACTAATACTCTCACCGAGCAATTCCTCTCGTGTGTAACGGAGACGATCCAGGAGTACCTGATTTACATGGTGGATCCGCCCGGCTGAATCCACAATGAAGAAAAAATCCCGTATGAAATCACACAGCGCCAGTTGGTCCGTATCCCTCTCTGTCAACCCGCTTGTTTCGCGTTCTGTGTTATTGGCCGTTTCTTCCAGCTCCCGAACGTGCCTGCGCAATCTGACCACTGTATCCAATAATTCTGCCTTTGTTTTATTGCTGTCTTCCACCATAGTACCCTCAAAATTCTGCTACCCCTCGAGGTCAGGTCTTGCGAGTTGCCTCATAGAACAATCATTTTCGCTGTTCACGCAATCAAAACAGTACACCGAACAGTCTGCAGATCGGTGTTGCATGCATCGAAAGATACATACCGAGACCCTCGTGACAGATCTTCCTTCAGGTAGAACTTCACGAGAACGGGTGATGCAATCGTGAGTTATGATATAAATTCGAGGCGTCGCGCCAGTATCGACGATTCGTCAGAGATGACAGCGCACCACCTGCCCCTATTCCTTCGTGCAACTTTTCCCGACGTTCTTCGGCGGCTGCTCGTATATTTTACCGTATACATAGACTTTTATCTCACGCCTCACGTTACTGTCCGTTTTCAGATAGATGATGTCGTGATAGCGTCCCACTTCCGTCTTTCGATTGGCAATATCGAGAACATATTTGTTCCCTTCCCGTTTTTTATGAAGGGCATATGAAAAGTTTTCACCTCTTCGTGCCCTGCTTCCGATGATCGTGAACGGATATTTCGCTTCAGGAGTAATGGTCACCGTCGCCGAAAGCGGCTGTCCCACGGGGCCTTTGATATAGGCTACTTTGGGATGAATGGTGACAAATTTCTCCACATATCCTGAAATATGCAGGGTGAAACTGCGTCTTCTCATATCACTCGTTTTTACCACAACCTTCTTCTTGAGCGTACGGCCGCCATAGCCGCCGGTGTTGACTTTGACCGTTACCGTTCCCTCACCGCCGGGAGGGATCTGTCTCGTACTCGGGACAGCTCTGCATCCTCAGCCTATCCCTATTTTGTAAATATACAGTGGAGCAGTTCCCCGGTTTTGGACGACAAAATCGTGCCGTACTTCAACCCCTTCGGGAACGGGGGCAAATTTATACTGTGTCTCCGGGAAAAAAGCCGAGGGTGCGGTGTTACCGTCACGCAGCTCCCCGAACGAATCGGTAGCAAAAATCAGGGCGAGACACATAATCATAATAACAAGCCCTTTTTTCAATGTGTTGCAGTACCTTTCCATACGTTGTCCTCCCACATGCTGTCACAATCGTCTTTGGTCACCACCACATAACAGATTGTTAAAGAAAAGGGGTGGCTACTCTGTTTCCCATTCACTGATATCGCGAGGTCCTTCGGCATCTTCATCGGCATCCCACTCAACCCAGCCCGTCTTCTTCATACAGACGTCATGAGCGGCACGTTCTGCCGTTTCATATACGGCAAGACACATACCACCAATACAGAGACAGTACGCCTCTTTCTCTATTTCGTCATACTCAATCGTGAATGTGCCGGCCTTCGATCTGAAAATATACACCATCGTAGTACCCCTGATTCTATGTGTTATTGTTTCGTCTCTTCCGTGGTGACACCTACGACGTCGAGGTCGCGAATCTGAATATCGAATATCGAGATACGGGACAGATCCAAACAGCACACAACACCTGTTCGACACAGTGTTGGACATTCGAATCTACTGTTTTGACAGTGTTTCAACTTTCGTCTTTCGGATTTCAGTTTCCCCCCGCATCTTTGCAAAAAACGCAGCTGTTGTGAATAACGACTCTAACATGTTATACCGTATACTACTTGAAATCACATGCCGAATCGTATACATTTCTCCACAGCACGGTGTACTTATACCAAATATCGCACGATATTGAAAGATTCGTAAAGGGTCTGATCGGTATCCGGTTCAGCCAAATACGTGGAGGAGGCACATGAATGAAACAATCGTGATGATTCACGGTATGTGGAGTGGGCCGTGGTGCTGGAACAACTACCGGACCTTTTTTACCGGTAACGGATATCACTGTGAATGCCCGGCCCTTCCCTTCAGCCGTTACCTGTCCTGTTCTGGTTATCTCGGGATCAGAGAGCAGAATCACACCTCTCCTGTTTGCCCGGAAGGTAGCACGGAAGTATCATGACGTGGCAACCTACAGAGAATTTTCAGATCACGCCAACTGGATTATTGGCGAACCCAACGGGCAGGATAGTGCGGAATACATCACCCGCTGGCTGGAAGCAACAATAACAAACATACACGAGGATTCACTATGATGAAAGACTTCCCGACACCCGTTGCCCTCACGCAACATCTGGTCACCTTCGATACCACCAATCCTCCCGGAAGGGAACATGCCTGCACGGAATATCTGGGACGACTGCTTGAGAGTGCCGGATTTACCACCGAATTCTACGAATTTGCACCAGGAAGGACAACCCTCATCGCCCGTCTTGAGGGTACTGCCCGCACCGTACCGCTCTGTTTCAGCGGGCATGTCGACACGGTACCCCCCGGTGCCGCACCGTGGCAGATAGATCCGTTTAAAGGTAAGATAGCGGGCAATAAAATCTACGGACGAGGTACTGCCGACATGAAAGGCGGTATTGCCGCAATGGTTATCGCCTGTCTGCGCATCGCCAGACTTGCAAAAGAAAAAGCCAACATTATGATGATTTTATCGGCGGGAGAAGAAACGGGATGTCAGGGAGCGTATCACCTTGCCGCAAATATCACCTCTTTGGGAAAGGCCGGGGCGTTGGTTATCGGGGAGCCGACATCGAATTATCCTTTCATCGGACATAAAGGGGCGCTTTTCGCTGAGGCTCAAATTTCGGGTACCGCAGCTCATGGTTCAATGCCGGACACGGGCGTCAATGCCGTATACAGGGCTGCGGAAGTCGTCACAAAACTACAACATTTTGATTTCCATGTTCCCCCCCACGCGATATACGGGACACCGACCTTGAATGTGGGAACGATACAAGGAGGAACCACGATAAATATGGTCCCGGATCGGGCACTGATCGGTATTGATATCAGAACCATACCGGGCCAGAGAACCGGAAATATCATCGAACAGCTCCAGCAATTTCTCGGAGAGGACGTAACGCTTACCTGCCTGACGGCCGCAGACGGGGTGTCAACCGACCCTGACCATGAATGGATGCGAGAAGTCTTTGGCATAACGAAATCATACCTCAGAGAACAGCCGATACCACGGATTGCCCCTTACTTCACTGACGCATCGGCACTGAAACCAGCCCTGGGCAATCCGCCGACGGTTATCCTCGGCCCCGGTGAACCGGACATGGCACACAAAACAGATGAATATTGCACTATTTCCAACATCGAAACGGCCACTGAAATCTATACCGAAATCGCACTGAAGTGGTACCATCTTTAGTATACCCATTTGTCGTTTTACAGGAAACGCGCAAATTCAAGGGTTTTCTTATTAATACCGATATTCATAGGGTCATGCACAATTTCATGTCCCGCATCACTGAAGGGCAAGTAGACGAGTGTTGCCCGTTCCACGGTGAAGGTGATACTGGGCAAGAGGGGAAAGATCTGTTTTTTCATAGTGGCAGAACTTGCCAGGATTACGTTCATACTCTGCACCGCTTCACTGAGGGGGAGTGTGACGGGATAAATGCCATCGTCAGGAACTTCTTCCCTCACGGCAACGTCTCGCTGGTTGACCGTTAGCTGTCGAGCGAGGTGCAAAAAAATATTCGGCCGGATTTTGAAGGCAGGAATCCAGAAGTTCATTTTCTGTTCCTCCCACCCACGCTGGATGACCTTCGGCTGGTTCGTGACGCGAATGAAATCGGCGTACGAATTAATTTCAACCACCCGGGCCGATGCCCTTATCTTCCAGAAGGGAAGATAGTGGGCGTGGTTACCCCCACCTGTAACAGTTTGAATCGACGTCTGGACAAACTTCCCCTCCGACACCTCCCACGCCGAATCGCAGTTGGGACAGGTGAGCACTACACTATCCTTCTCGCCATCAAGGTCCCACCCACATATCGGGCAGATCGTCGGCAAGAACGTCACATGCCACCCGGGTGTCTCCTCAACAGATGCCGATAAGACATCCCGTCCTTCGGGACAACGCCCTATGAGTTGGTTCGCGAGGGCATCGTAAAGTTTATCATCTTCCACATACACGGGAAGATAGATGAGGCTGAACGCTTCTCCGATGAAAGCACGATGATAAAAATCACGTGAGAGAAACGCCGATGCGTGTTTCTCCACTCTGTCCAGCACGTTTTCAAGTGACATGGTACACGAAAGGAACGATCCGGGCGTGTCATTGTCTGCAAATTTCATCTTCACTGCCTGCGGCCGGAAACCCAGTGATACGGGGAAGGCTCTGAAGTCAGTGCCGCCGTACGTGAGATCGACAATCCGATGATTGATTGTGACACCCCTGCACGAAAATATCGTCCCCTTGAAACGGAGATACGGCACATACATGATATCCCGTTCCGCAACGGAAGCAGGCAGTACGAGACGGAAATAGTCACGGGCAATGAGATAATTTTTCACATCACAATAGGGACAGCGAAGCAGTCGGGTGGTTTCTTCCAGATCAACGGGTGCCCCGCACTGCGGGCACTGATGTTCGACGGTATAGCTCATTTACCCTAATTTCTCTCCGCACTGGTTGCAGAAAACCGAATCGGGAAGATTCTCCGTGCCGCAGTGAGGGCAGAATTTCGGTTTCGGTGTTGCGCTCACCGGCGAGCCGCATCGGGGACAGAATCGGGCATTTGGCGGTAGATTTTTACCACACTCGGCGCACTGGTCAAATACGAGCTGCTGGTGGCCACAGTGGGGGCAGAACTTTGCCTCTTTCGGGATAGAATGGCCGCAATCCGGGCACGTGTCCGCGTCCGGTTGCCCGGCTTCCTTCGGTGCCTGTTGCGAACGTATCATGTCGGCAAACATGGCGGGCATCATAAAGCCCAATCCCATGCCCATACCGGCGCCCGCTTCACCGGTTGCCTGCGCCGCTTTTTCCATCGCCATCGCCGCCTTCATCTTGACCAGTTTATCCAGATCTTTGAGGACACTGAGACGGCTTTTGTCATCTATGGCCTGCTGAACTTCCTGCGGTGGTGTAATGGAACTTATATACAGACCATCCAACCCGAGACCAAAGTGGCTGAAATCATCTTTCAGACGGTCCTGTAGTCCTCGTGAAAGTTCATCGTATCGTCCCGGCAGATTGAAGAGACTGTCGAGATTTTCACCGAGATAATCATTAAACCGTGAGACGATCACTCGTTTGAGGTACTCTTCGATTTCTTCCGTAGAATACTTTCCCATGGTCCCGAGAAGGGTGTTGATAAAGAGCATCGGCTGCACGACTCGGATATTGAACACTCCGTGAGCCCTCAGGCGCACCAGGCCAAGTTCCGAATCTTTAAAGGCCACCGGATCTCTGGTTCCCCACTTCAGATTCGGGAAAACCCTCATGTTGACAAAATACACCTCCGCTCGCAGAGGACTTGTCATGCCCCACGGCAGACCGAGCACCTTGGTAAGAACAGGGATATTGGCAGTCGTCAGCGTATGGCGACCGGGCCCGAAGGCCTCGTACGATTTTCCCTTGTAAAACAACACGGCGACTTGACTTTCACGAACGATAAGCTGTGCCCCGAACTTTATTTCTCCCGAGCCTCCTTCGGGAATTCTGTAAACCAGTTCCTGCTCACCTTCATGAAACCATTCAATAACCTCTAAAAAAAAGATGTTGTCCGTACCCATTGCTCCCCCATAGTAGTATGTGGTTTTCTTGTATCCGTCTATACAGGAGTAAAATCGCCTCGCGCAAGGAAAAAATATTTACCCCTCACCTGTTCCATGTTCCCATTATCATCTCCGCAGAGGGGCTACTCCATTGACAAAGTATCACCGTCAGGTTATGTTTCCTACATGGGAAAAACGTTTTCCGCGACATGTCACATCACTTCGAGTCATAAATCGCGGGACGAACGGCGAGGGAATGATTCGCGCGTCTCTTTCTGAAGGGGAAACTCTTCCCACCCGCAAGAAAATGTAAAGAAAGACAGGGACAGGCATACTCCACGATGAACGAAAAAGAAGTCCTGAGCCGGATCACTACCTCTCGGGGGGAATTACAGTTGCAGCGCTGGGTTGCTCCTGACAGTCCAGAAAAATACATATATGAAATCATTTTCAACGGCATTTTTTTGATGGCCAGTTACAACGAGCATTCATCAAGGGCAGCAGCAACACTTGCCATAGAACCTCTGCAGGTAAGTAAATCTCGTATACGCGCCCTGATCGGCGGTCTTGGAATCGGCTTTACGCTCAGTGCTGCCCTCGATTTCCATCACCTTGCACACGTGGATATCGTCGAAATCAACGAGCACATCGTCCAATGGGCAGGAACCTACTTTACCCGGCTCAATGCACACGCACTCTCGGATCCGAGAGTGCGCCTCATACAGGCGGATCTGCAGGACTATATCGCCCATTCGAAAATGACCTATGACGCAATCATCTTGGATGTCGACAACGGGCCGACCATGCTGGCCATGGAAAGCAATGAGGGGCTCTACCAGAACCCCATGCTCGAAAAACTGAAGCAGCTTCTCGTAACCGGCGGCGTGATGACAATCTGGGCGGAAAAAGAATGTCCTGATTTCATGGTACGTCTCGAAGCAATGTTCGACGATGCAGAAATCCTGACCGTTCACGACACAGACTGGCGAGGTCATTCAATCGACTATTGTATCTATCGAGCTCGGTCATTTTCATAGCACGTCAATGAAAAAATACTAAAGACCTTTCTTCGCAAACGGGCACAGCTTCTGCTCGAAAAGGAAAAGATTGAAGGCAAGGAACTCAGAGCATTGCTCGAGGCTTCAGGGTGAGACCTCCGTCATTCTTTTCATTTGACACAGAGGAGTCTTTTTACTTATATTTACCACTCTGACGGATGACCATAGACTGTTTTTTACACTAGGAAGAGAAAATGCCCTACGCCAATACAAACAAAGTTGCAATCATCGGACCGGGGAGACTGGGTACCTCGTTTGCGTACAAGTTCGCCCGAGATGAAAAAGACGTAACTATTTACTACTACGATGCGGAACTGTGCGATGAGATCAATACAACGCATCTCAATCCAAAGCACCTGACGAACGATCTCGCGGCAAAACTGGGCGGCATGTCCAACGTGCCTCGTCTGCCCAAGAGTGTGGTGGCCACGAATGACCTGGAGCGCGTTGTCGAAGAAAACGATCTCATTATTCTCTCAATCACGATGAACAGACTTCCCGAACTGTTAAACTACCTCAAGCCGATTATCACAAAGAAAAAAAACGATACCTGTCTTGTTTCCCCGATCAAAGGTCTCGCCTCTGTCGAGAAAACAAAAGAACTCGTTACCCCTTCACAAATGATCAACAACTATCTTTTCGATATACATCACAAGTACGATGTCGTGTCTATCGGCGGTCCCTTTTTTGACGTGGATATCGCAATGGGAAAACCTGTCTGTGTCACCGTTGCCGGAAAGAAAAACGTGGCACGACACGTAAAGAAAAATCTCATTACGCTCAATCAAGAGGAACTCACCTCGTTTTACAATTTTGACATCGTTGGTGTTGAAGCCTGCGGTGCACTGAAGAACATCGTTGCCAATTTAAAGGGGATATGTGAATGCCTGAATCTTGGAAATTCCATTCCGGGGACCCTTTTCGCCCGATCGGGTGTTGAAATCAGATCGCTGTCAAAACTCCTGGGAGGAAGTTTCCAGTCTTTTTACAGCCAGGCGGGAGTGGGAGACATGTATGTAACCCTTTCCTCCGATGCAAGCAAGAATTTCCGATACGGCAAACTATTCTATGATCTGTTTACCGGAAACCCCATCGAAACGCACCGGCAGGTACTTCACCGAATAGACGGAACGCCTGAGGGACCGAATACTATAAAAAGCGTACATCAATACCTCGAAAAGAAAAACATGTACAGCCCCCTCTTCCACTGTGCCTACAAGATTTTCAATGAGGGTGGTTCCAAAGAAGAGATACTCGATCGATTTATCCAGGCGTGTCAGTTCGACAAACGTGAAAAAGAGTACATTGGGCCCATCTCCAGACTTCTCTACCGACTGATCCCCAATCTCTGGTACAGACGGCACAAAGGATATCTCTCGAGGTTCAATATTTGAGGACACCCTTTTCTCGATTCACGATGGTGCGTCCCTTGATATGCCGTAATTTTGTCAGATACTTTCCCCGGTACTCCAACCCTCGCTGGTTCTCTATGTCGTCCATGAGGAGATTCAGAGGCGGCAGGATATCAATCCCATGGTGATTAAGGCTCCCCCTGTTCGCTTTATCCATAATCAAGAGAGAATAGTACGTCAGAAGGATTCTCGTCTGTGAGTTTCGCCGGGCCAGGTATGCTTTTCCTGAAAGTGTATTCATGAAAAAAGAGGCGTATTCATAAAGTTGCTGGAGTGATGTTTTAACATCGCCATTGTGCCTCTTCATCGCTTCAAAAATCCACAGATACAGCATCTCCGCGGCAGGTTCGATGATCTCTCGTTCTTTAGAGAGTATTTCTTTACCCAGGGATATAGTATCCTTTCCCATTATCCGGTAAAAATGAGCCATATTGTGGGTCAATGTATAGATATCCCTCGTTTCGCCCGAAATTACGGGAGGGTTTTGTGAAAGCGTTGCGAGCAGCGTGAGAAAATGCTTCTGACTTCCACCACTCAGTCTGTAGGCCTTCACATAATCACGCGAGTCAAGATAATCAAAAAAGATCTTCACCTCTGCGGTAAGCCTTTCGTAAGAACTCAATTTTTTCTTTTTTGTCGTGCGCGAAACGACAAGTGTGGCGGGTTTTTCTTCAGGTATCGATACGGTCGGAGCTATCTTCTTGCGATAAACCGCTTTCATCTCGGGTTCTTTTACCGTCGCCGTCTCTTTCTTTTTCACTTCGACCACAGGTGCTTTTTCTTCTACCGTCACTTTCTTTTCCTGAATCTTCTCTTCCTTGGGGATAAACATCTCCAGATTGAAAACGACAAAAAGAATAACTGCCGCTAAAATGACACCGCCGACAATAGTGTATTTCATGTTTTCTTTCATTGCTTTCCCCCGGAACACAAGAAAATGTTACCGCTCTTGCAACAGTGACGTTCCCTCATAAATAGTCTGCAATCTGCAAGAGATCGGTTATGACGATATCAGCCGAAAGGTCTCTGCAGCGATTATCATCTTCTCTCAACTTCAGTGATCGTTTATCACCGGCAAAAAGCGCCGTTTGAAACCCCATTTTTTGCGCGGGATATATATCTTTTAACATATCGTTGCCCACATACAAAGTCTTTTCAGCCGTTATGCCCAATCTGTTGAGCGAGTCGGCAGCTTTCCGAAAAAGAAACAACGACGGTTTACAATACCCATACCGATACGAAAAAAAGAGAAGGTCATCTCTGAAGCCAAGACCTCCGAGACTGTCTCTCATCAAGGCGGTAAACAAATACGACGTATAAAACTGGGCGTTGGAGATGATCCCCATAGGGATTTTTTTCTCTCTGCAAATCATCATCAACTCGCGTGCATGGGGCATGGGATAGACCGGGTTAACAATAAGTTCATACTCCATGGCAAACTGTCTGACAAAAGCATCTTCATCTGTTTTCAGCAGTTCTTTCCAGATATCTTCGATAACGACCTCAGGAAAATCCACCCCCTGAGCCTCCATGCGTCCCTTTTGTCGTCTGATCGCGTCGAAGAAATCACTGTGGAGGGTATGGACGTCTCTTCTGACATGGAATCTTTCCAAGAGATTTCTGATACGGCCGACATTCTGATCCGCCTGTTTTTCAGCGGCACCTATGTCTCCTGCGACACTGATAAAAAGCGTTCCGTACACATCGAAAAGGAGGGCTCTGGTCGTTTCGTGTAACGTGCCACCCCTGTGAATGCCCGCCGGTACAGGCTCAAGCGGCTGTGTATACTGACGTACTATCTCATCGAGTATCATTCCTCTGTTATCCTCCGACATCTCCCTGTCTCTGTAATATGAAAAAAATGTTTGTGTATGTCAAGACCGTTCGGTTGTATTACATATTGACAACACGGAATCATAGAGATATGAGGTGGATGCCACGGCAAGGAAGGTGAGGTGCGCGATGTCAAAAAAAATACAAAATTTGATGGTAAGTGGCGGTTGCGGGTTTATCGGCAGCAATTTTATTTATTTTCTTTTGAAGAATACCGACTTCAACGGACGAATTATCAATGTCGACAAACTCACGTACGCGGGAAATCGTGAAAACCTGCTCACTATTGAAAAGGAGTATCCTGATCGATATATCTTCGAACGGGCCGACATCTGTGACTTGCAGGAAGTTGATGAAATATATGCCCGGCATGACATCGATACGATATGTCATTTTGCCGCAGAATCACACGTCGACAGGTCGATAAAAAATCCTGGAACATTCATTCAGACAAACATCATCGGAACCTATAACCTTCTTGAAATTGCCCGTGCCAACATGGAACGATTTACGCTGTTTCACCATATAAGCACAGACGAGGTATACGGAAGTCTCGGTAAGCGTGGCACTTTCAAAGAGACAACCCGCTATCGACCGAACAGTCCCTATTCAGCTTCGAAGGCCTCGGCGGACCACCTTGTCAGGTCGTATAACAGGACCTTTGGGCTGCCCACAACGATTTCAAATTGTTCCAACAATTACGGCCCCTACCAGTTTCCCGAAAAACTGATACCACTCATGACGCTCAATGCAATTGAGGGGAAACCCCTCCCGGTATACGGCGATGGGAAGAACGTCAGGGACTGGCTTTACGTGGAAGACCACTGTGAGGCGATATGGACCATCATGAATTCGGGGAAAAGAGGCGACACCTACAACATCGGCGGCGATATGGAAGTGGAAAACATTGTCATTGTCCAGTTGATCTGCGACATAGTCGATGAAATGTGCGGCCCCTCAACGAGCGGTTCACGGAGAGAACTGATTACGTATGTGACGGACAGGCCGGGACACGACCGGCGATACGCAATCGATTTTACGAAACTCCACACAAAGCTGAACTGGCTGCCGGAGGAGTCTTTCGAATCGGGCCTGAGGAAGACCGTCGCGTGGTACATACACAACAAGGAGTGGGTGGATCGAATTAGGAGCGGGGAATATCTTTCATGGATCAAGGAACACTACGGAGAATAATTGCCTCACATTCGAATTTCAAAGCACGAATCAAATTTGGATGAGAAAAATAGAAAATCCACTATTGACTGCCATTTATTTGGATACTTGAATGTATAATTTTGGTACTGTTTTAAATTTCTATATGCTCGTTTTGTAGGTACCCGTTTGCCGGTGTGCTTCGAAACACCACACTATTAACAGACAATCACCGAGATCACCGCTCACCGTCCCGTCGTATCTTCCACCACAAAGGGCGTTGATCGAACGCCGATACTGCCCTTACGGACCCATATACGAATGTTCTTTATCGATGTGCCGTCCATCGTTGCCAGATTTGGCAGTTCCTCAACACCTTCGATATCGGCAATGGCAAATTCAAAATACGAAACGTTCGTCGTGAGGGGATCCGGTATCAGAATGATTTTATCCTTGTCGTACGGATGTTTTTCGGGCATCCCCGTGAAACACACATGATTCGCAATAAATTCCGGCGGCCTTTTGTATGTGTCTATCTCGAATATTTCTGTTTTTTCGAACAAGCGTTTGATTGGCACGACTGATTCTCCTCCTTTTCCCGTGACACCCCAAAATTACGCACTTTCCCCACAAAGTCAAGCATTAGAATTTTCATTGATGCATCATGCCTCGTATGATAAAAACATTCCATGCTGAATGTCGGATTAACAGGGGGAATAGGATGCGGAAAATCAACCGTTGCCGGGTTTTTCCTGAAAAAGGGAGCGTTCATTATAGATTTTGACACCCTGGCCCACACCGCCGAGGCTCTCGGAAGCGCGGCGTGGAAAGAGATTGTAAAACAGTTTGGCACGGGGGTGCTCAATGAGGACAATACCATAAATCGACCCAAGCTCGGTGAGATCGTTTTTCATGACAGCGCGAAACGTGAAGCACTCAATCGTATTGTTCATCCTGCTGTCTTTGATGAGTGGAAACGCAGCATCGAAACGATTCGCAGAAAAAAGGGAGACACCATCATAATATCGGACATACCGCTCCTGATCGAAGTGAAGTGGTGCGATCATGTAGACTGCATACTTCTCATCTACCTCTCGCCCGAGGAACAGATTCGGCGAATTATGAATCGCAACAACTACACCCACCAGGAAGCTCTGGCACGCCTCGGCTCACAAATGCCCATAGATGAAAAACTACCCTACGCCGATTTCATCATTAACAATGAAGGCTCCGAGGAGAAAACGGAAAGGGAAGTTGACAGAATATGGAGGAAGCTCGTTGAAATGGAGAAGCGCAAACCCGGTCAGGGCAATGTTTGCTAGTACTCTGCGCCCGGTTACGGGTACCCGGAAATGACTCGCGGCGCGGCATTCTTGTAATCGCTGCTATTCGTCGAATCGAATGATTTCATACGGAGGTCGTACATGATAGAAAAAAACGTCCTAACTGATTTCAGCTCCTCGGTAACGGAACCTGCCATTGATCCTACATCGTACATACATCCCCTTGCGGCAGTCATCGGCAACGTTATTCTGGGGAAAAACATCCTGGTATCACCCATGGCATCTATCCGCGGGGATGAAGGACAGCCATTGCATGTCGGCGACGACTCGAATGTTCAGGACGGTGTCATCATCCATGCACTGGAAACAGAAACGGATGGGAAACCGGTTGAAGGCAACACCTATGAAGTTGCCGGGCAACACTACGCCGTCTACATCGGAAGCAGAGTGTCACTTGCGCACCAGGTACAGGTCCACGGGCCTGCAGTTATCATGAACGATACGTTTGTGGGAATGAAAACCCTGGTTTTCAAATCACACGTCGGTCCGCAGTGTGTGATCGAACCGGGAGTTATTCTCATGGGAGTCACGATACCGGAGGGACGCTACGTACCGGCGGGCTCTGTCATAACGTCTCAGAAAGACGCGGATGCACTACCGCACATTACGAATGACTATCCGATGAAGGATATGAACAAGGGCGTTATCCACGTCAATACCTCTCTGGCCAGAGGGTATCTGAAAGCGGCAGGGAACAGCGCATAAAAAAAGCGGGGGGGTACGCACCCACGATTACCCCCCCGTAGTATATTACTACGGCTATTTGAACGGCGAAGATGGCGCGCCATCATGTGATGGTGACCGCACCTACCCCCCCATCTGACGTTACACCTTTCCTATTTTTCTCGATGACTCCGTGAAAACCTCATAGAAGAACCGGTATTCGGCCACACCTTTTTTCAGAACAGTATCAAGCTCATCGATGTTTTTCTGATTGACGATCATATTCACGCTTCTGTTAAAGGCAGCCATATTATCCATTGTTCTGAATCTGCTGCTTATCAGTGCAACGAAGATGTTTCTCCGTACATTCATGGAGAGACTGTTAAGGTACCGGAGTATTATATTGTCATCGGCATTAGTGCCTTCATAGCTTTCGTTCACCACAATCACGTCATAGATATGGAAGCGCATACTTTTAAGTGCGTCTTTGGCTGATGAAGCCTCACTCACATGATAGCCAAGGTCTTTCAGGGTCCCGACAGCCACGGATCTGATGGCAGGATCACTTTCACATACCAATACCGTCTCGGTCCCTTCCTCTACAAAATCAAACGGCTTGTCGGCCGCATCATACGATTCATATGTTATTTCATCGATAAGCTCATCGTCCCAACTCATCCGAACACTCCTTTTTTCTCATGTTACAACTGTTGTTTCGATTTTCCGTACCCCCTGTCAACTTCCAACCCGGAAATTTCGGTTGTTACTTCGCCCCGCGCCGTCTTGATGGAGTCAATTCCCCGGCCGACGACACCTCGTGTCGTCGCATAGGCAAGGGCCGTTTCTTCAGTAACAAGTCCCTTTTCATAGAGTCCTATGATATCGGTGTCAAACGTGGTCATGCCGAACGCCATTCCTGCCTCTATGATGTCGTGATAGGTCTTTCCTTCAGACTCGCCATGCAAAATCGCATCCTTTACCCTGAGGTTTACTCCCAATATCTCAAAGGCCGCAACTCTTCCCCCGCCGACTTTCGGCAGCAATCGCTGACACACTATCCAGCGTATCGTATCGGCGAGACGAATTCGTATCTGGTTTTCTTCTTCCGACGAAAACATACCGATGATTCGATTTATTGTCTGCCCCGCATCAACAGTATGCAGTGTACTGAACACCAAATGTCCTGTTTCCGCCGCCGTCAATCCGATCTCAACCGATTCTCTGTCTCGCATTTCACCAACAAGAATCACTTTCGGGGCCTGTCTCATGGCAGCCCGCAGGCCATTGGCAAAGGTGTCAAAATCCTGACCGAGTTCCCGCTGATTAAAGGTCGCCTTTTTGTGTGGATGTTGAAATTCTACGGGATCCTCAAGGGTTATCACATGTACCGACTGTGCTTCATTAATGTCATTCAATATAGCAGCAAGAGACGTCGTTTTACCTGTCCCCGTTGCCCCCGTTACCAGAACAATGCCGTTTATCTCTTTGGCCAGCTTATGAAAAACATTCGGCAGCCCCATCTGCTCGACCGTTGGAATCTCCGTTTCGAGTTTCCTAAGAACTACCGAATAATTTCCACGTCTGGAAAATACATTGACCCTGAAACGGGCTTTCCCCGGAAGTTCATACGAGGCATCACATGACCCTTCTCTGAGAAGCATTTCGGTCAGTCGACGATCGCGATTAATCAGATTCAACGCGAAGACCTCCGCTTGAAACGGTGTCAGCTCGGGAAAGGGAGGATTCAAAACACTGGTGAGGATACCCGAGGTTTCCACCTGAAACGGTTTTCCGACCGTAATATTCAGATCAGACACATTACCATGGGAATCAAGCATTTTCCCCAGGATATAGTCGATTTCCTGCTTTCTCATGATACAAACCCCTCTTTTAACAAATCCGAAATCCGTATTACATATTTCGAGACGAACCACGCTCTATACATAATCAAGTTCTGTCTGTTTTCGTCCTTCCGTATTCGATATTCGCCTTCTCATCACCTACACTTCTGTAAAATCCACCGGCGGTTTCTTTAAAAACGGTCTGAACCTCGGTTTGTCATTACACTTGATATATGCTTCATCAGCACCGATCCACCCCTTGTTCAGAAGATCCAGGATGGAATCATCGAGCAGCTGCATACCGTACTTCTTTCCCGTTTGAATGACTGACGGGATCTGAAATGTTTTTGACTCGCGTATCAGATTACGGGCAGCCGGGGTAGCTATCAAAATTTCCAGAGCGGCGCATCGCCCCCCCTTATCAATACGTTTAAAGAGGGTCTGGGATATGACAGCCCGTATTCCGTCCGCCAGCGTCGATCTGATCTGCATCTGTTCAGTTGAGGGAAAGACTTCGATAATACGGTCTACCGTCTTCGCGGCACTCGTCGTGTGCAGCGTTGCAAAGACAAGATGACCGGTCGATGCGGCTTCAACTGCCAGGGATATTGTCTCAAGATCCCTCATCTCACCGACGAGAATAATATCGGGATCTTCTCTTAGGGCTCCACGGAGAGCCGCTGAGAAAGATTTTGTATGAATACCGACCTCTCGATGGTTTACAATACATCCCTTGCTTTCATGGACGAACTCAATGGGGTCTTCTATCGTAATGATGTGATCTTTTCGTAGACGATTCGCTTCATCAATGATGGCGGCAAGGGTGGTCGATTTTCCGCTGCCCGTCGGTCCGGTCACCACCACCAGTCCCCGAGGGAGCGTGGCCAGTTTCTTTATCACCGGCGGGAGCCCCAACGCATCGGTGGTGAGAACCTTACTCGGGATTTCTCTGAACACTGCACCGATTCCGTATTTTTGCATAAAGTAATTGGCTCTGTATCGGGCAAGATCCTGAACCTCGTACGCAAAATCAACATCACCCGTCTCTTCAAATTGTTTGACTTTGTGTTCGGGAGTTATTTCATAGAGAATTGTTCGCAACTCGTCATTGTTCAGGATATGGTACTTTACCCGTTCCATCTCTCCTCTTATTCGGATTACCGGCTGTTGACCTGATACAAGGTGCAGATCTGATGCGCCCTGATCGTGCATGAGTCTGAAAAAAGCGTCTATCTTTGCCATACCGTTTCTCCTTCTGCGCTTTTCTCGCCGCGCAACGTTATATCCACGATTCGTCTATTCGGAGTGAGTCGTATTTGATGATTGTTGTATTTACTGATACAATACAAATTATTTTTTGTAAACCCCGCCTCGCTACGGAAGTATATGGAAAAAACGGATAAATTGTCAAGGCAGAAGACAGCCAGCCCGGGGAATGCTCTTATTTTGTGAAAGTGCCTATTTTTTTGCATCACACGACGGTGGAGGAACCATGACATCAAAAGGTCTTTTCACGGACATCGATCTGAAACGGATCAGCGAGGAAGGGCTCACGGAGGAAGACGTGCGCTCACAACTCACCATCTTCACACGGGGTGTTCCACCGATAACACTCAACAGGCCCTGTACGATAGGTGACGGGATTGCAGCGGTCGCTGACGAAGAGCAAGAACCGCTGATAAAGGCACACGAAACGGCAGCCGCACAAGGACAAATGTCAGCATTTGTTCCGGCCTCCGGTGCAGCAACCCGTATGTTCAGCGAGTGGTTTCACTATGAAGAAACGACGGGCTTCGATGAAAGTGAGGCAGGAGAAAAATTTGCGGAAGACCTCTCCCGATTTGCCTTTTACGATGATCTGAAGGAAATCATTGCCGAGAAGGGAGGCAACCTCGCAACCCTGCTGCAGGCAAGGCGCTACACAACCGTCCTGCAGTATATCCTCTCGCCGGAGGGGTTGAACTATGCACATCTGCCGAAGGCACTCCTCAAGTTCCATACGTATCCCGAAGGCAGTCGAACTTCACTGGAGGAGCACCTCATCGAAGCGGCCCGCTACATCACGGACAGCGATAGAATGTGCAGATTTCACATTACCGTTTCGGAGGAACACAAACCGGCAATTGAAACCTCCCTGCACCACATACGGGAGCGCTGCGAAAGAGACTATAATGTTAGGTTTCACATCTCCCTTTCGGTGCAGCAGTCTTCGACGAACACCATAGCGGTCGACATGGACAACCGCCCGTTCCGCGACGACACCGGCACCCTCGTCTTTCGACCGGGAGGGCATGGAGCACTCCTGAAGAATCTCAATTCGATCAAAAATGATATCATATTTCTCAAAAATATCGACAATATCGCTCCCGATCGACTCAAGCCCCAGTGCATCCTCCACAAGAAAATCCTGGGCGGGTACGCCGTCTCACTGCAGAGGAAGATACATTCGTATCTGCAGCGCCTCTCGGAAGGACCGGTAGACGATACCCTGCTTTCCGAGATCCTGCACTTCAGTAAAGAAAAGCTCTTCACCTTATTCCCTCCTGAGTTCGACAACCTTTCTTGCGAGGGAAAAACGCCGATAGTATTCGACATACTCAACAGGCCCCTTCGCATCTGCGGCATGGTCAAAAACGAGGGAGAACCTGGTGGGGGACCCTACTGGATGAAAGATAATAGAACCCCATCGCCCCAGATTATTGAACAGGCACAGATCGATCTGACGTCCGAAGAACAGCAACAGGTTATGCGGTCGTCGACCCACTTCAACCCCGTCGATGTTGTCTGCGCCGTTCGAGACTTCCGGGGGGATATATTTGACCTTGAACACTATGTGAACAGGAACGCGTATTTTATCTCTCAAAAGTCTTTCGAAGGGAAACACCTCAAAGCGCTGGAACACCCGGGACTGTGGAACGGCGCCATGGCACACTGGATTACCGTTTTCGTAGAAGTGCCAATCACAACCTTTAATCCCGTAAAAACTGTGTACGATCTTTTAAGAAAAGAGCATGTCCCAGAGCCATAACCTTGTGACACAAAACCCTTATGAACAAAGGAGGTAGTACCGCCATGTTGATGAAAGATAAAGTTGCCGTCATAACCGGAGGAACCCGCGGAATCGGACGAGCCACCGCCCGCCTCATGGCAGAAGAAGGCGCACATGTCGCAGTAACGTACTCGTCAGACGCGACAAAGGCCGCTGCTGAAGAGACCATCAGAAATGTGAACGGCATAGCGGTGAAGTGCGACGTGACGAAAAGAGCGGCAGTACACAATCTCATTGACACCGTCATCTCGAACCTCGGCAAACTCGATATTCTCGTGAACAACGCCGGAATCATGACACACCATTCAATTGATACCTTCGATGCCGGGATCATGGAGACCCATATTGACACAAACATCAAAGGTCCTATCTTCTGTGCCGCTGAAGCGGTGAGCGAACTGCAAAAAACGCGAGGAGTTATCGTTAATGTCAGTTCCATAGTCGGCCTCTCGCCAAGCCTGGTAAGTGATGTCTACGCGGCGACGAAACATGCCGTTGTGGGACTGACGCGAAGCTGGGCATTAGAACTCGCCCCGAAAGGAATCCGGGTCAACTCGGTCGCGCCGGGACCGACCCTGACAGATCTCTTGAAAGACGTTCCCGCACAAACCCTGAAAAAGATGGAACAGATCTGCCCCATGGGACGGCTCGCCGAACCGTTGGAAATTGCGAACGTAATCCTGTTCCTTGCTTCCGATATGTCCTCGTATGTCAACGGACAAACCATCGTCGTTGACGGAGGCCGTTTCATGCATTAGGAAGTTTTCTCCGCAACGCTTCACGCGTGCTTCCGGCAGAAAAAATATTACAACCTATCTGATATCCTTCGAATTGCGTGTTCCGACACGAAACGGTACGTCCATCATCGATCCTTTCGTATGGCGCGGGAGGCACTTTTCTTCAAAATCTTTTCTCGCGCCCCTTGATTTTTATTTTTTTTCTGATTAAATACTGTGTGGGCAAGCAAGGGGGGATTGTCGATATTGTTTTACGCGGTGTTCCGGTGTTCACGAAGGCTTCATTTCTGTCCTCACGGCGTCACACACGCGGCACGTGTCCCGGTACATCTCCGTTGCAGCGGGACAACATCATTTTCAAAATCGTTCACCTTCCAAAGTTCGCACCGTACTTCCATGGGAGAACCTATCCCCCACATGGTCACGATCCGTAACCACACACCACCACGCCGGTGAGCGTTGTCACGGTCGATTCTCCATCAATTCGAAGGGGGTTTTTTCGTAGCACTGTGTACGGCAGGACCAGTTAAGAATATCGGTAGCGACTCGGGTATCGGTATCTGAGAAACATAGACTGCAGAAGATGACAAGAACGCATCTTCTGTCATGCAGGAGGTGGTAAAGTGAATATATTCGTCCTCAATGTCGGTTCTACATCGACCAAGGTAGCCCTGTTCGAGAGAACAACCCCCGTCGTGAACGAGACCATCACGTACAGCAGCGAGGAGCTGGCTCACTACGGCGAACTTCGTGACCAACTTTCACTGCGAGAAGCCGATATTCTTCGATTCGCCGAAAAAAACACCATTTCCTTTGACGAGATAGACATGATTATCAGCCGGGGCGGTGTATTCAAACCCCTGATTGCAGGTGCCTACCACATTAATGAAAAGATGTGCGAGGACGGACTTTCGGGCACCTACGGCATCCACCCCGCATCATTGGGACCTCGAATAGCCCTCGACATTGCCGAAAAGCATGGCAAACCGGCCATTATCATCGATCCACCCACCACCGATGAATTTGACCCACTGGCGCGAATCTCCGGAATTCCCGAAATAGAGAGAAAGAGCGGCTTTCACGCCCTCAATCAGAAGGCAGCTGCTCGGCGGGCGGCAGCAGAGATCGGAAAGTCGTATGAGAATATTAATCTCATCGTTGCCCACCTGGGTGGCGGCATTACCATAGGAGCCCACAGACGAGGCAGAGTGGTAGACTGCGCCCATGGGCTGAGTGAAGGCCCCTTCACCCCAGAAAGAGCGGGCAGTCTTCCGACAACGGATCTGGTCGATCTCGCACTGTCGGGTACCGTGAGTCAACAGGACATCCGGCGCAAGCTTGTGGGTCAGGGCGGTCTTTCGGCATACCTGGGAACCTCCGACGCCGTCGCCGTTGAAAGAATGATTGCAGGCGGGAATGAGGAGGCCCGTTTCATCTACAGCGCCATGGCATACCAAATTACCAAGGAAATCGGCGCGATGACCGCTGTCTTGAAAGGTGATATCGAGGCAATTGTCCTCACCGGGGGACTGGCACATTCTCAGCTATTGACGGGGTGGATTTCCGAATGGGTGAGCTTCATTGCTCCTGTCGTTATCTTTCCGGGTGAAGACGAAATGACTGCCATGGCTGAGGGGGCACTGAGAGTGCTGAAAGGAAAAGAAGAGATAAGGATATACGAATAGCTGGCTCCGCAAAGCTTCCCACGAAAGAGTAAGTCAGACGCAGATGAACGTTAAAAAAGGAGGGCATTTTTCATGTTGAAAAGCTTCGAAGAAGTTGAACAAAAGGCACGGCATGCCGGGAAAAAGCGAGTCTCTGTATTACAGGCAGAGGGCCAGGAATTCCTCATGGCACTGAAAGAAGCATACTCGAGGGGATATGCGGAACCTATCCTCATCGGTGACGAACATGCAATCAGAAACATCGCCGACAGAATCGAATTCGATATCAGTTCCTTTCAGGTGATCAACGAAAATGACCCCAAAAAAATTGCAGAAAGAGGAGTTGATCTCGTGAGTGCAGGAGATGCCCACATGGTGCTCCGGGCTCGGATTGATGGAAGTTTTATGTATCGTGCGGCAATCAAATCTGCCCGCGATACAGGCATGAAACGACAAATTTCTGCGGCGGGATTACTCGAATTTCCCTTTCTCCCGAAAATAATCGGACTCACCGATACTGGTATTAATGTGGCGCCCGGCTATGAGGAGAAAATTGAGATTATCAGAAATGCTGTCGAGCTCTTCTGTCATCTCGGACATGAAAAACCGAAAGTGGGTATTTTATCAGGAGCCCGGGGATTAAATGAACGGCTTCGTTCCGCAGAAGATGCAATAAAAATACGAGAAGCTATTTTAAAAGATGGGAGCATTAACTGTTCAATCGCAGAGGGATCATGTCTTTCAGACTTCCTCCTGGAAAAAGACAATTCCCTTGAAAGTATGGAAGAAGTTGACTATGACCGTATCCCTGATTTTTTTCTGGTTCATAACATTGAGCTCGGCAACATTTTTGTGAAAATTGACAATATCTCTAAGATAGATCTATTCACAGGGTTTCGACGGCATGGTGTACTCCTTGGTGCGGGGATTCCAACAGTTATTGCTGCGCGTTCTGATACCCATGATACCATTATCACCGACATAGCTCTGGGAACGCTTATTTCATAAAGAGGAGGAACAAACGACCATGAGAAAGTTTAATGACATTCTGGAAAACGCAAAACAGTGCGAGAAAAAGAACCTGGTTGTCCCGCAACCTCGCAGTAAAAGAGTGTTCACCGCTATCAATGAGGCAAAAAAAGCGGGGTTCATCACCCCTGTTCTCGTCGATACGGAGGATATATCGAGAGAGAATCTTTCTTCTCTCGGCATCGATCACACGGGGTACGAATTCGTTGAAATAGAGAATCCTTCCAGCGCCCTTGCAGAAGCGATGCAAATCCTCCATCGAAATGAAGCGGATATGATCTTCCAGGGTGATCTCAATGGTAAATATTTTCTTGACACCATCGCAGAAAATGATGGTGGAATTGTTCAGATGAATGCCCTGAGCTATGTGTCGTTATTTGAATTGCCGACGGAGAACAAGATGATACTCCTCACCGACACGTTCATACAGGAGTTCCCTGACCTCAAGCAGAAGATAAGAATTCTGACTAATGCACTTTCGCTGACCGATATTCTGGGAATCGAAAAACCCAATGTCGCCGCTCTGACAATGCTTGAAAGGGTAAACATCGCAGTTCCATCTACGACAGATGCCGCCGTGCTTGCCAAAATGTCGGAACGCGGCCAGTTTAATGCCACCGTTGACGGGCCCCTCGATATCGATTGTGCGTCTTCACCTGAAAAGGCACAACGAAAAGGAATAAAAAGCCCCGTATCAGGGAAAGTTGACATCTATTTACTCCCGGATATAGAATCGGGGTATTGTATCGCAGAGGTAATGACATATCTGGGAAGAGCCCCGTCGGCAGGGATTTTGCTGGGAAGTGACATCCCGATAATCCTGAATCTGAAATTTGAGCCGACTGAGTCGCTGGTGCTGAATATTGCTCTGGCCCTGCTCAGGACACCATAGCGTGTGTGGGCCAACTGTTATTTCCGTATCTTCATCGGGCAATGATACAGCCATCCGCAGTTTCCGGACAATGGAACCGATGAAAATAATAACTGCACCGATCAGATAATCAGTTTCTGCACCTCGTCCCGCACTGCTGCCCGGGTTGTAATCACTCTGGTCGTACCACCTGTGCTGGCAACGGCAACAACCTCCTGATCATTCGGCGCATCGCTGTACAGAACGCATATCGCAGCCGCCTTTTCGATTGTTTCTTCATCCGCCCCGTAGGGAATCAGCACCGTCGGACCCGGATAATCCTGCATTCGAATGACCACATCGTGATCTTCGATTACTTCATGAAGGACATGATTCTCTCTTTTGTTGCGACCGACAATAATCACCGTATCGTCATTCATCCGCAGGTAACGTCCCACCTTGAGCAGCCTCAGATCCCTCACCTCCCGTTGCGCATCGTGATCAAAGAGATCTCTGAGTCTTTTCGAAAACATGGGATCCGTGAGAAGACACCCTCCCGCCGGATTCGAATAGCTCCCGATTCCATATCGTTTCGCCATCTCAATCTGCCGTTTCCTGCTCCTCCCCTGAATATCGAGGAGTCCCTCACGGTCAACCGCGCCTTCCTGTTCCGGGACTGTTTCAGGCAGCAGTTTTGCGCTGAGCGGTCTCAGCACATATCCCTGATATCCCGATATCTTCGCAACGATATGGAGCGACTGTTTCGTCTGAGACATGGGACGCTGTCCCAGGACTTCGCCCGTAAACAAAAAATCGGCACCTCTTTCATCCATCCGCCGACCCGCCACTCTGAGCATCAGGCCATGGCAGTCGATGCATGGATTCATATTTCTCCCGTACCCGTACCGCGGCGCCTTAAGCATCTCGAGATGCTCATCCGTAATGTCAAGAACAGTTAACGGAATGCCGATATCCCTCGCTGCCGGCAGGGCTCGTTCAGCACTAAAAAAAGGTGTCTCAAATGCAACACCTTCAACATCAATTCCCTGTTCCTGAATAACCTTGACAGCAAGGATACTGTCAAGTCCTCCTGAAAAAAGAGAGATTCCCTTTATCTTCAATATCTTGCTACGCTAACTCCCCATTTTTTGTTCAGCAACCCGTAGATACTCTTATCAATTTCACGACTGGAAAGATACAGAAGACCGTTTTTCCCCTTTACCCTTATCGCCGAAAGAACCACTTCTCCCCCCATCTTACCGTTGAGTTGCGAAAAGGGAAAAGTAAATGTATCCACCAGATACGGAACTCTCACGGCTGTGAGAACTCTTTCAATCGTTGCTCTCTTGCGTGCCTTTTCCGAGATGAAGACGACATCGGTTTTTTTCTTCTTCAAAACGTCGGTGAATTCCACGGGCATTTTTTTTGAGTGCAGTATCACCGTTGCAGTATCGGTTTTCACCAACAGGTCCACTTTTACCGACAGTGTGAACCCATGTTCCTTCATATTGTATATCTTCACCTCTGCGTCACGTTCCGGGGCATACCCGAGAGCAACAAGCACCGATTCGATCAATACCTGTCTCGTGCCCGACGGCAACACGGGTACGTCCATGTCCGGGAATGTTTCGGTATTCCCCGCAACGTCACTCTCTCCCACAAGTTCGATAATTTCGAACCCTTCTCTGTCAACATATTCCCTGATATCGGCGGGCAACAGGAGGGAGCGGCCTTCGACAGACCTGATTCCAAACGAATACGGTTTTGCACCCCCCCTCGTCTGTCTCGACACGATCTGATCAATAAATATTTTAACGGGGGGCGTGCTTCCTACTGTTTTAAATGTGCCCACGTCGGCAAAGGAATACTCCTTCGATGCATTGATTACCGTCTTCACAATTGATGGCAGACTCTGCGTTTTTCCCAGACGGACAATCCGGTAGTTCTTCCATGTCGCTTCTACTACTCGTTTCAGAGATGCCGGCAACCGATGGTTAACGTCAAGCAGTACCGTCATACCATCATCAAACTCAACCACCGGTACAATGGGACAGTTTATCGTAATCTGTCCGGAGGGAAAGAGGGGAATAAAATAGTTTCCGTCCGATATGACCGCTCCGTTGACCCTGGTGAGAATGTACCGGAGCGCCGTTAATTGTTTCTGCGGGGTTACGGTTGCTTCGACCTTCACTGCCGCAACTGCCGTTTTCTTTTCAGGAGTCATCTTTCTGATGACAATCTTTCTTTCCTTTTTCTCCTCTCGCATGACCCGTTTCGGTGCAATGGCGGGTGCTTCTGCCTTCTTTCCCAAAGGAAGAAGGAGCTTCTGTCCCGGATACAGCGAGTTTATATTGGTAAGATTGGGATTGAGGCGTTTTACCGTCCTCATGATCTGATAGATTTCATCATACGACGCGTGTAACTCCCTCTGCACAATTTCCGACAGACTGTCACCCTCTTTTACGACATATGGCGACATTTTCTCCTGTTGCGCGGAGGAGTTAACCCGACCCGTCTTCCCCTGAGGGGCCGCTTTTTTGACAGGGAGCGCGGCATGCACCGCTCCTGACACAATATTTTTTTGCGGGAGTACTATTTTCTGGCCGGGAGCGATTTTGTGCAGGTTTTTTATCTTCGGATTCAGGTGTTTTACCTGCTGCAATATTTTGACAATGTCTTTCTCAGAACCGCCAAAATTTTTTCTTATGATATCAAAGATCCAGTCACCTTTTTTCACGACGTAGGTATCGAGCTTTTCCTGGGATATTGCCGTCTTCGTGAAAACGAGGTGTGCCGTATCTTCACTTTTCTGAGAAAACACGACAGATGGTAATGAAAGAATTATAACGAGCATGCCAGTGAAAAACCAGCTGCCGGTATTCCCTCTACCCATCAAGACCTCCCGAATGAAAATGGTATCTGAATTGGGTACCTTATACTCGAGTTATATGAGAAAGTCAAATCGAGAAGCCCCCGCGCGTGCGCATCATGTCTCTGCCGCACAATAAAAAAGCCATGGTCGCAAAGACCATGGCTTTTTCGGCTTTTTCATGCACAGATATTAGTGACCACTTGCGAATTCGTCTCTCAGAAGCTCTCTTGAAATAACAATTCTTCTGATTTCGTTGGTACCTGCACCGATCTCCCAGAGTTTTTGATCCAGGAAATGCCTCGTGATGGCGTACTCCTGGCAGTAACCGTAGCCGCCGTGGACCTGGACTGCATCGAGACCGATCTTTGTTCCTTTTTCACCACAGTACAGAAGTGCCGCTGCCGACATACGGTCAAGGTCTGTCCCCTTGCCACCACGTTTGTCTTCCAAGCTGTCACAGTAGGATGCCGCACTGTAGGCCATCCATCGGGAGGCCTTATAGTCGCAGTACATATCGGCAAGCTTTCCTGCGATAAGCTGGAATGACGCAATGGGTTTCTTGAACTGGACTCTCTCTTTTGCATATCGTAGACTGTCTTCAAGGCACCGTCTCTGTGACCCGAGGGTACAGCCGCACAGGGTGATTCGCTCGGTACACAGCCCACTCGTCAGTACGTTAACACCATGGTTGTACTCACCGACCATGTTCTCTTCGGGAAGTTCCATGTCTTCAAAGGTGATTAATCCCGTGGGAGAGGTTCTCATACCCCACTTCTTGATCTTTTCGCAGGTAAAGCCTTTCTGCTCTTTCGGATAGAACCAGAAGGCAGACATCCCGTGAGGTCCCTTCTCGGGTTCTGTCTTGGCATAGAACAGCATGAAGTCTGCAACAGGACCATTGGTGATGAAGATTTTACTCCCGTTGATAACCCACTTATCACCCTTCTTTTCGGCTCTTGTCGCCAGACTCATAGCATCGGACCCTGAATTGGGCTCAGTGATACCCAGACAGCCGATGAACTCACCGGTGACTGACTTTGGAATAATTTCCATTTTCTGCTCTTCATTTTTGCAATTCCGCCTGAAATTGTCGAAGGCCAGCGTCTGGCTTGCGCCGACGGTCATCGACAGGGCGTTACTTACCCGGGCAATCGCCTCGTATGCGAGTGTCGTCTCGACATACCCCAGAGATGATCCGCCGTACTTCTCGTCAAACACGATTCCGTTGATGCCGAGTTTCCCCGTCTCTTTGAAGATATCCGGGGGCATTTCGTCGACTTCATACATATGCTCCATCTGCGGTTCCAGCCACGCATATGCCCACTTAGTAACACTGTCTTCAAGCATCCGTTGCTCTTCTGAAAACTCAAAACACAGACCCATACTCCCTACCTCCTTTTAATGAAATATGTTAAATGTGAATTTTCGAGAGATACAAAGGAACACGCACAGATTTCCTCCGTTTCTCGGAAACTCTCTTTCTTTTTATAAATTATGGGGGTACTTAGATATGCTATGCGCGTTTTAAAGATGCCCCCCGCCACTACTCCCTTAACCGCCTGGTCAATGGATGAGAATCCGGTCGGTGATATACCTGAACGATATCGTTATGTCAAGGGTAAAAAGCCTTCCACCTTCGACCAATTGACGGATGGCCGTTGTTCGTATATGGTGTCCGCAATGCACTGAAAAAAGGAGAGACGGTTTACGCAATGAGAGAGAAGAGCTTCGGTCGTCTCGTTTTTATAGCGGGTGCCAACGAAGGAAGATATCCGTTTTGCAATTCTCTTTTCATTAACGATGAGATAAGCGCCATAATAGACCCAAGTTCTGATGAAATGGTGCTGAGGAAACTGCATCGGGATAAAGAAATTGATATCATTGTTAACTCACACTACCACGAAGACCACACCAATGGAAACTATCTCTTTCCTGATGCGGACCTTTACGTACACAGGGAGGAAACCGCCTGTTATCAGTCGATCGACGCCCTGTTGGACTGCTATGGCCTGAACGGTTCGGAGTTCGAAACCGTCTGGCGAGACACCCTCATTCATTCATTCAATTACCGTGAACGAACCCCGACGGTTGAATTTCAGGAGGGGAGTGAACTTTCCTTCGGAGAAACACGCATGGTGGTGATCCACACCCCGGGGCATACCCCCGGTCATTGCAGTTTCTATTTCCCCGATGAAAAAGTGCTTTTCCTGGGCGACCTCGATCTTACGCGATTCGGACCATGGTATGGTGATCGCGTCTCCGATATCGATGACACCATTGCCTCGGTACACAGGCTTTTACTGATTCCGGCAGAGATTTTTATCACGTCACACGAAATCGGTATCGTCGAAGGAAACCTTTCCGAACGGGCAGAACAATATCTGGAGGTGATCAACCAGCGAGAGGCGGCGCTTTGCACGTTTCTCTGCCGGCCGAGATCCCTCAGCGAAATCATAGCCCAGTGGATAATCTATAAGAGACCGCGGGCTCCCCGCTGGTTTTTCGAATTTGCCGAAAGGGCAATGATTACAAAGCACCTGGAACGTCTTGCGAAAAAGGGGGGCGTCATCTTCGATGGAGAAAAATATCGCCTCACCACATGATACGTGCTCTGCTGACAACGTATGATACTCTTTCTCTATTGCATGGGAACGGTCAAGTAGTATATAGAGACAAAAGCGCACGTTCACGAATAGATCTTCGTATTATAAATCATCATTGTTGCCATCACGGGTGACATGATTTCCAGACCCTGGGCGGTCTGTCCCGGCTGACACCACCTTTGATGGACTTTACAGGGTTGGGAGCAAGCCCCGAAGGAAGAGGTGAGTCACCATGAGTAATGACAAAGCATTCATCAAAGAGTACCAGAAGAAAATTGAGAGAAAGCTCAATGAAAATGAAATGGCAACAGTTCAGTACTGGAAAGAGCGGCTCGACAAACTGGTAACAATGAAACCTGATGGAATTGCGTCACTTCAGCTGGAAATAAAGAAACTATCGAATATGATGGAAAACAGGATACGATCACTCAAAAAGGAGTTATAATGAAGGCTATCGTCAACCTCCTCTTCGAAGTTGGCATGTTACGTAAAACACCACGGTCGGGATATCAGTTTCTCGGATCGGGGTGTGAATCCGTTGCCGAACATACGTTGAGCACTCTGTTCATCGGCTATACCCTCTGTAAACTGGAACCGGATGCGGACGAATTAAACGTTCTAAAAATGTGCCTGATGCACGACCTCCCCGAAGCACGAATCGGCGACATGAACTACGTCAACAAGAAATACGTTACAGTCGATGAAGAAAAAGCCGTGAAAGAACTTACCGAACCGCTCTTTTTCGGAGACGAAATAAAGAACGCCATCGGCGAATTTAACGAAAAGAAAACAAAAGAATCACTTCTCGCCCATGATGCCGACCAACTCTCATTGATCCTTCAACTGAAAGAATATGGCGATCTCGGCAACAAATACAGTGAAGAATGGATCGAATTCGCCAAACAGAGACTCTACACCGACACGGCACAAAAAATAGCAGAAACCATTATGAACACAGACTCTTCCGACTGGTGGTTTAAAGACAAGAGCGACTGGTGGATAAACGGAAACAATCAACGGTAAAAAGGAAGGAACAATGAAACGGACGATTGTGAAAACGGCAGTGTTGCTACTTCAAGGCGTTCTCATTATTGCTCTCATGGCCGCGTGTACCACCGAATCGAGCAGAAAGATGGCACGGTCACACCTTGATCTTGGTACGGCGTATCTTGAATCCGGCTCATATACGTCGGCTCTCAAAGAATTTTTAGAAGCAGAGAAATTGACACCGCGGGACCCCGAAACTCACTTCCATCTCGGGGTGGCGTATTACGAAGCCGGTCTCATGGAAAAGGCGGCACGCAAATTCCAAAAGGCGGTGAAATATAAACCGGGTTATTCTGTGGCGCACAACTACCTCGGTACTGTGTACATGAGGACGGGACGATACGATGAAGCGATTCAGGAGTTTACCGCCACCCTTTCGGACGACCTCTATGGCACACCGGTGTTGGCGCTCAACAATCTTGGATGGGCCTACTATAAAAAGGGCAACTACACCATGGCCCTGGTCAAGTACCGTGAAGCCCTGAAAAGGGCGCCAAATACAAACATACTCTTCCTTATACAAAAGAACATGGGTATCGCGTATTTCGCGGAAAATAAGATTGACAAAGCGATATCTTACCTTGAAACCTCTCTGGAGACAGCCCCCTACATACCCGAATCACATTACTGGCTCGCGATGAGCTACCTTAAGAACGGGAAATATACAAATGCACTCAGTGAATTCAGGGAGACGGTAAAGTTAAATCCCACTTCCGAATACGGCAGAAAGGCAAAGAAGCAAATCGACACGTTACTGGAACAGTGATCCTGTCTATTTCACTGCAGTCTCAATTTTCACAACTGATTCGAACAATGCGCTGTGTGACACCATACCGCGCTGACCCGTGCGCGGTGTTTTGTGACATCAGTGAGAGCTTCTTTGCTTGACACCATGGTAAAATTACCCTAAGTTAAGCAGACTTTTATTTTGAGGATAATAGAGCAAAACCATGACCACAAAGAAAAAGCGACGAACGAAAGCATCACAAGCCAAGAAAAAGAAACGGGTTATAAAAACAGTATTTCTGTCTCTTATCCTCACCGTTGCGGTGGCATTTCTTATTTTTTTCTTCGTATCCCTCTTTGACTATGTGTATCCCCCGATAACAGGAGAGGGAGTAACCGCACAAAAGAGAGAAAAAATAAAAGTTCAGCTCTATTTTTCCGATGCAAATGAACGCTTCCTCACCCCGGAAATACGCTACATCAATAAGATGAAGACAACAAATGATCAGCTCAAAGAATTGGTTGAGGCCTTGGTGGGAGGTCCCAGTACTGACCTCGTGCGCACCTTTCCTGAGGGCGTCACGGTGCAGAGCGTTTCGTTAAAGAAGGACGGAACAGCCCTGGTCAGTTTTGATAAAAATCTTGTGGCACTGCATCCGGGGGGAAGTACGAGTGAAGTGACCACAATATATTCGCTGACAAACACCCTCAGCCTTAATATCCCACAAGTAAAAAGTGTAAAACTGCTCGTCAACGGCAAAGAATTACAAACGATCAAAGGTCACATCGATACCCGTTATCCGTTCACTCTTAACAGAGATCTGCTCGCAAAGCGCTCATAGTGCGCTGCCGTAAAATGCCGGTCCCTCATCGCGGACAAGAGAATAGAACATGGCTTCAAAGGTAAAACTTGCGAAAATCAGAAATATGGGAATTGTTGCCCACATAGACGCCGGGAAGACAACCGTCACGGAGAGAGTTCTCTACTACACGGGACGATCCCACAAGATGGGAGAAGTTCATAATGGTGAAGCTGTTATGGATTGGATGCCGCAAGAGCAGGAGCGGGGCATCACAATTACGTCAGCAGTGACAACATGCGAGTGGAAAAATCATGAGATCCACGTGATTGACACCCCCGGACACGTTGATTTCACCATTGAGGTTGAACGGTCTCTCAGAGTACTCGACGGTGCTGTCGTCGTTTTCTGTGCGGTGGGAGGGGTAGAACCACAATCTGAAACGGTGTGGTATCAGGCAGACAAATATGGTGTACCCAAAATAGCATTTATCAATAAAATGGACAGGGTTGGTGCCGACTACTTTAAAACAATCAATATGATGAAAGAAAGATTTACTTCGACACCACTGCCCATACAGATACCCTATTTTGAAAATGGTAATTTCACCAGCGTCATTGACCTTATCGACCAGAAAATTATTACGTGGAATGACGATGCTCTCGGTGTTCACTATGAGAGTTCAGACATCCCTGACGATGCCCGGACAGAGACGCGTGAGCAGCGGGAGAAACTCATTGAAACTATTGCCGAGTTGGACGACGCCATCGCCGATAAGTATCTTGCGGGAGAAGAAATCACCGAAAAGGAGATCAGATCCGCGATCCGCAGTGCAACGCTCTCCCTGAAGGCTGTCCCCATCATGTGCGGGGCGGCACTGAGAAACAAGGGAGTTCAACCGGTGCTCGATGCAGTCGTCGACTACCTGCCTTCTCCGGAAGAGGTACGACCTGTCGAGGGATGTAATCCCGTCACCCATAAAACGGAGATACGACAGAGCAACGACAAAGAATTCCTCTCAGCCCTCGCATTTAAAGTCGCAATGGATGAGGGAAGAAAAATTACCTATCTGAGAATCTATTCCGGGCGCCTGAAAGTCGGGGAAGAGGTCTACAATATCAATAAGGGTGTGAAGGAAAAGATTGCCCGCCTCCTCAAGATGCACGCCAACAAACGAGAGAGAGTGAATGAAGCGGGTGCCGGAAGCATACTGGCCGTTATCGGCCTGAAAAACACGTCAACGGGCGAAACGATCTGCGATGAATCCCATCCCATTGTACTGGAACCGATCGAGTTTTATGAACCGGTCATCAGCCAGGCGATAGAAGCGAAGACGCCGGAGGACCAGGAGAAGCTCTCAACGGCGCTGGCAAAGTTTCTGGATGAAGACCCGACACTGAAAGTAACGTATGATGAGGAAACCGCCCAGACCATCATCTCGGGCATGGGTGAACTCCACCTCGATATTATCATCGATAGATTAATACGGGAATACAAGACGAAAGTGAATATTGGGAAACCGAGAGTTGTCTACCGGGAAACGATAGCAGCTACCGTCGGTATCGAGAGAAAATTCGAACGGGAAATCGGAGAGAAGCGACACTTCGGTCACGTCAAGTTGTATCTCGAGCCGGCCAAGAGGGGTGAGGGCCTTTCACTGGTCAACGATTCAGATGCGACATCCATTCCTCCCGATTTCATCCCTGCCATTGAGGAGGGAATCCGTGATGCAGCATTCGCCGGCGCAGCTGCAGGCTATCCGGCTACCGATATCATTGTCAGAATCACGGGAGGTTCGTTCAAAGAGGGAGAAGCATCCGAACTCGGCTATAGAATAGCCGCCTCAACGGCATTCAGGGACGGATGCAGCCAGGCGACCCCCACTCTTCTCGAACCAATAATGTCGGTACATGTCATCACGCCCAGTGACTTCATGGGCGATGTGATCGGTGACATCAACGCACGGAGAGGTGAAATTCAGGAAATCCAGCATAAGGGTACCACCAGCGAGATAACTGCTCGTGTCCCGCTCAAGCAGATGTTCGGATATTCGACCGATCTCAGATCGGCCACCCAGGGGCGCGCCAATTTTTCGATGCATTTTCTGCGGTTTGATAAGGGTCACTAAGGTATAACGATAACCAATAAAGAGATGCACTGAGAGTCGTATGTCTTCGTATTCAGACATGAAAAGATTCCTGCGAATTCTGAGAAAAGAAAGATTTTTTCTCGTCGCTTCAATAACAATCGTTGTTATCGCTGTATGCTCCGTTGGCGTGTATATCTTCGAACACAACACACACGATGCATCGATCCGCTCCATGTGGGATGGTATCTGGTGGGCCATCGTAACTATATGTACGGTCGGATACGGAGACAAGTTTCCACTGTCCACTGCAGGGAAGATCGTCGGCCTTGGTCTCATGATTTCCGGCATCGGCTTGCTCTCCCTGGTGACAGCCACGGTAGCATCCGTTTTTGTCGAACAGAAGATTAAGGAGGGCAAAGGTTTGGAAACAATAAAGACAAAAAACCATATTGTGATATGCGGCTGGAATCTTCACACCGAAGACGTTCTTTCCTGGCTTGCCGCATATACTGGCAAAGAGACTCCTCCCGTCGCACTTGTCAATGAACTTCCCATCGAAGAGATTGATGCCCTAAAGCTGAAGTACAAGAAGTATGATCTGAGCTTCATCAGAGGCAACCATGCCTCCGAAGACACCCTCCTCAGAGCAAACATCAGAAGGGCGAAATTCGTGGTACTCATGGCCGACATATCCGGTGTCCACACAAAGGAAAGATCGGATGAGCGAACCGTCCTCTCAGCACTTACCATAAAAGCTCTCGCACCCAAGATAAAAATCGTGGCTGAACTCACTGATCCCGACAATAAACCGTACCTCAGAAGAGCGCACGTCGATGAAATCATCATCATGGAAGAATATGTCGGACCACTGTTGGCAAGTGCCATTATACACCCCGGACTGCCCGGCGTGTTCTCCGGCATTCTCTCTCGTGACGACACAAACAAGCTTCAGAGAGCAGATATTCCTTTCCAGTTTGTGGGCAAGACATTTAAAGAGCTGTCAGATTTTTTCAGAGCGAAAAACAATGCGATCCTCCTTGGTCTCTTAAAAGAAAAGAAATCGATGCGGTTGGAAGATATGCTCTCGGATGACACCTCGGTCATTGATACGTTCATAAAAGAAAAGCTCAAGGAGTCAAAGAAGGATTTTCTCTATGAACAGGAACAAATCAGGGCCGTTATCAATCCAGGAGACAGCGATGTTATCGGTGAAAACGACTTCGCTGTTATACTTACAAAAGTAGAAAATGCGGGGTCATAACCGACCTGTTGTAGAAAGAGGAGTCTGGCCGTGGAACATAAGATATCGCTGTTAAGAGAAACGACACTTTTCAACAACTTGAGCGACGAAAAAATTGAAAAGATCGTGGGTATCTGCAAAACGGTCACCTTCCCTCAAGGCACCGTTATCATGAACGAGGGTGACGTGGGGGATACCATGTATATAATAATGGAAGGCTCCGTTGAGGTCGTCAAAACCCTCGTTCTGGAGGATACCGACTTGAATGAAAGGAAACAAATCGGCAACAAGGTATTCTCTACATTGAGGGGAGAAACCCACCCGGTATTCGGAGAAATAAGCCTTCTCGAAGAATCACAGCGAACCGCCACCATCAAGGCCCTCACAGACTGTACATTCTATGAAATACAAAAAGATGATTTTCTGAAACTCGCGGAAGGAAACCATGAACTCGGCTATCGGGTGCTTCTCAATCTGGCAAAGATTGTGTGCTCGCGGCTGCGAAAGGCCGACGACGATGTGATCAAGTTGACGACGGTCCTGAGTATTGTCCTCAAAGAAACATAATGCCAGAAACATAACGATGGTTCTCCTTCGCGATATCCGTCAATCGAACAACGAAAATCAAATTCATTTGACATTCCACCGTTTATATCATATGAGGGAAGAACTGTGCGGTTCGTGCACACTTGCAGTTCGACAACAACCACGTAATGGGTGAGTTATGTACGATTTTTTTTATTCGACCGAAAGAATCCTTGATGGTTTTTTCAGAATCAGTACGTTTTTGACATCTCCCGTAAGTGTCGACGACAACCTCCAGAAAATTCTCGATGAGGTCGTCGAAACAATGGGATTTCAGCGGGGCATTATCTGCCTCCTTGACGATACCAGAGAACATCTCATCACAAAGGTCGTCAAAAACTACAACCCTGAAGAAGCGAAACGGGCATTTAACATCAATCTGGACCTGAAACGACACGACTGCCTGGAAACGCGGGTTGCAAAAAGCGGCAACTATATCTGCCTCGAAGATTCGGAAACAGACCCGAGAATCACCGCAACAGACCGCAAAATCACGCAATTTTACGGAAGGGGATCATCATTTTACGCTGCGTTGAAGCTGGAAAACGAGGTCATGGGAATCATCTGCCTGTGGTCGAAAGCAAGGACAAAATTTTCCCTCGATGAAATCAATATTCTGCTGACATTCGCCAATCAGATCAGTATCGTCATACATAATTTAAGGTTATTCGAAGAAAACAGAAAGCAAATAGGACGACTTTTCATACTCCAGGAAGCCGTCTCACAGCTGAATGCCAATTACGTCCTCGATAACATTCATAAAATTGTCGTCAACAATGCCCTCAAAATAGGTGAAGCTGACAGAGCCCTGATATACTTCTTAGACATAAAGAAAGACAAGTCTCTCATCAGTGACGGGTTTCAAGTCCTCGGAAGAGATAAACACGATTATCTCTCTCGGATAGATCAGAGTATCATCAAGAAAGCTATAGAAACGGATACGAGGGTTATTAAAACGGGGAATTCGGAGGGTGATACACTTGCATTACTCGACGATCATCCCTGTGAGATTGCCATCCCGCTCAAGATATCTGATCAATTCAAAGCTGTCGTCTACCTTGCCAAAAAACAGGGGCACTACCACAATGACGAAGTCAACGTCCTTGACATCCTCGTCAACAATGCAGCGGCCTCTTATGATAATGCCATCATGCATTCACTGCTGTCTCTCGAAGCAAAAACTCTGAAGACAAAGGTAGAAATGCTGCAAAAGCGCGAGGACAAACTACTGGGGTTTCACAATATTGTCGGTACCTCGAAAAAAATGCAGTGCATATTTCAGGTGGTCAAAGAAGTGGCCAAGCATGACACAAACGTCCTCATCCAGGGAGAGAGCGGAACCGGGAAAGAATTGATTGCCCGAGCGATCCATCGGCAAAGTAACCGCAAATCAAAACGATTTGTCGATGTTAACTGCGCCGCTATTCCCGACACACTCCTGGAGAGTGAACTTTTTGGTTACGAGGCAGGAGCGTTTACCGATGCGAGAAAGAGAAAAATTGGCCTCCTCGAATATGGCAGCGGGGGAACTGTCCTCCTGGACGAAATCGGCGATATGAATCTCCAGGTTCAAGCAAAATTCTTGAGGATGTTGGAAGACGGCTACATCAGGAGACTCGGAGGGAATGAAAATATCCCCATCAACATCCGCTTCATATTCTCGACGAATAAAGACCTTACCCGCATGGCAGGTGATGGTTCGTTCCGGGAAGACCTCTATTACCGAATAAGCGTCGTTCCGGTTACAATACCTCCGCTACGAGAACGCAAAGACGATATTCTGCTCCTTGCACAGCACTATATCGGCGAGTTCAACAGTAAATTTAACAAGAAAGTTCACGGATTTTCCAAAGATGCATCAGTAATACTCACCAATTATACATGGCCTGGAAACGTGCGGGAACTGAAAAACATTATCGAACGAGTAATGATTCTTCAAAACGTCAGTTTGAATATAAAACCGGATGATCTTCCGGCCGAGATTAAAAATTCTGCCCTCCAGCACATTGCGACGATGGATGTCGATGAATACTCACCGACCACTTCACCCGACCAACTCGACTACAAGGTTCTTATCGATGAAATAACGAACCGTATCAAAGAAAAGATTCTTATGAAAACACTCGACTTGAGCAACGGCAATAAAACGGTCGCGGCACAACGTCTTGGAATCTCTCGATATACACTGC
>Ga0272441_10001423_pt1 | contig 51074 bp, 41 predicted proteins | sample SSMProp6N_FD_193582 | JGI IMG/M metagenome (GOLD analysis project Ga0272441, IMG submission 193582) | Marine sediment archaeal communities from Little Sippewissett salt marsh, Falmouth, MA, United States - SSM-Prop-6N | ecosystem: Environmental > Aquatic > Marine > Wetlands > Sediment ... | reverse complement strand
ATACCCCAACTAAAGATTGGGGTGAATTTTCCTAACACTTATTTAAACAAACAAATAAGCGTAAAGAAAATTCAAATGTTAGGCATAAACAGCCCGAGTGGAACGAGGGCTTTCATCTTGATAAAAATGCGGAGCGAAGCGAACATAGGAGCTGAGTGAACGAAATGAAAAAATTATTTTCCATTATCTTTATTTCATTTTTCATCAATTATACCTCGCTTTGTAAAGGAGCTGAAATGACCCAAGAAGACCAAAAATTGATCAATTGGATCAAATCGAATATAAGTAGAGAAACGCTTCTTCCTTTAAGTTTTGATATAGTAGAAGAACAAAAGGACGATGTTTATGCGAGAATGGGCGAACCCAATGAGGTTTCGGATATTATTGAACGTATGATTGTTGAAGAGGGATTGGTTATTTATGATGGGGCGGTAGCGCAAATTGTTCTTGCCATGTTGGGCGGTCAAGGAAACATAGAGTTGGCTTCTGTCCCCATTGAAACGTATTGGGAAGGACAGGTTGGAGATTTGAACAATATTCGTGCGGGATATCCTATTAATGAATTTATTTATGATCCCGATAATCCTGAAAGTGTTTCCTCTAACCTCTCAGAAAAAGGCAAAAGAGGATTTATCTTTCGCATTATCAATGCGAACGGGCATTATAATACGGAGGATCCCCTGGATGGCAAAACATTATTTGAAGGATTTCCCAATTGGCCGACAGTTCATTGGGAAGACTGGAAGCCGGTAGCCGGCGAAAATGCTTGGGTTGCCATGGCAGCTTTGCATATTTATCATAACAAATATTATGATGCATCCACACAAAGCTATAAAAACGACAATAATGCTATTGAATTGCAGCTAGCGGAAGAATTGGCACGAGCGGCTTTGATATTACAGGCTGAAAATGGAGGTATTCGCATGGCCCCTTTGGGGACATACCGAAACCCGGCGGATTGTGCAACCCCCGAAGAAGAAGAGGGCGCTTGGTGGTATCACCAGATATCAGGTGAAAACAATATTTCATGGTATTCGGCCTTTCGCATGCTTTATGAGGTAACAAAAAAGGAAGTTTATAAAAAGGCTATGGAGGATATTGAATTCTATTTTCAGGAAAGTTTCAATGATCGCGAGAACTATTTTTATCAAGGGATGCATTTTATCAATGGGGCATGGAAGCCCAATGATGAGCACTTTGCTTTGGATGTTCAGACTTGGGCGCTTACGGCTTTCGGTCCGGAAAAGATTGACAGCTGGTTTGGGGAAGGGACTTCCTTTGCCATTTGGAGAACGGCCAAGAGCCTTTCCGGCGTTCATGATGCAGAAGGAAATCTTTTGGGTGTAGGTTATATTCATGAGCATGACCGCCTTTCGGTGGAATGGACGGCAGGGGCCATCTTTGCAGCCAGGCGCCTCAGCCATTACTATGAGACAATTAATGACGAATGGAGTTATAAGGCCAGGTATGATGCTTTTACGATGCGAAGGGGAGTGGAGGTGCTCAGAAGTGAACTTTCTGATACCTGCGCGGCTTATTCCTATTCATCAAAGAGAGGGTGGATTCCTTTTGGCTGGTTTTCCCATGATCCAGAGGTCTTAAGCTTGTCTTCTACGGGGTGGATCCTATTTGTCGACTCTCATTACAATCCTTTCTTTTTACCCCACAAACAGAATAAGGAAGTTAAGCAGTTTGCACGTACGGTTTATGAAGAAATAGGTTTTTAAGAATTATTTGTCTTGTTTGAGCCCGCCATTTCTATTACAATAGCACAAGTTTGATTTCCTTTTTACGGGATTTCTTGTAGGCATAAATGTTATTGATCAAGAATAGAGATTGTATCAAAAAAGAGGTGCATTACAAATGAGGATTGAGTATAATAAAAAACAGAAAAGTTGAAGAGGGAATTATTATGCCTGAACAAAAAGTTGACGAAAAGAATGTTCATTTCCTCGAAGAAGAGATGAGTGCCTTAAGGCAGGAGATTGAACACTTTCAGCAGGAAAAAGATAGAGTCAGAGCCATCGTTGGCCAAATCGGGGGCGTTCCTACTCAGAATACGAAGGTTTATAATATCGTTTTTGTTCTTTTTATCATTGTCTGTTTATTCATTTCTTTAAGAAGCGAAGGCAAAGTCCAGCTTTTGATGATCGAGCTTGCGATCGGAGCCTTATCGGTCAAATTGATTTATTTGATTCATTTTCAGAGTCGCATAAATCATTTTCAATTATGGATATTGAGTTCTATTGAATGGCAACTCAATGAGATCATTAGAAAATTCGGGAGGATGGAGAAAAAAATAGACTCCCAAATGGATTCTAAAGGAGAAGTTTCTCAGTAAAATTCCTTTTAGGCGAGCAACAGATGTAACTTGATAGAAATAATTTAAAAAAGGAAAACCATGAGAGAATTACGTAAGATTTTAGTTTGCCGAAGAGGGTTTAGTTTAAAACTTTTAATTTTTTTGATGGTGCTGATTATAGCCGTAAAGTTTTCCTGGAAGAACTTTATTGATGAGACTGTTTATAGAGGAAAAGGCTTTTCGATAAAGGGGCCCGCGGGATGGCAAAAGATTATAGACAAAAAAAATCATACGGTTACCTATATTTGCCACGAAAAGGATTTTGAGACGGAGAGGCCGGAAGCCTTGATGGTTTTTTATTCTGAGAAAACGTCTTCATCCATATTTTTAGAGGATTATATCATTCGTGTCGTGGATTCTTTGTATCAAACAGGGCTCAAGATACTGGATAGAGGAGAAATCAAGATAGATGGGGTTATCTTCAAGTGGGTGCTTTATAGTAACAAGGAGCCTGAATTGACGGTGTTATCTTTTTATGGAGTTGATGATTATAATATTCTTTATCAAATACAATATGCAACGGTGCCTAATAAATTCGGCAAACACAGAAAGGTTTTTGAGGAAGTAAAGGGGACATTTAATTTCAGCAGCTTTGGGATGTAAGGGTTTTTCCTGTCTTTTGGGTTTATTAAGGATAGATAAAAAATATAGAACAACACTGATGCCGAAAATAATATTTATATGAATATTTTAAAGACAACCCGAAAAGGGTTGTCCTTTTTTTGTAAATACCTTGTATTTGTAGAGCGAGTTATGCTCGTGAACACAAATATTAGGTATTTACACCCTCGCGTTAGTGAGGGGCAATCATTTTGTATTTGTAGAGCGAGTTATGCTCGTGAACACAAATATTAGGTATTTACACCCTCGCGTTAGTGAGGGGCAATCATTTTATGCTTGTGGAGCGACCCAAACTCGCAAACACAAAAGTAAGGGACAAACATCAATTTCGAACTTAGCTCACGAAACGAGGGAAAGAAGAATTATGAAATACATTTTGGCCATTGATCAAGGCACGACAGGGAGCAGGGCTGTTGTGTATGACAAAAAAGGTCGTATCAAAGCAAGTTCTTACAAAGAGTTTAAGCAGTATTTTCCAAAGCCCGGCTGGGTGGAACATGATCCAGTAGAAATTTGGCAAAGTGTTGATGGGACGATCCAAAATGTATTGAAAAAAGTTCCCAAGAATTCCATTGAAGCGATAGGCATAACCAATCAGCGAGAGACGACAATCGTTTGGGATAGAAAGACAGGACAGCCTGTTTATAATGCAATTGTTTGGCAGTGTCGGAGAACCGCCGCAAGATGTGATCGTCTGAAAAAGAAGAAACAAGAGATTGCATTGTTTAAGAAAAAGACAGGATTGCCTGTGGATGCCTATTTTTCCGCAACCAAAATCGAATGGATCTTAAAAAATGTTCCTGGTGCATTGAATAAAGCCAGAAAAGGAAAAATTCTTTTTGGGACGACGGATTCATGGGTATTGTGGAAATTGACCGGAGGAAAAGTCCATGCGACCGATTATACCAATGCTTCGCGGACCATGATTTTTAATATCCAAAGTAAGAAATGGGACGCATCTCTTATTAAAAAATTCAATATTCCCAAAAGCATATTGCCCAGCGTAAAAAAGTCCTCTTCGATTTTTGGCTACACGGCCAAAAATGGGAACATCCCAAAAGGAATTCCGATTTCTGGAATTGCTGGTGATCAGCAGGCAGCTCTTTTTGGTCAGACGTGTTTTTTACCTGGGACGATGAAGAATACTTATGGCACAGGTGCTTTTATGCTGTTGAATACAGGGAACAAGCGGGTCACCTCAAAGCATGGGCTAATCACGACGTTAGGATGCGGCAGGGCAGGAGAGGCGGTATATGTTTTGGAGGGGGCGGTATTTATCGCAGGAGCGGCGATTCAATGGTTGCGGGATGGCCTTAAGCTTTTGGAAAAGGCATCGGAATCAGAAAAAATGGCCAAATCCCTGGGCGGGAATGACGGCGTTTATTTTGTTCCGGCTTTGGTAGGATTGGGCGCCCCTTATTGGGATCAAAACGCCAGAGGGTTGATTTGCGGATTAACAAGAGGGACAAAAAGAGAGCACCTGGTTAGGGCGGCTCTTGAGGCGATGTGTTATCAAACCAAGGATGTGATTGATGCGATGCAGAAAGATTCAGGACTTCGCATCCAAGATCTCAAAGTGGATGGAGGGGCGGTCGCCAATGATTTTTTGTGTCAGTTTCAAGCGGATATTCTAAGGCGCAATATCGTGCGTCCCAAGGTGATTGAAACGACGTCTTTAGGGGCGGCTTATCTGGCAGGCTTGGCGGTCGGTTATTGGAAAAATACGAATGAAATCAAAAGATGCTGGCAGAAAGATAAAGTTTTTAAGTTCAAAATGAAGGCAACGCTTGCAAACGCTTTTTATGATGGATGGAAGAAGGCAGTCGAAAAAACACTTTTTAATTCTTAGTTATGAATGACGAATGGTTAATCCTGCGGGATTTTGATTTATCATTTATGATTAATAATTCCTAATTGATAATTAATAACTCATAACTAAAGTATGTATGACGTTGTCATAATCGGCGGGGGAGTAACCGGGACTGCGATTGCAAGAGAACTCTCGCATTATAAACTCAAGGTCGCTCTTCTTGAAAAGGAAGAGGAGCTTGCCTTTGGCGTTTCCAAATCCAACAGCGGGATCATCCATCCGGGCACTCAGAATTCTCCCCATTCTTTAAAAGGCAGATTATGTGTTCAGGGCAATCAATTGGTACGAAAGATTGCCAGAGAACTGGGAGTTGATTTTAAAGAGGTGGGAGAACTCATTGTTGCTTTTCGTGCGGCAGACATCGCAAAATTATATGAACTTAAGAAACAAGCCGAAATGCTGGGAGTTCCTGGGCTCAGGATAGTCGGACAAGACTGGATTGCCAAACATGAGCCGAACCTTAGCCAAGAGGTGGTTTCTGCCCTTTATGCACCAACGGCAGGCATTATCAGCCCATATCGTCTAGTTTATGATTTGAGTGAAAATGCGGCACAAAACGGAGTTGACATATTCACGAATAAACGTGTGGAGAATATTGAAAGGGGTGGTGCCGTCCAATCAGCTTATGAACCTCGTTTTGAAGTCACCACATCTAAAGATGCTTTCCAATCACGATTTGTCATCAATGCGGCAGGGTTGTTTGCCGATGATATCTCGCAAATGGTCGGTATTGATGATTTTAGGATTCATCCCAGAAAAGGACAGGAGTTCCTTCTGGATAAGAAAAGGGAGTATATGACGAATCATTTATTGTTTCCGTTGCCTGCGCAGAATTCGAAAGGAGTCCTAGTAATCAAGACCTCTGATGGAAATCCTATGATCGGGCCAACGGCAGAGGAAGTGGAAGACAAAGAAGATTTATCAACCACGGATGATGGCCTTAAGCGGGTGCTTTCGTCCGTAAAAAGGATGGTCCCTTCCATTGACGCAAATGACATCATTGCCTATTTCAGCGGACTTCGTCCTGCCGCAGGAGACGATTTCATCATCCGGCATGAAGATAAAGTTCCCGGGTTCGTTAATGTTGCCGGTATCCAGTCGCCGGGATTAACGGCAGCACCGGCCATCGCAAAAATGGTCGTTCGGCTTTGCGAAAGCCATGGCCTGCATTTAAGGAAAAAACTTTTCTTTAAAAAACGTCGGGCCAAAACGGTTCATCTTGTTAATTTGAAAAAAGAAAAAGCAAAAAAATTGATCGAGAAGGATTCCGGATTCGGGGATATCGTCTGTCGATGCGAAATGGTTTCCAGAAAGGAAGTAGAGGAGGCCATTGAACGGGGTGCGACAACACTTGATGGGATAAAGTTCCGCACCCGTGCGCAGGCAGGCAGATGCCATGGAGGTTTTTGCACGACCAGATTGATGAAGATTTTGGCGCAAAAAACAGGCAGGACGTTAACAGAGATTACCAAACGGGGAAGTGGTTCTGAGGTTGTTAAAAAGGATAGGGCAAATGATTGAGCGTGATCTTGTTATTGTGGGGGGCGGTCCCGCCGGCATGGCCGCAGCCCTTTCTGCCCATGAGCAAGGAATTGAGGATATCCTTGTTTTGGAACGGGATCAATATCTGGGAGGGATATTAAACCAGTGTATCCACACAGGATTTGGGATCGAATATTTTAAAGAAATTTTAACAGGGCCGGAATATGCAAGCCGTTTTATTGAAAGGATTCAGAAGACTGATAATATAGAGGTAAGCTTAAGATCGTTTGTGACGCATTTGAATAAAGATAAAGTCCTTACGGTGCTGAAGCCGGGAGAAATGCAGGATATAAAGGCCAAGGCTTTGATCATGGCAACCGGTTGCCGGGAAAGAACAAGAGAAATGGCGCATATCGCAGGAACACGGTCCGCTGGCATATTCTCGGCGGGACTCGCCCAGAAATTGATCAATATTTTAGGATTGTTACCTGGCAAAGAAGTTGTAATCGTCGGTTCCGGAGACATAGGGCTCATTATGGCGCGGCGTTTGACTCTGGAAGGGGCAAAGGTCAAAGGAGTGGTTGAAATACAGAAAGAAAGCAAAGGTTTGATGCGGAATGTCGCTCAATGCTTGGAAGATTTTGATATCCCGCTTTTTTTGGGCCATAAGATTTCGAAAATTTACGGGAAAGACAGGGTTGAGAAAGTGCATGTTGTAAAGGTCAATGATGCTTTTGAAGAAATTGCGGATTCGAAATTTGAGGTTGTCTGCGATACGGTCCTTATTTCCGCGGGATTGATCCCCGAAAATGAATTGATTGAAATGGCAGGGGTTTTAATGGACAAAAAGACCAATACGCCGGTCTCAAGTGAGATCAACACAACCTCTCTGGACGGATTGTTTGTGTGTGGCAATGCGTATTGCGTCTATGATATCGTGGATTCTGTAACCAGGGATAGCGAAATGGCCGGGCGCATGGCAGCCGCGTATTTGAAGGAGAAGCAATGAAAAAGAATATGATATGTATTGAATGTCCCAATGGCTGTCTTTTAAAAGTTGAGATTAAAGACGGGAAAGTTGCAAGCGTTGAAGGGCATCAGTGCGAAAAAGGGGAGAAATATGCTTTCTCAGAAGTGGAAAAACCTTTAAGAATATTGACTTCAACCATATCCACAACAGACGATTTGCATATGAACTGGATCCCCGTAAGGACCGATAAGCCTATTCCCAAAGATAAATTGTTTGAGGCGATGGAGGAGCTCAAAAAGTTAAAAATAAAAAAGCCGGTTGAGGTTGGGGATATTATTGCTCAAGGGTTTTTGAATTTGGATGTGAATTTAATCGCAACCCGCAATTGCCATTAATACTTTTCCATAATAGCTTTTATGCAAATTTCCTTTATTGTTAGATTAAAAAAGCAAATCTTGTTGCATAGGGCAGTTTTTGTTCTTGCTTTTTTGGGTGTTGTTTTAAGGTTGAGACACTTTTTGGCAAACCACTCCTTTTGGGTTGACGAGATATATGTTGCCCTTCATGTTAATGGCAAAAATCTTCTGCAGATTTTTCTCGGCTCCATCTTTTCTTCCAATTTTCCTTCCCCTCCGATGGGTTTTTTGCTAATCGAGAAATTGAATGTTTTGATTTTTGGAAATAATGAATATGCCTTTAGGTTATTTCCATTTATATGCGGCATAGCCTCTCTGATTATTTTTTACCAAATGCTTAAAAAATATGTTCGCCCCAAAGCTGTTTTTGTCGGATTTGCTCTTTTTGTTTTTTCTGAGAGCTTGATCTATTATTCAGCCCAAGCCAAAAGATATTCTATTGAGGTTTTGGTTACTCTTCTTTTGTATTTATTCGCGATTCATTTTCAATCTACTCAAATGTCTTATAAAAAGGCATTTGTCTATGGGATGATTGGGGTTGTGGCTATTTTATTTTCCTATTCTTCCATATTTATTTTAACGGCAATAGCATTTGTTCAATTGCTTGCTTGTATAAAAGAAAAAGATTATAAACGTCTAGTGAGGTATCTGTATGCTTATGCTTTGTGGCTTATCTGTTTTGTGTTTATGTATTTAGTGTATGTCAAGGAGGTAATTTGTGCGGACTTAATGTTTAAATTATATGGAACAAACGATTATTTTTCTTTAATTTTTTGGTCGAAAGGTTGGATTTTATGGGTAGGAAAAAAGATTATTGAAATTTTTCATGGTCCTATGGGATTGTCTCCGGCCATCTTAGCGATGGTCTTTTGTATTACGGGTATTGTTTATATGTATAAGAATGGTAGAGAAAAATGCTTGATGCTTCTTTTGCCCGTTTTCTTGGTTCTTGTGGCGTCTGGATTCAAAAAATATCCGTTTTTGGGGAGATTTCTGTTGTTTGTCGTCCCTTTGATTCTATTATTTGTATCGGAGGGGGTTGTTTCTATCTATGACAAGTTACAGGCAAAATCAAAAATTTTTGCTTGGGTTGTTATTCTTTCTATTTTTGTCTTTCCTATCTTGAGCGCAGGTAAGATGTTTATTAAAGGCTATGGCTTTCATGAGGAAACAAGGCCTGCCATGCAGTTTTTGAAAAAGCACTTTACTTTAGGAGATGAGGTTTTTGTCAATAATTTAGGTAAATCGGGATATTATTACTATTTAGCCTATTGCGGCTTTAATGCTTCCAAGATGCCTCAGAACTTTTTTTCTGATGATCTTTACTACAGGAACCGGAAACCTGTCATTTTACTGGCCAAGCGATATCCTTTTTTTGACAAGGAAGGCCATGCCTTGGGAGAAAGGAAAGATATGGACATTGTCATAAAGACAAAAGATGCGTTTAGAAAAAAAGGTATTTTTGGCAGGAATCCAAGAACATGGTTTTTGTTTTTGCATTATAAAGAGACCGAAGCGATTATTCTTGATTATTTGAATAAGACCGGCAAGAAGATATTGGATTTTCAAGGGAAGGGGGCAGGGGTTTATCTTTATGATTTGAGTTTATAAGAGATTAATGTATAATAAGCGATGCCTTAAGCTTGAAATGAAGAGTTCAAGATTGTTAATATAAGGTTTTATCTATAGAGGAGGGAGTGTGATGTCAATGTCTGATAAGAGAAGATGCCATCGATACGATATTGAGCTTCCGGTTTCTTTTAAACTTTCGCATCAACAGAAACATATTTCTGTGGCCACAACCATCAATATCAGTGCAAAAGGGATATGCATGGCATCAAAGGAGAAGTTTTTAAGGGGACAAAAATTTCCTATGCAGGTGAAACTACCCAGCGGAGAAAGGCTTGTGATTCATGTAGAGGTTATTTGGGTTAAAGAAGTCTTGGTTTGCAACACTCTTGAATTTCAGGCGGGGATCAAGATTGCCGATGGTGGTTTAAAGGCAGATGAGGCGAAATTCGTTAAATTCTGTGCGGATATTATGCTGGATGAATATAAGGCAAGGAAAGATCGTAATCAAATTGACGATATCGTTTTAGAGTGAAAAGTTCGACGAATAATACTCTTATTATAAAATATAATTAATATGGTACGAAAAAACGAACGCCTGATAAGAATAAAATGAAACGAAGAACAGAAATCATTTGTACAATCGGGCCTGCCTGCAGCGATGCCAAGACATTACGTGCAATGGCAAAGGCAGGCATGGATATTGCCCGCCTTAACTTCTCTCACGGAACACATGCCGACCATCAAAAAGTTATCAATACCATACGGCGTGTCAATAAAAGCCTGAAATCTAAAATCAGAATTTTACAGGATTTAGAGGGCTATCGTATCAGGATTGGCCGGCTCAAAAAGCCTTTGAAGCTGATTGTCGGGAAAAAGGTTTGGGTTTCCAATCGTTTGCCTCAATCAAAAAATCTTATTCCTTTAGACTGCGATTTTAACATAAGATCGTTAAAGTTGGGGATGCATGTTTTTATTGCCGATGGGACTATTGATTGCGAGGTTGTCAAAAAAGCAGAAAAAAAAGTACAGTTGAAAATTATTCAGGGGGGAATGATCACTTCCAAAAAAGGTGTCAACATTCCTGCTCTGAAATTGGCCAAAAATATCTTTACGGAAAAGGATTCCCAAGACATTAAATTTGCCCTTCAAAATAAAGTGGATTTTATCGCTCAGTCTTTTGTGCGCAATAAGGATGACATTTTGCGTGTCGTCAAAGAAGTGAAGACTAAACTTCCCAAATGCAAAATTATCGCTAAGATTGAAAACAAGCAGGGTGTAGCCAATATTGATAGCATCATAAAAGCATGCGACGGTATTATGGTGGCTCGCGGAGATTTGGGCGTATCCATGCCTATTTGGCATGTCCCGATCCTGCAGAAAAAAATCATTTGGCATACCAACAAGTTGAAAAAGATGGATATTACGGCCACCCAAATGCTTGAGAGCATGATTGATCACCTCAGGCCGACGAGAGCTGAGGTGAGTGATGTGGCTAATGCCATTTTTGATAGGTCAGATTGTGTTATGCTTTCGGGAGAAACTGCTATCGGTCAATATCCTGTTGAGGTCGTTTGTATGATGCGAAAAATCATCGAATTCACGGAAAAATCGATTTATCCCGCCTCTTAGCAAAAGACGGGATTTCCTTGAGGTAAAGAAAATGCATGATATACAAATTTTTTCAAGTACAGATTTGATTATTGTGTCTTTAGCGGTAGCGCTTGTCATTGCGATTATTTATATTATTCGGCTCAAACACTTATATGATCGAGAGAAATCCAGGCGGCTGATGCCGTTTCTTACTTTTGAATTTGATGAATTCGGACGAGGCATTTTCCTCAAAAATGAAGGTATCTGTGCCGCTAAAGATATCAAGGTTGAAGATCTGACGTTTTCATTGAATTATGATTTTAAGAAGACCTTGATATTTAAGTTTGATGTCATTGATATGATTCAGCCGGGGAAGAAAGAAGAACTTGTTTTTAAAATTTATGACAAAGAATATGTGGTGGCTTCTGAAGAATTTGATAATATTTTAGGCCGTCTGTCTAGAGATTCTTTTGAAGTCCGTATGACCTATTCTAATTTAGAGAACATCAGATTTTCTTGTGTGTTGGTTAAAGAAAAAGAGAAAATATTGGTAAAAAAAGTTTCTCCTTGTCGTTCAAAATGAATTCTTTTGACGGATTGATTTCATTAATGATTTTGATATAATATTTTCGTTTTTTTAATGTATCCCGAATCCGGGGTATATTCTTTGTAAGTTAGGATCATTATTCTAAAAATACAAAAAATCAAAAAACACAACATCTAAGTATAATTACTAATTGACATACAATATATTGTGTGTACAATAATAATTGAATACAAGATGTGCTAGTCACTTGAAAATCAAATTGTTTTATCTATTCTAAGGAGGTGGCTTGTGGGACCAGTAGCAACTATCACCAAAATCGTCAAGCGCAACAATGCAGTCGAAGATTTTATTCCCCAAAAAATCACGAAGGCCATTTTAAAAGCGGGTAAAGCTACAGGCGAATTTGAAGAAAAGGTTGCTATAAATTTAACGATGCGTGTTTTGAATATTACGCACCAATTGATCGTAGATCGAGATCCCACCGTTGAAGACATTCAAGATATCGTAGAAGAAGTTCTCATCACTTCTCCTTATCGAAAGACAGCGAAAGCTTATATTATTTATCGTGATCAGCATGCCAAGATCAGGGAAATTGCCGCCAAAAGCCATGTAGGCCTTGTGGATCAATACTTAGATCAGCTTGACTGGAGGGTCAATGAGAATAGCAATATGGCTTATTCCCTTCAAGGTCTCAACAATTACATCTCTACGGAAATCACAAAAATCTATTGGCTCAACAAAATTTATTCCCCACAAATTAGAGAAGCACACAGAAACGGCGATTTGCATGTTCATGACTTGGGGTTATTGAGTGTCTATTGTGTTGGATGGGATCTCCAGGATTTATTAAGGGAAGGTTTTACCGGCGCCTCAGGAAAGATGGAGTCTCGTCCTGCAAAACACTTAAGAAGCGCTTTAGGGCAAATTGTCAACTTTTTTTATACATTGCAGGGAGAGGCTGCCGGTGCCCAGGCGTTTTCAAACTTTGATACGCTGCTCGCCCCTTTTATCCGCTATGATAAATTAGGATATGATGAAGTGAAACAAGCTTTGCAGGAATTTGTTTTTAACGTGAATGTCCCCACCAGAGTCGGATTTCAAACACCTTTTACCAATCTTACTTTTGATTTAAATGTTCCTTCCCATTTAGCGGATGAATCGGTTGTGATTGGCGGAAAGTTAAGAAAAGAAACATATAAGGAATTTCAATTGGAAATGGACATGATCAACAAGGCATTTTTGGAGGTTATGCTCGAAGGGGATGCGAAAGGAAGGGTCTTTACGTTTCCGATTCCGACCTATAATGTCACAAAAGACTTTGATTGGGATAACCCGAACATTGCTTTATTATGGAAAATTACAGCGAAATATGGAATACCCTACTTCGCAAATTTTGTTAATTCGGACATGAGCCCCGATGATGCAAGAAGCATGTGCTGCCGTTTAAGACTGGACAACAGGGAGTTGAGAACGCGGGGAGGGGGGTTATTTGGGGCTTCTCCGCAAACAGGTTCAGCAGGTGTTGTGACTATCAACATGCCCCGGTTAGGTTATCTTTCCCAAACAGAGGATGAATTCTTCGCTCGATTGACGAAATTAATGGAATTTGCCAAAGACAGCCTCGAGACAAAACGAAAAGTTTTAGAGGAATTTACGGATTCAGGACTTTATCCCTATTCCAGATTTTATTTAAGAAATATAAAAAAACGTCTCGATCAATATTGGAAGAATCATTTTTCTACCATTGGTCTTATTGGGATGAACGAAGCTTGCTTGAATTTGCTCGGTGAGTCCATTGCAACACCCAAGGGGCAGGATTTTGCCGGAAGAGTTTTGGACTTCATGCGCGAAAAACTGGTGGCGTTCCAAGGAGAAACAGGTAGCTACTATAACCTGGAGGCAACTCCTGCTGAAGGAGTGTCTTATCGCATGGCGCGTGTAGATAAAGAGGCTTATCCCGATATCATTTGTGCCAATGAGATCCAATACCAGGAAGGCAAAGAACCTTTTTACACCAATTCAACACACTTGCCGGTTGACTATTCGGATGATGTTTTTGAAGTTTTGGAACTACAAGATCATCTGCAGACCAAATATACAGGCGGGACGGTTTTGCATATTTTTGTAGGAGAAAGGATAACCAATATAGAGGCCTTAAAGCAGTTTGTCATGACGGTTTGTAATAAATATCGTTTGCCGTATTTTACCATTACGCCTACCTTCAGTGTTTGCCCAAGCTGCGGTTATATCCCCGGAGAACAAACGCTTTGCCCCAAATGTGAAGATGAATGTGAAGTTTATTCTCGTGTCGTCGGTTATTTGCGGCCCGTACGTCAGTGGAATAAAGGCAAAAAGCAGGAATTTTTTACGCGAAAGACATATTGTGCATGCAAATAGGCGGTTTTCAGAAATTTTCACTTATCGATTATCCGGATAAGATGGCGGCGGTTGTTTTTACGTTGGGATGTAACTACCGCTGTCCTTATTGTCATAATCCAGAGTTGGTGATTCCTTCCCTAAGAACTCCAGAGATTAATGAGGAGGAAGTTCTCAGTTTTCTTTTTGAGAGAAAAGAGAAGCTGCAAGGGGTTGTTGTGACAGGAGGGGAGCCGACCTTGCAGGATGATTTGATGGATTTTTTAAGAAAAGTAAAGCAAATGGGGTTTTGCGTGAAATTGGATACCAATGGAAGCAGGCCTCAAATCGTCAGAGAAATAATTGATCAGGGCCTTGCTGATTTGGTATGTATGGACATAAAGGCACCTCTTGAAAAATATGCTCTTCTAACGGGAATTGATGTTAACACCGAAAACATCCAGGAAAGTATCAGAATTATATTGGATTCCGGCGTAAAACATATTTTTCGCACCACGATTGTAAAATCCTTTTTTCAGGAAGAGGATTTTGCTAAAATTCACAATCTTATCCAAGGCGCCCGCAAGTATAACCTTCAGGCGTTTGTCCACCAAAGTGAAATTTTAGATAAAACCCTTCTTGATCAAGCCCACTACACAGACGAAGAATTTTCAAGACTGGCGGAAGCCTGGCAAATCGATCATCCTGCCGTTTTGAAAGGGAAAGAATAGAAAATCATAAAATTTTCGTGAAAACCCAAGTGATCCATATATAATGGCTATATGGGTTTTTTCTTCGGGCAAATTCAGGATTTCTTCCAAAAGAAAATTTTTCCACTTCTCATTTTCGAAAGATTCAATATATTCCTTCTTATTATCGGAGTTGTTTTACGGCTCAAGCATTATCTTGAAAACCGGTCTTTTTGGTTGGATGAAACCTATGTCGGAATTCAGGTGACAAGCAGTTCGCTCATGGAATTGTTGACCTTTAAGGGTATCACAATGGGGCAGCCTCAGACCCCATTGTTTTTTAATTTAGTAGAGAAGATACTGACCCTCCTTTTGGGGAATCATGAATATGCACTGCGTTTGTTTCCGTTTTTATCTGGAATATGTGCTTTATTCTTGTTTTATTTCTTCGCAAAGCACCTTTTGGATAAAAAGGTCGTTCCTATTGCTTTAGCCTTTTTTGTTTTTTCAGACTATTTAATTTATTATTCCGCAGAATTAAAGCCCTATTCTATGGATGTGGCGGTTGCCATCTTCCTGTTTTTTATGGGACAAAAATTGGTTGGCGTGCCTTCAAGGAAAGGCGAGGCTCTCTTTTTAAAAATTGCAGGAATTTTGGCTATTTGTTTCTCACATGCGTCTCTTTTTGTTTTAGGAGGGATTGGATTAACACTATTTTTTTCGAGTATAAGGCAAAAGGATTGGCGCCAGGCCAAGAGGCTTTTGGTTGTTTATGGCTATTGGTTTTGCTGTTTTTTGGTTTTTTATATGGGCATTTACAAATCGATGGCTCAAGAAACAGGCTTTATTAAAGGCAATAAATTTTTGATTCCTTATCCTCTTTTTTCTGCTGAGGCATGGAAATGGCTGGTTAAATCCACGGTACACTTTTGGGAGACCGCGGCCGGATTTTCCCCGCTTCTTGTAGGCGTTGTTATTTTTAGTATAGGAGCCATTTCTATTTTTAAATCTAATAAAGAAAAATTTTTTATTTTTACCACTCCTTTTCTGCTGGCGTTTCTGGCTTCTCTTTTGCATAAATATCCTTTTGAGGGGAGATTCTTTTTGTTTTCTATCCCGATTGTCTTTGTCTTTTTTGCGCAAGGCGTCAACGTCTTGCTGTCTTACAGAAAAAAATTTGTTTCGTTGATAACGATTGTTTTGACAATTGTTCTTTTGTTAAATCCCATCACAATGGCAGCAGATAAATTCAGAAACGGAAGAAAACATGAACAAAACCGTCAAGTGATGCAATGGTTTGCGAAGCATTATAAAAAAGGAGACACCCTTTTTATCAACATGAATGGGCAATTTCCTTTTTGGTATTACATGGGTCAACTGAATATCATTGATAAGATTTCTACGCATCCGGTAAAAGTGGAAGGCATTTTGTATGACGGGATGAACGTAATAACATTTTATGATGATTTGATAGTCGATGATAAAGGGCTCAATGGCGAGTTTATTTATGATACAAATTTTTACAATCAAAAGGGGTTTTTTAGAGGGGTTACCAATCAAAGGGATAAAGAGGAGGGGATCCTTTTTTACAGGGATTCCGTTTTAAATATAAAGCCCAAAAGGGCATGGCTGTATTTTTCGCATGTTAAGCCTGATACGGAAAAATTTATTTTGGATTATTTTGATAGAAGCGGCAAGCGTGTGGATGCTTATGAAAAAAAGGGGACTGCGGTTTATTTGTATGATTTCAGTAAATAAATAGGGGAGTGGAGTTTGAATTTTTGGCGGGCTTATTTAAGTAAAACAAAATTGAGATGGATTATTCGCATTGCCTTATTCATCTTTGTTTTGAGGTTTTATTATGTGTACTGGAATGACCTTTATGGAAAAATCGGCATGGCCTCCTACTATTCGTATCCTTTCCATGGGCGCAAAACCGCAAGCGGCCGTGTTTATAATAAATATAAACTCACGGCAGCTCACCGTACGCTTGCCTTTAAGACCAAAGTCAAAGTCACCAACTTAAAAAATGATCGAACTGTGGTTGTCACTATTAATGATCGGGGGCCCTTCATCAGAGGGAGGATCATTGATTTGAGCTGGGAGGCGGCAAGACGACTGGGGATGCTTAAGAAAGGCATCTCCAAGGTCAAGCTTGAAATAATCGATTAAGTGGGCAACTTAGTTTTTCTTTTATTTTTTTGGCTTTTCGGTCTCTTCTTTTGCGGGAGTATTTGAAGGTGCTTTCAGGGACAATTTCTTGATAATTTCCAAAAAACTCTTTGTTTCAATCGGCTTGGGGATAAATTCATCAACGCCCAGAGAAAGGAACGCATCTTCCATATTTTTTCTTTGCGTTAAGATTATGGCAGGGATGTTTTTTGACTCGTCATTTTTTTTAAGTTCCTTGAGGAAGGTATAACCGTCCATTTCCGGCATCATGACATCCGCAATGACCAAGACAGGCATGGTATCCGATTTCATGAGATGCCAGGCCTCTTTGCCGTTTTGAGCTATCATGACCTCGAATCCGACCTTAGAAAGCAGGTTTTTTAATAATTCAATGCTGGTTGGTTCATCATCGGCAATGAGGATTCGTTTGCCTTCTCCAAAATTATCTGCTTCTTCCGGCTTTTTTTCTTGGTCTTTTTTGGCTTCATCTGACATAAAATGCTCTCCTTTTCCTCTTATTTTATTCTAACGACTAAATAAGAATTGTCAAATCAAATTGAGGTGAATCTGCTCTTTAATACTTATATTAGTGCTAAATTTGCAGAAAGAGCCTAAAAGCTTCTTCTTTTTTCATTGATTTTTTGTTCTCTAGGTATATAATGGGAACAAATTACCCATCTATAATACTTTTAAATTGAGGTCCAATTGATTAAAATATATAAATTTCTTTATATTTAAAAGAAAGGTTTATCATGAAAAGCGTGAAAGTAACTATTGATGGAAACGAAGCTGCCGCTTATATAGCGCATAAGGTGAGCGAAATCTGTGCTATTTATCCAATTACGCCATCTTCCCCCATGGGAGAATGGGCGGATGCCTGGTCGGCGCAAGGAAGAACCAATGTCTGGGGAACAGTTCCCCTGGTTCAGGAAATGCAGAGTGAGGGGGGGGCGTCCGGCGCTGTTCATGGAGCGCTTCAGACAGGAGCTCTCACGACCACCTTTACGGCCTCCCAGGGACTTTTATTGATGATTCCCAATATGTTTAAGATCGCAGGAGAGCTGACAGCGACTGTTTTTCATGTCTCGGCTCGTTCGGTGGCCTGTCAGGCGTTATCCATTTTTGGAGATCATTCGGATGTGATGGCAGCCCGATCGACTGGATTTGCGATGATCGCCTCGGCCTCTATTCAGGAAGTTATGGATTTGGCATTGATTGCACATGCAGCCACATTGGAAACGAGGGTTCCTTTTGTTCACTTCTTCGATGGATTTCGCTCTTCGCATGAAATTTCGAAAATTGAACAGATAGACGACGAAGTTATCCGTCAGATGATTGATGATGAATTTGTTTTTGCGCATCGCGCCCGTGCCATGTCTCCGGATCGCCCGGTCCTTCGAGGGACCGCACAAAATCCTGATGTCTTTTTTCAGGCGCGGGAAACAGTGAATAAATATTATGATGTTTGTCCCGACATTGTCCAAAAGGCAATGGATAAATTTGCGAAGTTAACAGGAAGGCAATACAACTTGTTTGATTATTATGGGGCCAAAGATGCTGAGAGAGTAGTTGTCATTATGACATCTGGGGCAGAGGCCTCTCAAGAAGCAGTAAATGCCTTGACAAAGAATGGCGAAAAGGTAGGGGTCCTTAAGGTCAGGCTTTATCGGCCGTTTTCTAGTCGACATTTTGTGGAGGCTCTTCCTCCATCGGTTAAGAAAATCGCTGTTTTGGATCGCACCAAAGAACCTGGGGCGTCCGGTGAGCCTCTTTATTTGGATGTTGTGGATGCCATCAGCCAACTGGAGAAAAAGGGAAAGTTTGCCGTAAAACCTGTCGTTATCGGCGGCCGTTATGGATTATCTTCTAAAGAGTTTACGCCTGCTATGGTCAAGGGGGTATTGGATGAATTGAGCAAAGATGTGCCCAAGAATCATTTTACAATAGGTATTGTCGATGACGTAACCCATACCAGCCTTGATTATGATCCCAATTTTATAACGGAAGATCCTGACGGCGTCCAGGCGATATTTTATGGTTTGGGTTCTGACGGGACCGTTGGCGCCAATAAAAATTCGATCAAGATTATCGGTGAGGAAACGGAGAATTACGCTCAAGGGTATTTTGTCTATGACTCAAAGAAAGCAGGGTCGCTTACGGTATCTCATTTGCGTTTTGGCCCTAATTCGATTCATTCAACCTACTTGGTCAGTGAAGCCAATTTTGTTGCCTGCCATCAGTTTGTTTTCCTTGAAAAATACGATATGTTGGCCAAGATCAAAGAGGGCGGTGTATTTTTGCTCAACAGCCCCTATGAAAAAGATGAAGTTTGGGACAAGATTCCTAAAAGCGTTCAGCAGCAGATTATTGATAAAAAAGTAAAATTCTATGTTATTGATGGCTATAAGGTCGCAGAAGATACCGGCATGGGTGTGCGTATCAATACCATTATGCAGACCTGCTTTTTTGCGATTTCAGGTGTCCTTCCCAAAGAAGAAGCCATTGAAGCCATTAAGGGAGCCATCAAAAAGGTTTATGGCAAAAAAGGCGATGAGATCGTTCAGAAGAACTTTAATGCCGTTGACCAGGCTTTGGCCCATCTTCATGAAGTTGAAGTTCCAGCTTCCGCAACAAGCAAGGTCGAAAAACCGCCTGTTGTTTCTGAAAAAGCGCCTGATTTTGTTAAAAAGGTTACCGCCGCTATCATGGTCGGAAAAGGCGATGAACTTCCTGTCAGCGCCATGCCGGAGGATGGGACTTATCCGACGGCAACAACGCAATGGGAAAAGAGAAATGTCGCCTTATCCTGTCCTGTGTGGGATCCCGAAGTTTGTATCCAGTGCGGCAAGTGTTCGATTGTCTGCCCGCATGCGGTTATTCGTATGAAAGTCTATGACCCTAAACATTTGGAAGGGGCACCCGAAACTTTTAAATCTACGGATGCCAAAAACAAGGATTGGGAAGGCAAAAAATTTACCATTCAGGTTTCTGTTTCAGATTGTACCGGCTGCGGAGCTTGCGTCTTTACATGTCCTGCCAAGAATAAGCAAGTGGAAGGTAAAAAGGCTATTAACATGCATCCGCAGATTCCTCTCAGAGAGCCGGAAAATAAAAATTGGGAATTTTTCTTAAAAATTCCTGAGATAGACCGCAATCTGGTTGCCCGCAATGCGGTTCGTTCCGTCCAGGTCTTGCAGCCTTTGTTTGAATTTTCAGGGGCGTGTGCCGGTTGCGGTGAAACACCATATATCAAGCTTGTCACACAGCTTTTTGGCGACCGGATGGTCGTGGCTAACGCAACAGGTTGTTCTTCCATTTATGGAGGCAATCTTCCTACGACACCTTATGCTGTCAATTGTGATGGGCGCGGGCCCACATGGTCGAATTCTCTCTTTGAAGACAATGCGGAATTCGGTTATGGGTTTCGTCTTACGATTGATAAGCACAAGGAATATGCTTGTGAGTTGACTAAAAAGTTATCTTCTACCATTGGAGACGACCTTGCCAAATCTATTTTGGAAGCGGCTCAGGATGATGAACCTCAAATTTTTGAACAAAGAAAAAGGGTGGCCGCTTTAAAAGAAAAACTAAAAGGCAATAAGTCGCTCGAGGCCAAACAGCTTTTGAGTGTGGCGGACATGCTCGTTAAAAGGAGTGTTTGGATCATCGGTGGTGATGGCTGGGCCTACGATATCGGTTATGGTGGATTGGACCATGTCTTGGCCTGCGGCCGTGATGTCAATGTGCTGGTTTTGGATACGGAAGTCTATTCCAATACGGGGGGACAGGCATCCAAGGCAACACCTCGTGCGGCTGTGGCTAAGTTTGCGGCTGACGGAAAGGCTTTGGCCAAAAAAGATTTGGCCATGATCTCTGTTACTTACGGAAGTATTTATGTGGCGCAGATTGCTATGGGGGCGAATGATGCCCAAGCGGTTAAAGCCATTGTTGAGGCCGAGGCCTACAAAGGGCCTTCCATTATTTTGGCTTACAGCCATTGTATCGCCCACGGGATTAATATGACCCAGGCAATGGGGGATCAGAAGCGTGCCGTGGCCTCCGGGCACTGGCCTCTCTTTCGGTTCAATCCTGATTTGATTGCCAAAGGAGAGAATCCTTTTATTCTGGATTCGAAGGCGCCCAGTATTCCGTTTGAGGAATATGCGTATGCGGAAACGCGCTTTAAGATGCTTGTCAAAGCCAAGCCGGAACGCGCCAAAATGCTTCTTGAGCAGGCGCAGAATGATGTCAATAACAAATGGCAGCAATATGAAGCATTAAAGAATTCCTGGGAGGCCAGGATCAAGAAACCTGCGGAAGTCAGCAGCTAGTATTCAATTAATTATACATGGGCCGGTTCATTTTGAACCGGCCCTTTTTTGTTTCTCTCTGGTGAGCAAAAATGGATTTGACATACTTTTTAAAAGGATTATATTAGCAAAGAAAGCTGTTTAATTTACAGAAAAGGAATGGATATGAAAACACTTGTCATTTTTTATTCATTTGAAGGGAACACGAAGCTGATCGCCGAGAATATTGCCAAAACGATTGATGCAGATATTCTTGAATTGAAACCAAAAAATGAAATCAAAACAAAGGGTTTTATGAAATATGTCTGGGGCGGGAAGGCTGCTATGATGAAAGAAAAACCGGAGTTGATTCCCCTTGATAAAAATATTGAGGAATATGACATGTTATTCGTCGGCACACCTGTCTGGGCTTGGTCTTATGCGCCGCCTCTCAATACTTTTTTCTCAACCCAGTCGATTGCAAACAAAAAAATTGCGCTCTTTTGCTGTCACGGCGGAGTCAAAGGCAAAATCTTTGATAAGATGAAACAAGCTTTGGCGGACAATGAGATTCTGGGGCAGATTGATTTTCAGGATCCGTTAAAAAGAGAAACGATTGTCAGTATACAAAAAGCAAAAGACTGGGCGGAAAGTATCAGAAGCTAGAAAAATAAAAAGTGATGCGTTTTTTGCTTCTGGTTTAATTGCCAAAAGGAGAGAATCCTTTTTGAATCTATGAAAAAAATCTGGATTATCAAGCTCATTACTTTTCTTTCGGCTTTTTTGTTATTTCAGATTGAACTGATCATAGGAAAGGTGCTGTTACCCCATTATGGCGGCAGCTATTTGGTTTGGGGGGCATGCATTGTTTTTTTTCAGGCAACTCTTTTATTGGGATATGGATTTGCACACCGCTATATTGATCAATTAGGAATAGTAAAATATCGCTATCTCCATTTGATACTATTGGTAATTCCTTTTCTCTCTTTTCCCGGACATTCTTTGCCACTTCATTATCCTGAGGGCATGTTGCCTCTAGCCCTTGATGTTTTTAAGCAATTGCTGTTGACGGTTGGTCTTGCTTTCTTCGTTCTATCGACGATGAGTATTGTTTGGCAAGTTTGGCTGTCGCAATCAGAATTAATCGAGGGAAAAAATCCATACTTGTTGTTTTCTGTTTCTAATTTAGGATCCTTTGCCGCTCTTTTGTCTTATCCTGTGCTTTTTGAATTATTTTTTGATTTGGATATCCAGCAGAATATATGGAGGTTTTTCTATTTTCTTTTGTTTGCGCTTCATATTATCGCTTTCTTCTTTATTCGTCCTCAAAAAATTCAGATTAAAAACGAAAAAGAGAAAATCCCTGTCAGCAAGAAAGAAGGCTGGCAATGGTTTGTATTGTCAGCAGCCAGTGTTGTCTTGTTTCTGGCGGTTACCAATCTGATCACTCTTGAGCTTGCATCCGTCCCTTTATTCTGGATTTTTCCTTTATCGATTTACTTGCTTTCTTTTGTTCTTAATTTTAAGAAAAAATTCTGGTGTCCTGAATGGGTGGAGAAGAGATTGGATGTGCTTCTCTCATTGAGTTTGCTATGGTTCTTTGCCCTTCAAACAGCGGTTTTTTCGGAAATTTTCAATTCGTTGTTATCCCTTCTGGTCTTGTTTTTTTTGTGTATGTTCTGCCAAAGAAATCTCTTCTGTTCAAAGCCGAAAGATTTCAGACAGATGACATTCTTTTATTTTATCGTTGCGCTCGGAGGTTTTTGCGGAGGTGTTTTCGTTTCGTGGATAGCTCCTATTATTACGAATACTCCTATAGAATACTTGATCGGACTTGCGATGGTTGCGTTATCTCTTGTAATAAAATCAGACTTCAAAAATTTAGGCTTTTTCGCCATTATTTTGATTTTGATTGAAATCATTGTCCTTATTATTTGGCCGGTTGTCTTTAAGGAAACCCCTGTCAGGGGAATAATATTTTTGGCCATTATTTTGATTTATCTTTATTCGATCTTATCGAAAAATCTCTATGCCGTTTTTATGAGCTTGGTTTGTGTTTTGATTTTTTCCATACCATTGGAGTCGGTTTGGAGAGGAAAGGTTTTTTACAAATATAGGCATCGCAATTATTATGGCGTCCATAAGGTTTTTGATAAAAATGGAGTACGTTATCTTATGCATGGAATAACGGTGCATGGTGCGCAGTTTCTTGATTCTTTCAAAGAGAAGACACCCTTGGCTTATTATTCGATCTATTCTCCGGCAGGAAAGTTGCTTAGTAGCCGCTTTTTTAACTTTCAAACGATTGCTATGCAGGGATTGGGTGCTGGGACGTTAGCTGTGTATGCTCAGTCTGATCAAAAGATTGATTTCTTTGAGTTGGATGAAAGCGTGCTTTATATTGCCAAAACATACTTTCACTTTTTGAAAAATACGAAAGCCGATGTTAAATATTTTATTGGAGATGCCCGCTTATCTTTGGATAAGGTTGAGGGGAAAAAATATGATTTGATCATATCCGATGTGTTTGGTGGGGATTTTGTTCCCGCGCACATGATCAGCAAAGAAGCGCTTGTCAAATATCGGCAACATTTGAACCCTCATGGACTCATTCTTTTTCATATCAGTAGCCGCTGTATCAACTCTAAGGATGTTTTAAGCAAAACTGCCTTGGAAACAGGAGCAAAAGTTTGCTATAGTAAAGGAAAATATATCTCAGCCTTTATTCCCTCATCTGATTGGATTATTGTTACTTGGGATACAGAGGTTTTGAATCGTCTGGTTTTTGACCTTGAATGGGATAGGGTTAGTGAAAAGGAACTGGAAGGGATAAGGCCTTGGACGGATAAATATTCAAGTATTTTGCCGTATATTAAGTGGAATCTTTTTGATTTCAATTTGTAATCATATGAAAAACAAAAAATTATCTTTCATTTTAGGCTTTACTTCGATCATCGGCCAGGTACTGCTTTTAAGAGAGCTCATTGCGGTTTTCTACGGCAATGAGACGGCCTATGCGGTGATCCTGGCAAGTTGGTTGTTCTGGGTTTCTGTCGGAAGTTATGCGGCAAGCCGAATCTTAAAAAAAATAAAACATCCCCAAATCATTCTTTCCACATCCTTTTGGCTCATATCCTTTATTCTTCCCATTACCATTTTTGCCTCGCGTTGCATCAAACAGATGATGCAAATCCCCATAGGGGAAATCATAGGGATTCTTCCGATGTGTTTGTCATCCATTCTTTTGCTGGCTCCACTGACATTGTTGTTGGGCGCGATATTTACTTTGATATGTCAATTGGCTGAAAACAAAAAAGAAGAAGGCCATGAATCGGCAGAAGAAATCAGCAGTATTTATTTGTGGGAATCTGTGGGGGCGATCTTTGGAGGATTGCTCTTTAGCTTTATTCTTATTCATTTTTTGCCTGCGATGCATACAGCTTTTGTTATTGCAGGCGTTAATATCTTTGCGGTTATTTTGATTTATGGCCGGAATAACATCATTTTTGAACCGGCTTGCGCATTGATCTTTGTGATAATTGTTGCTCTTTTTTCCGGATTGGTATCCCGATACGATGATTATTCCCGTCGACTTCAGTGGAAGGGAGTGGATATTGTTGCTATTGAAGATTCCATTTATGGGAATATTGCTCTTATCAAAAGAGAAGGGCAATACAGCTTGTTTGAGAATGGATTGCATTCATTCACAACCCAAGATGACCTGACAAGTGAAGAAAGCGTCCATTATGCGCTTCTTTCCCATCCTCGCCCCAAGGATATTTTGTTGATAGGAGGCGGGGTTGCCGGAGGCGTTGCTGAAATCCTTAAATACAAAGAAACAAAAGTGGATTATATTGAGCTTGATCCTAAGGTGATCAATCTCTCCAGGAAATATCTTCCCAAGAAGATGACGGTATCTCTCGATGATAAAAGGGTCAATGTTATCCTCGGTGATGCACGCCATTTAGTTAAAAAAACAAGGAAACGCTATGATGCGATCATCGTTGCCTTATCTGATCCTTATACGGCTTTGATCAACCGGTACTATTCATGGGAATTTTTTAAAGAGGCGGCAGGCACCTTAAAGCCGGACGGCGTTTTGTCTTTAAGCGTGTCGTCTTCGGAGAATTATCTCAATGATGAGAACAGGGATTTTTTGCGTTCCATCAACACAACACTCAAAAAGCATTTTAAAGAAGTGAAATCCATTCCCGGGGACACCAATTTTTTTATTGCCTGTAAAAAGAAAAATGTCATCTCGATTGATCCGGATGTCTTATCCGCGCGGCTTAAGAAAAGAGGCATCAAGACAAAATATGTTAGAGAATATTACCTGCCTTTTAAACTGAGTGAAGGCCGTATGCAATATATTAACGAAATTCTTCAAAAGGAAGGGCAGATCAATACGGATACACATCCCGTCGGCTATTTGTTTGATATTGTGTTGTGGTCGACACATTTCAATGCAGGCTTTTCCCATATTGTAAAGATGCTTCGAGGAATAACTTTTACTCATTTGTTGTTCGTTCCTTTGGTTGTGTTGATCGTAGGATGGTTGTTGAAAAGAAAAAGTCCTTCTCTTCCCATTACGCTTTCCATTATAACAACAGGTTTTTCAGAGATTATCTTTCAGTTGATTGTCATCATTGCTTTTCAGACACTTTATGGCTATGCCTATTATAAGATCGGTTTTATCATGTCCTCTTTTATGATCGGCTTGGCATGGGGAAGCTATTTAGCTCAAAAAATCATTTTGTATCAGAAAGACAGGATATTTCTCATATACAAGCGGGCCCAATTCGGGATAGTTTGTTATCCATGCTTGCTGCCGGTTTTATTTATTGTTTTTCGTGATATTTTTTCATTTGCGTATTTGACGTGGTTTTTTGCCAGCGCATTTGCATTGTTGCCGATTATTGCGGGATTTTTAGGGGGACTGCAGTATCCTTTGGCTACATACCTTGTCTCGCAGCGTCAAGAAAACCAGAAGGAAACAACAGCCCGCACAGCCGGATTTTTATATGCCATGGATGTTTTGGGGGCAAGTGTGGGCGCGTTGGTGACAGGAATACTTTTGATTCCACTCTTGGGAATTAATGCGGTGTCTTATTTTTGTGCTATACTGAATTTGGTTGTTTTATTATTGTTGCTGAATGAAAAATGAGGAATTCTTTTTATGGAAATAAAACCAAAGATTTCTAAGGAACGGTTGAGAGAATTCTCAGGTGAACATCTTTATTATGAAATTGCCATGCTATACGGGTCTGTTGAGAAGTTGCAGGAGGGGATAGAGGATGATATCCTTTATAGTGCTTTGCTTGAGTCCTTTGTCTTGCATGCCAGTATTATCCTGGATTTTTTTTATAAACCGCAAATCAAGCCGGATGATGCACGGGCGATTCATTATATCAAAAATCGAAAGGCGTGGGCAAATGCGCTGCCGGACTACGATAAGCATTTTCGCAAATTCGGGAAAAAAAGGAACAAGGCCCTTGCTCATTTGACTTATAAACGGCTGGATGCAACGGTTGAGGATAAACATTGGGGGGCGGTTCCGATTGTCAAACAGATCAAAAAAATCGTGGATACGTTTTTGGAAAAGGCGGATGAAGATCTCATTCATCCCAAGTTGTATGAATTAAGAAGCAAAAAGAAGAAAGATTAGCCCTTTAGCCTGCCAAGTGGGAGCCTTCCTTAAAATATTTCGCTTGTCTTAATCCTTTTGAATCGGTCCTTTTATTTGTATCAAATAAAGTCTTTGATCTTGCAATAAAAGGAGCTAAAAGCAAGATCCCTAAGCTTTTGAGGAAATCTCGCCGATTGAGTTGTTTGTTTTTTATCATGGTTTTTCCTTTTAATTCCAAACTCCCGGAATTTTTGTTTTGCAGAATTTGCACTTTCCGTCTTCGATATGATTCTCTAAAATTTGATAGCCTCTTCGCTTGATCAAAAGTTTGTTATCGACAGGGCAATAAGTGTTATTTCCTATATGCCCCGGGATATTACCGACATAAGCAAATCGCAAACCTTCTGATTTGGCGGTTTCCCATGCCATGGTGAGTGTTTTAACAGGCGTGGGAGGCAGATTTTTTAATTTATGCATCGGCCAAAATTTAGAAAAATGCACAGGAACATCTTTTCCCATATTCCGTACAATCCATCGGCAGAGGTTTCTAAAGTCTTTTTCCTTGTCATTCCAGGTCGGAACAACCAAATTTGTAATTTCCACATAAACACCTTTTTTCTGCATTGTCATCAGGCAGTCTAGAACCGGTTTTAATGTCCCTTCACTCATCCTTCGATAATACTCGTCGGTAATGCCTTTTAAGTCCACGTTAGCTGCATCGATAACAGGACATAAATCCAAAAGAGGTTTTTGTTCAATATAACCGGCGGTCACCAGGACATTTTTTAAGCCTCGTTTTTTGGCAAGCACGGATGTATCATAGGTGTATTCATAAAAAACAATAGGATCCGTATACGTGTAGGCGATAATGGAGCAGCGGTTTTTGATAGCTGAGGAAACGACTTCCTGCGGCGGCATGTCATAATTATTGAGTTCTTCCGGTGTTCTCTGGGAAATTTGCCAGTTTTGGCAATACTTGCAGTGCAAGTTGCAGCCGGCGGTGGCAATCGAAAAAGCGCCTTTCCCGGGAAGAAAATGGAACAGGGGCTTTTTTTCAATCGGGTCGACGTGCGCCGAACAAGGATTGCCGTAGACAAGCGTTTGGAGCTTTCCGTCGAGATTTATACGAACGCGGCAATTTCCTCGCTCACCCGGGGCCAGACGGCAGTGCCGGGGGCATAATGTGCATTCAATAATCTTATTCATTTAAGAATTTCCAATATTTCGCTTCTTGGGGATTGATTCCCTTGTTGCTTAAACGCTCTTTGATTTTTTCCTCTTTAGGATTAGAATAAGTTGCCCCTTTTTCCGAGGGCTTTACCGTCGGTAAAGAGGAAGACTTAAGAATATGGCTCATGACGATTCTGGCACTTTGTTGAATGGCCTGGGTAATGGCTTCGCTGGTTATTGTTGCTCCTGTGATTCCATCGATATCTTTTCCTAAAACAAAAGGGTCGGTATAATCTTTAGAGATAAATTGTTTTATAAACGGCTCAAGGGGTCCGACGAACCCGGGCGTCTCTGCATGAGAAATTATTTTTAAACGGATAATTTTTCCATGGGAGTCTATGCCGATTAAGATATTGATGGGGCCGGCATAGCCGGAGATGTCCGGAACGATATCCTTTGTAAAAAAGGCATACCCCGCACGGCCCGCTTCATAATAATAAGGAGGGCGCTCTGTTTTATGGCAATAACCTGGCTTCTCCAAGACTTGGCTGCAAAAAGAAAGGACGTCTTCTTCTTGAGAAAGGCATGTCCTTATGCTCACGACAAGAATCAACAAGGTGACTATATAAAGGCCGATATGGATGAAGAGCTTCTTTTTCATTATTCTTCAATGGCTTTCAGGCTTTCAAGATTATTATTTATTTTAGTTCCTTATGGAAATTTTGGCAAATGCTAAATAAAGATAAATAAAGATAAAAATTATCTTGTTGGGGGATGCGGTCTCATTGTGGTAATATAACTTTTAAATAATAAAAAAGTTTGCAACCCTAAATTCTAAATAAACTGTATTATTCAAAGGATGTATTCACAATAGAACAATTGCCAATAAACAATAAACAAACAATATTCAATCAACAACAAACAAAAATAACTCTTTGTTATTTTCAAATGGTTGTAATTTGTTCGTTGTTTGTCATTTGTTGATTGCCAATTGTTACTTGTTTAGGGCTTAGGATTTTAGTGCTTATAGTTTTTAATTAAAATCTAAATGGATATTCCAATACGACATGGATAGAAATTTTAAATACATTTATGGTCCCGTGCATTCCTGGCGGCTGGGAGTCTCTTTGGGAATTGATCCTGTTTCTCGAAAACAAAAGATATGCAATTTTGACTGCGTTTATTGCCAGCTGGGAAAGACGGATATTTTCTGCAATGAACGTAAAGTTTATGTTCCGGCGGCGGATATTGTCGATGAGGTTAATGCCTTTCCTGCAGGAAAGATAGATTATCTGACGTTTTCTGGACGAGGAGAGCCTACCTTAGCGAAGAATTTGGGAGAGATGATCCGCCGGCTCAAAGCAAACCGAAAAGAAAAGGTTGCTGTGATTACCAATGGGGCTCTGATTGACAAAGAAGATGTCCAGGAGTATCTTTTATCAGCGGATTTTGTTTTGATCAAGTTGGATGCAATTGACCAGGAAAGCTTAACAACCATCAATGGCGCGATGGATAAAATCCGGTTTTCTCGAATAGTAGAAGGGCTCAAGGCATTTAGAAAAAAGTTCAAGAAAAGATTAGCCTTGCAAATAATGTTTATTAATGGTAATAAAGAATATGGTAAGCAAATGGCAGGTATTTCAAAAGAAATAAATGCCGATGAAATAGAAATCAATACTCCCCTAAGACCTTCTTCAGTTAAGCCTTTGAGTCCCGAAGAGCTTCAAGGGATCAAGACGTTTTTTAAAGGGCAACCGGCCAGAACAGTTTATGAGTTGAATCGAAAGACGATTGATCCTGTCAATGAAGAAGAGACAATTAAACGCCACGGAAAATTTAGGGAACAGTAATTTTCTTTATAATGTATAGGAACAAAAATGGCTATACAAAAGAAATTAAAAAGTTTTCCTGTGGCGGTTTCTCGCAAAACCCGCAAGAACAATAACCCGGGAAGAAAACAGAAAGGCAATGGAGCTTCCCAGGAGGCCTATCATGATTTTTTAAGGTCGCTTGAAACCCTTAAGGTTTTGTTCATCTCCGAGAGAGAAAATGTCGGGAATAAGACTATGTTTCCGGCAGGGGCATTTGATCGGACGATTGATTTTCTAGATTCACTCATAGAAACATCGAAAAATGGCATGTTCCAAAAGACTTCTGATCTAAAAATTATCAAAACACCATCTCTTTCCATTCTCACCAGAAGGGAACAGGAGGTCTTGAAGTTAGTCGCCAGTGGATTAGCCAATAAAAATATCGCCAATAAACTCAAGATCAGTATCCGAACCGTTGAAGCCCACCGCTCCCATTTGACCAAAAAACTGGACATCAAAACAACAGCAGGATTGGTCAAATATGCGATTTCACAAGAGCTCACCTAAGTTTGCACAGAAATTTCATTGTTAAAAAATAATCCCATTTATGCTGTTTATTTCATGAGAGGAAGTGCTATAATGACTTTATTAATATTAATACTAATGTAAATATTCAAATCCAAATTTGAACTACTATTCAAACAGATAAAGCATTGGAGAAGAATGATGGATGAAGAAAAAACCTCCCAGGATAAAAATAAAGATGCCCCTCAGGAAGAACCTCAAGAAAAAAAGGAAGAAGCGGATGCAGGGGCTGATGTTGAAGCGCAAAAACAGGTTTCTTCCGAAGAGGTAAAAGAAGAGGGCCTCCCTCAAGGCCAGGAGCCTTCTTTCGAGGAAGAGAAAAAAGCGGAACTCGAGGAATCCTCGGCAAAGAAAACAATTTCTTCTGAAGATATTCAGGAGGAAGAGCCAGAAAAAAAAGAATCTGATCCAAAGGTGATTTTAGAAGAGCTGGATAAAGAAAGGGAAAAAGAAGCTGAAGGGACAGCTTCTGACGACGTAGGGCAGGAGGAAAAGGAAAAAAAGGAAGAAACTCCTGCCGCAGAAGAAGGGGACGAAACAACGGAGGAAGAAATTCCTGCTTCCCAAGAGCCAAAAGTTCCAAAAACGCCGGAGCCAACCCAAATGGAAGAAGCGGGCTCTCCAGAAGAATCAGCAGAAGAAAAGAAGGAATCCGTAGCGCAGGAGGTGCAGGATTCTCCTGACGAATTGATCTCAGAGGCGATGGAACGTTTGGATGATCTTCTGAAAAAAGTAAAGGAGGACGACTCAAGCCAAGAAGAAGCTTAAAAGATGTTTTTTTCGAGATGACCATGAGCTGTGGGACAAATATGTTAAGTAAGATTAAAAAAAATATTTTGCAACTGACGAAGAATCCCCTCTGTCGATATTTAGGGGGGATTTTTCTTTTTGTTTTGCTCGTTTTTAGCTATCGCAATTATGCGCGTCAATGCAGTTCAAAGAATTACAAGATATTTGACTTTAACAAAACTATTTCTTGGTATGAAACAGGCAAAGGCATTGTACGAAAAGGCTCTAAAGGGAAAATCGACAATATTCTTTTGTCGTTGGATAAATGGCATGAATTTGAAATCTCTTTTGATCTTATCAATCCCAATACGTTTACCTTTGTTTTCCATTATTTAGATGCTGAAAATTTTGATTATATTTTTTTCAATCCGAAGCTGAACATCATCCTTTTTGGGGTTACAACGAAAGGAGAGACCGATAATCTAAGAAGCGGAGTTTATCGTTTTTCAACCGAACAAAAATGCGTTTTTAGAATAAAGGGGCAGGAAGCCCAGGTTTTGATTAATGATCGATTGCTTTTAAACCAGAATTTCAGCCCGCGGAATGGGAAATTTGGCCTCATCCTTAATGAGGCTTTTGAGCCACAAACGATTTTTCATGATTTAAAGGTCAAGGGAACACTGGAAAACGGAAGATTTATTTTTGCACAGAGCCCTTCTAAATTCAATCCGTCCCCTTTTTGGTATGCATCCAGACTTCTTCCGATTTTCATTTTTATCCTTTTGATAAATTTTACGATTTTCTCCTTTCTCGCCAGATCAAAAACAAGATTGCCTCTATCGGATGGCCGAAAGAGTAAAATAGATGAAATTTTAACGAATGGCTTTGTTGTTGGATTGACACACTTTATTTTTGCTGCGTTTCTTTTCTGGCCGTTTTTTACAAAGGGGCATATTTTTATCTCCAGTTATGATAATTTTGGTGAAATCTTCCCGCTGTTTTTCTTTTCCAAGCATAATTTTATAAACTTCCTGCAGACAAAAACGCTCTCTCTTTGGAATCCTTTTTCGCATAATGGAATCCCTTTTTATACCAGCCATTGGAATATGATTTTTTATCCTATCAATTGGATTATTTTTATGTTTTCGGATGAAAAGGCGTTGGCCCTGCTGACAATGAAAACATTTCTGGAGGTATTTTTAATCGGTTGGCTTGCTTATGGTTTTTTTGTGCAGGAGATCAAATCCCGGCCGTGGGCATTTTTCTGCTCGATTGTTTATCAGCTGTGTTCTTTGCTTCTTTTTTCTTTGACAATTTTTCCGACAACCTCTCTCTATTTTTGCATGACGCTTTACCTTTATTTGTTGTGGACCATACATAAGAGGAGGACGGTTGTCAATTATGTTTTTTTGACTCTTTCGATTTATCTCCTGCTGACCTCAGCCAATATGGCTTTTATTTTTTATGGCCTCCTGTCGCTTTCCATTGTTACCCTTTATCGGTTTTCTTGTTTGCCGAAAGAGGAACGTCAATTCTGGTCTTTGTCCGTCATTGTGAGTTGGATAACGGGATTTTTGCTTGCAGCGGTCCGAATTTTGCCTTGCGTTTGGGGTATCATGAAAAGCAATCGATTGGTTAGCGGATACTATACTCTGCATGATCGATTTTTTATGTTTTTGCGTTTATGGATTCCCGATATTGCTGGGCGTCCCGGTTGGGGTGGTTTTAGTGTACTTACTTCCGATAAATTGAATTTGATTTTTAAAGGCATAGGCCTTCCTTCCAATTCGCAAAATACATTCTTTGTCTATTTTGGGATTCTTTCTGCTTTTCTATTGATGGTGAGTTTATTGATAAAGACGCATGGCAGATTTGCTTTTTGGAAAGTTTATTCTTTAGTGGCTCTTGCGATCGCTTTATTGTGGCAGCCTATTTGGGGGGTTTTGAGTATTCTTCTTTTTCCTCTCAATCATTATAGCTACCATACGATTATTCTTCCTGTTGGGCTCTGCAGTTTGTTTGGTTATGCGGGGCTATATCTTGAAAAGGAGGATGTTAACTATGAAACATTGGGAAAGAAGTTTTTTATCTTTCTTTCTTTGATTATCTGTTATTCCCTGGTGTTTCTTACTTATCTTTTTCCATCGATGACGGCTTTTACGCGTATTATTTTTATCTTTATGTTGGCGGGATACGGCATCTTCTTTTTGCTGAGGAAGAAGCCGGAAGTTCTTGAGGGATTCCTTTTGGGTACGGCCCTTATAGTAAACGCTTTTATTTGGGTATTATTGTTCGTCGTTAGTACATTTGTTTTGTTAAAGCCTCTTCCTCGAAAAGAATTATTGGCTGAGTCAATACTGATTCCGTTTGTTTCTGTTTTGGCCATCATCGCTTCCGGGGGCTTGTTATTTATTTATCGAGAAAGGTTTCAGCAGAAAACTTTGTTAAAACTTATGCTGGGATTGATTTTTTTAGTTGTTTTTGTTTTTACCATCTTAGTCGTTTCATCTTCTTTCTTTACGGCTTTTTTGGGGAGGGATGCTTCCTTATGTGCTTATGTGTCGGATGTGTCTTTTGCTTATTTAAAATTATTTTTGATCGCCTTTGTCTTTGTTATCAGCCTTATTTTGATGAAAAAGAAAATTCTTTCAAGATCTTTTGTGATGTTGCTTTTTATAGCGATTGTGGCTTTTGATCTGCTCATTTTTAATTTCCGCAATGATAATCTGGCTGCGCCCTCTTACCATAAAGCGGGATCTTTTTATGCGGTTGCTTTTCCTTACCGAGATATGCAGGAAGACATCAAAAAGAAGATGGACCTTGTTAATTATCGGGTTAGCTTGATGCATAACGCAGGTCTCAATGCTAATAAAAATCTTATTTTTTCTGTTCCGAGCTATACAGGTATTATGGGATATATGCCCAAAAGGTTCCTTGAATTTATCCATGCCTTTGGTTATCCCAAGGATACCATCCTGATTTATCCTGAAGATGACATCGCTAATGAAAGGTTTCTTGATTTGTCCTCTGTCAAATATGTCATTGAAGAGAACGGAACATTAACCCAGAGGCCGACAGCTTTGTCCCGTCTTCATCTTTTTTATTCTTATGAAGTGATTAGAATCGATGAATTGATGCTGTTTTGTCTTACGGCCGAATCTTTTAATCATACCCAAAAAGTTTTGTTACATGATGATCTTAAGGGTGGCTTAAGGAGAAACACCAGAAAAAGTTCGAAACCCATTCCCATAGAAGAGTCTTCTAGTGATGGCATTATGGCAAATGTTGCGGCGGAAGATTTTGCTTTCGTTCTTTTTAATGAGTCTTATGATAAAGGGTGGAAAGCTTATGTGGATGGGAAGGAGGTTTCGGTCATTATAGCCAATTATAATTTTATGGCGTGTGCTGTTGAACCGGGATTGCATAAAGTTGTTTTTAAATATGAGCCCAAGGAGTTTTTTATTGCCAGAAACATTTCATTATTCGGCATGATTGTTTTTGTTCTTGGAATATTTTTATTCCTGTTTGTAAGGCTCCGAAGGGCATGAAGATTCTTTAAGCGAAGGAGGTTGAGGTCATCATGAAAAGGATCCAAATTTTTTCTACGATTGTTTGTATAGTTGTGCTATCTTTGTTTTTATGTTCCTGTAGAGGTTTTGAAGAGCAACTCATGTATAATAAAGCGCAGAGGTTGCATGATGATGGAAAGATCAAGGAAGCGATAGTGATTTATGAAAAGCTGCTTAAGATGGACCCTAAAGATCAGGTTATTCCTGAAAATGCGATTGTTATGTATGATTTGGCTGTTGCCTATATTGATATTGGCAACCGAAGAAAAGCGGTGGATTTGGTAAAAAAACTAAAAAGAAAAAGACGAGGGGATCTTGCCAGAGAGGTCGAAAAACTGTTGCATGTGGATGATATAATTAATTACTAAAATGAAAAAACAATTTCTTAAAGATATTTTAGATAAGCGTATTGTCCTTCTTGACGGGGCGATGGGCACAATGGTTCAGCGTTATCATTTGGATGAGGCGGCTTATCGGGCAGAGAGGTTTCAAAAGTATGCAACGGACCTCAAAGGCAACAATGATGTTTTATCCCTGACACAGCCTCAAATCATTGAGGACATCCATGAGCAATATTTAGAGGCAGGGGCGGATATTATTGAGACGAACACTTTCAATGCGAATGCCATCAGTTTGAGCGATTATCAAATGCAAGACTTGGCATACGATTTGAATGTGGCCTCAAGCAGGCTTGCCAGGAAAAAAGCAAATGAATACAGCAAAAAAACATCCGAGAAGCCCCGATTTGTTGCAGGAGTCTTGGGGCCAACCAATCGAACGGCCTCTATTTCTCCTAGTGTCGATGATCCCGGATACAGAACGGTTACTTTTGATGAGTTGGTAGCCGCTTACGCACAACAGATACGAGGTCTGGTTGATGGAGGCATAGATGTTTTTCTTATTGAAACTATTTTTGATACCTTAAATTGCAAGGCAGCGCTTTTTGCCATTGATGCTTATTGCGAAAAAATCGGGAAAAGCCTTCCTATTATGATTTCAGTGACGGTTTCTGATAAGAGCGGACGGACGTTATCAGGCCAGACACTGGAGGCCTTTCTCATATCTGTTTCACACGCTCAACCCTTAAGTATTGGCTTGAATTGTGCTTTAGGCGCTCAGGAAATGCGTCCTTGGGTCGAGGAGCTTTCTTCCAAAGCTCCTTTTTATTTGAGCTGTTATCCTAATGCAGGTCTTCCCAATGAAGCAGGTCAGTATGAACAAACGCCAGAAAAAATGGCTTCTTGTCTGATGGAGTTTGCCGAAAGCGGGTTTATTAACATCGTCGGAGGTTGCTGCGGCTCAACACCAGCTCATATCAAAGCGATTGCAGATGCGGTTGCCAATATTTCTCCACGTTCCATCCCTCATTTACCTGTTCGGTCGAGTTTCAGTGGTTTGGAACCTTTGACTATCCGGGAGGATTCTAATTTTATCAATATAGGGGAACGGACGAATGTTATGGGATCTCAAAAGTTCTCTCAATTGATTCAAACAGAAAAATACGAAGAAGCTCTTTCCATTGCACGACAGCAGGTAGAAGCCGGTGCGCAAATCATCGATGTCAATATGGATGAAGCGATGTTGGATTCTCCTAAAGCCATGACGCGGTTTTTGAATCTCATAGCTTCTGAACCGGATATCGCAAGAGTCCCCCTTATGATCGATTCTTCGTCGTGGGATGTGGTGGAAGCAGGTTTAAAATGCGTCCAGGGAAAAGCCATTGTTAATTCATTATCGCTGAAGGGAGGCGAAGCCCAATTCATTAAAGAGGCCAAACTGGTTAAACGCTACGGAGCCGCTTGTGTGGTTATGGCCTTTGATGAAAAAGGGCAGGCGCAAACCAGGGGAAGAAAAGTTGAAATCTGTTCTCGGGCTTATGAAATCTTAACACAAAAAGTTGGCTTTGATTCCCACGATATTATTTTTGATCCCAATGTTTTTGCTGTTGCAACGGGGATCAAAGAACATGATAGCTATGCCCAGGATTATATTGAAGCGGCAAGAATCTTAAGAGAAAAATTTCCTGATTGTTTGATAAGTGGTGGGGTCAGCAATGTCTCTTTTTCATTCAGGGGGAACAATGCTGTCAGACAGGCCATGCATTCGGTCTTTTTATATCATGCCTATAGAGCGGGCATGCGAATGGGAATCGTTAATCCGGGAATGATTACGGTTTATAATGAGATTCCCTATGATCTAAGAAGAGCCGTAGAGGATGTGTTACTCAATACAAATCCTCAAGCAACAGAAAAGCTGCTTAAGATGGCTGGGCAGTATAAAACCGGGGGTAAAAAACAAGCGGAAGATTTGGATTGGCGCAGCAAAAAGGAAGTTGAAAACCGGTTGACCTATTCTATGGTTAAGGGAATTGCAGAATACATCAAAGAGGATGTGGAAGAAGCGCGCAAGAAATTGAAAAGCTCCCTGCCTGTGATCGAAGGGCCGTTGATGAAGGGGATGAATGTTGTAGGGGACTTGTTCGCTGAAGGCAAGATGTTCTTGCCGCAGGTGGTCAAAAGTGCCCGTGTGATGAAAAAAGCTGTTGAGGTCTTGTCCCCCTATATCGAGAAGGAAAAGAAGGGAGGCGGTAAGTATCTTGGCAAAGTGCTTATGGCGACCGTCAAAGGGGATGTCCATGATATCGGGAAAAATATTGTGGGAGTTGTCTTGGCTTGCAACAATTTTCAGATTATTGATTTGGGGGTCATGGTCAGTTGCGATAATATTTTAAAAAAGGCGAAAGAACATGATGTTGATTTCATTTGTTTGAGCGGACTCATAACGCCTTCTCTGGATGAGATGGTGCATGTCGCCAAAGAAATGCAAAGGCAGGGGTTTGATCTTCCGCTTTTGATTGGAGGGGCGACAACGTCTGCCAGGCATTGTGCGCTTAAAATCGCTCCCTGTTATCAGGGACCGGTTATTTACGTCAGAGATGCTTCCAGAAGTGTTCGTGTCGCAAGGAGCTTAATGAACAGCAAGGAGAAAGAAAAGCTTTTGCAGGAGGCCCAAAGGGAATATGAGTTTTTTAGAAAAGCCGATGTAGACTTAAAAGCCAAAAAGCGATATGTTTCCATCGCTGAAGCAAGGCAGAATAAATTCCAGATTGATTGGAGAGAAGAAGATATTGTTGTTCCATCCTTTATAGGGACGAAGGTCTTTAAGGATTTTGATTTAAGAAGAATCGCAGGGTATATCAACTGGACGTTCTTTTTTACGGCATGGGGATTCAAGGCTTCTTATCCTGATATCTTGGAAGATCCCCAAAAAGGCAAAGAAGCCCGGAAGCTTTTAGAAGAAGCCAAAGAATTTTTGGAGGAAATTATCAGCAAAAAAATGCTTCGGGCCAATGCTGTCGTCGGGCTGTACCCGGCCAATAGCAGGGCAGATGATATTGAGATTTATAAAGATGACAAACGAAAAAAAATTGTTTTGACGCTCAATACCCTGCGCCAGCAAACGATCAAGAGGGAAAAGAAAGAATATTTTGCTTTATCGGATTTTATTGCCCCTAAAGAAACCGGGATTAGGGATTATATCGGGATGTTTGCCCTCACAGCGGGTATCGGAATGGAAGCATCCATAAAGAAATTTAACAAGAAAAAAGATGACTACAAGGGGATCTTGATTAAACTTCTGGCGGATCGTTTGGCTGAGGCTTTTGCTGAACTGATGCATGAAGAAGTCAGAAGAAGATTATGGGGCTACGCTCAGCATGAAGCCATATCGAAAGATGACATCTTTCTTGGAAAATATCAAGGCATCCGCCCGGCGCCGGGTTATCCGGCATGCCCGGATCATTCCTTAAAGGGAGATTTGTTTGAACTCATGAAGGTCAAAAAGAAGGCCAAAATCACCTTAACAGAAAATTATGCCATGTTGCCGACGGCTTCTCTATCTGGCATTTATTTTGCCCATAGAAAATCGCGGTATTTTGATGTGGGAGATGTGGCTGAGGACCAAATCGAGGACTATGCAGGCAGAAGAAAAATGTCTGTAAAAGAAATCGAAAAATGGCTTGGCCCTCATTTGGCTTACCAAGACGAATATTATTCTTAATCTTGTTTTCATAAACCAAATAAGATAAAATGGTAGCGTTATGACAGATGAGAAAAAGAAAAGAATTCTGGTTATTGATGATGATCCGGTTTTAATCAAGATCATGAACAATGTGCTTGATGCCAATGGTTTTGAACCGGTTATGGCCAATGAAGCGCCACTGGGCCTTGAAATAGCCATGACCCAATCACCGGATCTCATTATCTTGGATGTCATGATGCCCATTATCAATGGGTACAATATCTGCCGTTTGTTGAAGTCGGAAGAGGGATATAAAAATATCCCTATTCTTCTTTTGACTTCCCGGTCAGAGCAAAAGGACAAGGAGATCGGGGCTGAAGTCGGAGCAGACGGTTATATTGCTAAACCTTTTGACACGAATGAACTTTTAGAAACGATCCGTCGATTATTAGGATAGGAATTAAAAAAAGGCTTCCTTTTTTCATATCATTTATGCTGCAAATTATTGAAACAATCGGAAAAATGGTCTGTGAATGGATGCAGATTGCTTATGATTTTACCAAGCTTTTTTTGCAATCCGTTTATTGGATCATTGTCGGCCCTTTCAAGAAAAAACCTCTGCGCCGGCCGGCTGTCTTTGAACAGATGGTTTTTATGGGCGTGAGGTCCATCATCATTGTTTTTTTTGTGACGTTTTTTACGGGTGTTGTTCTGGCCATGCAATCGGCGTATCAGCTTAAGCAGATGGGCGGGACCATTTATGTTGCCAGCCTTGTTTCTATTTCTATCTGCAGGGAACTGGGCCCTGTTTTGACGGCCTTGGTGATTGCCGGACGTATCGGCGCGGCGATTACGGCTGAAATCGGGTCTATGAAAGTGAATGAACAAATTGAAGCGCTCGAAACAATGGCGATAAGTCCTATTCGGTTTCTTGTTACTCCCAAGCTGGTCGCGCTCTTTTTTATGTTGCCGTGCCTGACGATCATAGGAGACCTTTCGGGGATGCTGGGCGGATACTTGGTTGGTGTTTACAATTTGGGGATCAATTCTCATTTATATATTCAGACGGCATTTAAATTTTTGACGCTCAAGGACATTTATACAGGTTGGTCCAAATCCTTCGTTTTTGCCATTATCATTGCGTTGGTAGGCTGTTACCAGGGGATGAATACAAAAGGCGGAGCGGTTGGCGTGGGGCGCGCAACAACGATCAGTGTGGTGACAAGTTTTATTATGATCATTATTGCCGATTGTATCATAACCGGTATTTATTATTTTTCAAACATGTGAAGGCCAATAAAAATTTATTGGCCTTCATCCCGAGTCCTTAAGGACGAGGGATTACCTTCAAAATTATGAACGATCGAAAAGTTTCTATATCGATTCAAAACCTTGTCAAATCTTTCGATGGGCGCGTCGTTTTAGACAATGTCAATCTTGAAATTTATCAGGGGGAAACTTTTGTTATCATGGGCGGTTCGGGTTGTGGCAAGAGTACTCTTTTAAGGACGATGATTGGAACGATTTGCCCGGATTCCGGAAAAATTCTAATCGGGGATCAGGACCTTACGACGCTTAATGAAGAAGAGCAGGAGAAAATCAAAAGAAAGTTTGGAATGAGTTTTCAATCAGCAGCTCTTCTGGATTATCTTTCTGTCAGAGATAATGTCGCCCTTCCTTTGATGGAGCATACCCATCTGGACTCTAAAATTATCGATGTGATTGTAAAAATGAAATTGAACCTTGTGGGGCTTCAAGGTTTTGGTCATCTGATGCCCAGCATGCTTTCTGGCGGCATGAAAAAGCGTGTCGGGTTAGCCCGTGCTATTGCGATGGATCCTGAGGTTGTTTTTTATGATGAGCCCACAGCAGGGCTGGATCCGGTTGCCTGTGCGGTCGTTGATCAACTGATTATGGATTTGAGCAAAAAACTTCTTCTGACATCGGTTGTGGTTACGCATAATATGGAGAGCGTTTTTCGTATTGCAGACCGTGTGGCTATGTTGCATAATGGAAAAGTCCTTGAGATAGGATCGCCAGATCAAATCAGAAATTCTTCCAACGAAATCGTCCAGCAATTTATCAAGGGGTCATTGGATGGTCCTATTAATATTATGAAAGATAATGATTCTGCGATAATAAATTAACTAACAGAATTCCAATAGGAGCTAGATTATGAAAATAAACAATGAAACAAAAATAGGAATTTTGGTTATTGTTGTTGCCATTATTTTGGGAGTGATTACCTGGGAGGCGGGCGATTTTGATTTTACGCCGGAAGGGTATCAGTTAAAAGTCTACTTTAAGAACATCGATGGGGTTGAGCTCAATGCCCCTGTCACCGTCAATGGTTTTGAAGTAGGGCGCGTCGATGATATCAAGATTATTTACGGCAGAGGGCCTGATACGAATGTGGAACTGACCCTCTGGATTGATGCGAGTGCCAGAATTCGAAAAGGGGCTCAAGCTTATGTCAAGAACATGGGTTTCTTGGGAGAGAAATATGTTGGGATTACCTCTGGAGATAAAATGGAGGAGTTCTACAAGGACGGGGAGGCTATAGAAGGGACAGATCCCGGGAGCATGGAGAAAATCATGTCGGATGCTGAGGTGGTTGCTGAAAACTTAAAAGAAATTTCTGCAAATGTTAAGGAGCGCCTGGAAATTAACAAAGAAAATATTGACGATATTGTCGCACGCATGCGTGTATCCATGAAAAATATCGAATCCATTTCCAGCAACATCAACGAAAGGCTTGAAAAGAACAAGCATCTGATCGATGATTTTGTCGTTCAAATGAATTCTGCATCACGCAATTTTGAGGATATGAGTTATGACCTTAAACTCAATCCTTGGAAATTGATGTACAAAGAGCCGAGAAAAAATAAAAGGATCAGAAAAGAAGTCAAAAAGAGTGATTGACTTCAGGCTTATCCCACACAAACCTCTTTATTTTATTAGGGACTTATCGTGGAATTGTCAGGAAATTTTATTGATTATTTGATTTGTTATTGGGCGGGTGTTTTGGTGAGTTTTACGCCTTGTGTGTATCCGGTGATTCCTGTTACAGCAAGTTTTATTGCCGGCATGAATACCAGGGGGACCAAACGGATGGGATTGGTTCTTTCCTTGTTGTATGTTTTGGGCATCTCCCTGACATACTGCACTTTAGCCGTGTTGGCGGCTATAACCGGAAAATTTTTCGGCCAGGTACAAAGCAGTCCATTTTCCATGTTTTTTGTTGCTGTGGTTTTGGGTATGTTTGCATTTGTCATGTTTGAGAAGATTCATTTGCCCGTCTTGGGTTTTCATGTTCAAAATCGAATAAAAACAAAAAATATTTTTACGGTCATTCTTTTTGGTATGGCCTCAGGCCTCATCATCGGCCCATGCACGGCACCTGTTTTAGGGGCGCTCCTTCTGTATGTATCATCCAAGCAGGATATTTTCAGGAGCATCATTTTAATGTTTATTTTTTCCTATGGTGTCGGAACCTCGCTTATTCTTGTCGGGACATTCAGCGGATTGTTGGGTTCTCTTCCCAAATCAGGGATATGGATGGTCAGGGTCAAGCAGTTCTGTGGGGTTATTCTGCTTTTGGCTTCCCTATACTTTTTTGTGCAAGCCTGTATCAGGATTTTTTAATGGAGAAAAATTATTTGCGTTATTCAAAATTATTAACAGCCATAGTCTCAATTTTGATTGTGCTAGGAATATTTTTTCTCGTGCGCGATAGGGGAGGGAATATGCTGAAAATTCATTTTATCGATGTGGGTTGTGGCGATGCCATATTGTTTGAGTTGCCCGACGGAAAGTTCATGCTGATTGACTCAGGGAGCAAGCAATATGCCGAACATGTGCGCCAGTATTTAACACAGAGGAATATCACGGAAATCGATACGGCCATTCTTACACATCCGCATTATGATCATTTTGAGGGATTTGATGTTTTGGTGGATCATTTTCCCATCAATAATTTTTATACGAATGGGGATGAAAGAAATCCTCATGAAGGATATTTTGAGGTTATCGGAAAAATAAAAGCAAAAGGAATTGAACCCGTTGTTATCAGAGAAGGCATGGAGCTTTATCCTGATGACAAAAATGTATTTATCAAGATACTGCATCCGCAAAAGATAGAAGGGAGTACCAATGAGAATGCGATTGTAACCTGGCTTGTTTACGGAAAAACCTCATTTCTTTTTATGTCCGATATTCAAGTCAAGCAGCAGGAACGGATCATTGAGTTGTTCCCGGAAATTCAAGCGGCGGATTGCATTCAGGTCCCTCATCATGGAGGAAGGGTTTCCGATAGTTTTGTGGCGCTTTCCAAAGACAGGATATTAATAGTGTCAACGGGAAAGAATTACAGAGGAGAGGAGAAACCGATTGCCGCTGAAATTTCAAAATTGCAGGGCAACCTATTGTATCGGACAGATAAGATGGGAGATATTACGTTGGTCAGCAATGGGAGAAAAGTTTCTTTAATTCATGGAAAATAAGTCGAAACAGAGATTGTGGCGTTGGTTGTTTGTATTTTTGGGAACAGCCCTGATTTATTCTACGCTTTATATTGTTCGTCCCCTTTGCGAATATCTCAGGGCAACCACCCCATTTAACATAGTGGTTAATGTAATAATGTTCGGGCTGCTTTTTCTGATCATTTTTGTTACCATCAAATTTTCCAGTGTTCGAAGAAAATCGACGCTTTCCCTTTTGATTGTGGCTGTTGTTGCTTATATTTTTGGATTTATTGCCTTGAAGATTCCTGAGGAGAAAATACATTTTATAGAATACGGGATTTTGGCTTATCTTGTATTCAGGGCTATTTCTCTGGATCTTAAGGGAGGACCTCTTGTGTATTTTTTATCGTTTCTTTTGGTGTCTTTGATTGGATGGGGCGATGAGGGGATACAGCATATTCTGCCCAATCGTTATTATCAGACCCAGGATGTTCTTCTTAACTCCATCAGTGGCGCCTTGGGTCTTTATTTAACGTATATTGTTAGGAGGGAACGTGAAGTTTTACGCTGATTTGCATATTCATTCCCACTTCTCGCGTGCGACAAGCAAAAATTTGAATCTCGAGGAATTATCTTATTGGGCACAACTCAAAGGGATTCAGGTTATCAGCACAGGCGATTGTATCCATCCGGGTTGGCTGAAAGAATTAGAAAAAAAATTAGAGCCGGCCGAAGAAGGATTTTTCAAATTAAAAAATGAATATGATACGTTATCTCAAACACAATTGCCATCGGCCTTAAGAAGGGATATCCGCTTTGTCTTAACGACCGAAATTTCCAATATCTACAAACGGCTTGATAAGGTAAGGAAGGTTCACAACGTTATTTTTATGCCCCATTTTGAGGCGGCAAAAAAGGTTCAGGATCATTTGAATAGAATCGGCAACATTCGTTCTGATGGGCGTCCTATTCTGGGCCTTGATTCAAGGGACCTTTTGCAGATTGTTTTGGAGTCAGACCCTTTAAGTTTTCTTGTGCCGGCCCATATCTGGACGCCTTGGTTTTCAGCCTTAGGGTCTAGAGGGGGCTTTGATAAAATGTCCGATTGTTATGGAGACCTGACAAAACATATTTTTGCAGTGGAAACGGGGCTTTCTTCCGATCCTTTGATGAACTGGCGGTTAAGCCAATTGGATGACTATGTCATGATATCCAACTCCGATGCGCATTCGGCTCAGAAGTTAGGGCGCGAGGCAAACATTTTTGATACGGATTTTTCCTATCCGGGTATTTACAATGCCCTGAAGGATAAAAAGAATAAAGGGCTTTTGGGGACAATTGAATTTTATCCTGAGGAAGGCAAGTACCATTATGATGGCCACAGAAATTGCAGTATGCGGCTTCATCCTAAGGAGACGATTGAGAATCATGGCCTTTGTCCCAAATGCGGCAAAAAAGTGACCGTAGGGGTCATGGCTCGCGTGGAAGAACTGGCAGATCATGAGGAAGGGAGAAAATCTCCTCGAGCACGACCCTATTATAGCCTTATTCCTTTACCTGAAATCATTGCTGAGGCAAGAGGGGTCGGCCCTAATTCTCAGAATGTGCAGACAACATTTCAAGAGATGGTTAGAAGGCTTGGGAATGAGATGTTTATTTTACAGGATGCTCCTGTCGATATGATCAAGAAGTCGGCCGGGTCTCTTATCGCCGAAGGCATACGGCGTGTGAGAAACAAAGAGGTCCATATTGCCGCAGGTTATGACGGCGAGTACGGCCAGATAAAAATTTTTACCGATCAAGAACGAGAAAGAAACGCAGATCAGATGGTTCTATTTTGATTTAAGGGTGAAAAGGTTGGAAAAAGTTTCAATATGAATTCATTAAATCATTTCCAAAATGAAGCGGTTCACTACCAAGGCGGTCATTTGTTGATTGTTGCTGGGCCCGGGACCGGGAAAACGCATACTTTGACCCACCGCATCAAACAGAGCGCAAAGGGATTGAAAAGCACAGAGAAGATCCTCGCCATTACATTTACTAACAAAGCCGCTGAGGAAATGAAAGAACGTTTAAAATTAGATGATGATCCTGCTCCTTCAAGATTTGTCGTCGGAACTTTCCACCAATTCTGTTTAGACATTCTAAAAACATATTCTGACAAGCTCAATTTGTCCAAAGATTTTAGGGTTGCAGAACCGGAAGAAGTTTATTCTTTGGTTAAGAACATCTGGCCGGATAAAACAAGGAAAGAAGTCAATCGATTGTTAGATGAGATTTCACGATGGAAATCAGCAGAGTTTGATACAAAAATGCCCGAGGTTGTTATTCTCTGCAATCAGAAGTTACGGGAAGTCCATTGTTTGGACTTTGATGATCTTTTATTTTTTGCATGGCAACTTTTCAATCAAAACAAAAATATTTTAGGAGAGGTAACCTCTCAATATAAATTCATTTTTGTCGACGAGTATCAGGATATCAATTGTATCCAGCATGTCCTTCTTAAAATTCTTGTTCAAAACGAGGTTTGCTTGACGGCTATAGGAGATCCTAATCAGGCGATTTATGGTTTTCGAGGTTCCAATGTGGCCTTTTTTAAAAGTTTTCAAAACGATTTTAAGGGAGCCAAGGTCTTGCGATTGTCGGAAAATTATCGTTCTTTTAAGAATATCCTTTCGGCATCCAGCCAGGTTATGGCCAATGCCCAAGAGAGGCATGTGCCGGAACTTACAGCCAAATTGTTCGAAGAAGGGCGCTTGATCATGAAGGAATGCCCTACGGATAAGGCAGAGGCGGAATTTGTCGTGCACAATATTGAGAAGATGATCGGAGGGACGAGCATGTTTTCCCAGGATTCCGGCCGCGTGGAAACGGATAAGGAAGGAGAGGCCAGCTTTGGGGATATCGCCGTTCTTTATCGACTGAAAGCACAGAGTTTTTGCCTCAAGGAGGCTTTCGAGAGAAGCGGGATTCCTTATTATATTTCGGGTCAAAAGATGGATGAAGATACCGTTTGCCCTCCAAGAGCGGAAGATCTGGATAGGGATGCCGAAAAGGTATCTTTGATGACGCTTCATGCCGCTAAGGGGTTGGAATTTTCGGTTGTCTTTATCGTTGGCTGTGAGGAGGGATTGTTGCCTTTGTCTCTTTTGGAATGGGAGTCGGACAAAGAAGAGGAAAGACGGCTTTTTTATGTAGGCATGACGAGGGCCAAAACACACCTTTATCTTGTGAGGGCCAAAACAAGGAGGCTTTTCGGCAAAATTTATCATCTGCAAGAATCTCCGTTTTTACATGATATTGAAGAAGATCTGAAAGTATATGAAAAAACGGATTTTAAGAAAAATCAAAAGAAGAATGATGAGCAGATGACGTTATTTTAAATTTTGACTTGCTTTCAGAGGGCGAAGCATATAAAATAACACCCAAGTTTACAATGTGAGGAGGATGACATGCTTGCATTTGCAATTTTATTTTTAGGGATTTGTTCCCGTTTGGTATTCCATGCCCCTAACTTTACTCCGGTGATTGCCCTTGCCTTATTTGGCGGATTTTATCTCAATAAAAAATATGCCCTGTTGGTGCCACTAGTTCTCATGATGCTTTCGGATGTCTTGCTCGGGATGCATAATATCATCCTTTTTACATGGGGCAGTATCCTTTTTGTTACGGCTCTTGGACTTTGGGCCAGAAAACGAAAGAGCTTTAAAACTATTTTTGTAACAAGTATTTTATCAGCCATTGTTTTCTTTATTGTGACCAATTTCGGTTCGTGGCTTGTGATGGGTTATCCGAAGACCTTAGAAGGATTCGTGCAATGCTATATTGCCGCCATTCCTTTTTTTAGAAATACTTTTTTTAGCACTTTGGTTTATTCGTTTGTTTTGTTTGGGCTTTATGAACTCATAGCCTTGCGTGTGAGAGGAACGAAGCTAGCGAGTGTCCTTTTAACAAAATAATTGTTCTTTTGTAACCATCTTTACATATTGGTTCTTCAAGGGATTTGAGGATTAAATGGGAAATTCCTGTGACCTGCCTGTCGGTTAGACGGGGATTCAGGAGCGGTCCCGCCACTGTAAAATAAGAGGTAAAGAGGTAAGGGATAAGAAGCAAGAATAAGGAAATTGAAACCAGAAATAATAAGAAGTAACTATGGCGGTTTTTGTTTCCTTATTTTCTAATCTTATCTCTTAACCCTTATCCCTTACCTCTTATTAAGCCAGAATACCAGCCGATATTTCAGGACTTGTTATGTTGCGGTAGACGGCATAAAAAGCGGATAGATTTGTAATAATGATCCCAATCGTCTTTATGTCGGTTGGGATTTTTTTGTTTATACTTTAGGCTTGCAGAGCGAAGCGAGGCAAGTCTTAGGTATCAACACCCTCGCTTTAGCGAGGGTCAAGTAATTTGGGAGGTAATTTAATGAAAAGAATCATTTTTGTTTCAGCAACAGTTTTTTGTTTGTGTGGTTCCGTTCAGGCCATGACCGTTGATCTGGGGAAAATTGTTGTCACCGCAAGCCGCCTGGAGCAAAGCGATTATAAAATCACAAGCAATATAACTGTTATCGGCAAGGAAGAGATCCAGGCTTCCAACGCCCAAAATATTCCGGATATCTTAGAGGAGGCGTTGGGGGTCAATGTTTTTGATAACAGTACATCCAAGACTTCAAAATTGGATATTCGAGGGTTTGGCGATACAGCGAAATCCAGTATTCTTTTTTTGGTTAATGATCGAAAAACCAATTCGGTGGATATGTCCGGCGCAGATCTCCTGCAGATCCCTTTGGATGCGGTTGAAAAAATCGAAATCATAAGAGGCGCAGGTTCTGTCCTTTATGGGGATAATGCCGTTGGAGGTGTTGTTAATATTATTACCAAGAAAGGGGCAGGAACGATCTCTGGAAAAACCACCACCACTTACGGGAGTTATGACCGAAGGAGTGTGGATGTGGAGGTTTCCGGAGAAAAGAAAGGGTTATCGTACTATATTTATTCCCGATATCTGGATGACCGCGGTTATCGGCAGAACAGCGACACTCTGGCCAAGGATTATAACATGCGGCTCGGTTATAAATTCAGTGATCGGCTTTTTTTGGATTTTGAAGCGGGTTTGCACGAGGATGATTACGGCCAGCCGGGAAGCCTGACTTTGGCGCAGATCGAGTCTTTAGGCCGACGGGGCGTTGCCAACGAGGAAGATACAGCATCAACAGATGATAGCTTTGTGAATTTTTCCTTCGATGTGAATCCTTGGCCTCAGGACAATTATTTGGGAAAGCTGGTCGTTGATTTCAGTTTTCGCAATAGGGATACGTATACGGACAATGTGGCCTGGAGTTCGGATACCAAAAACAGAATTGACACCAAAGGGATTACGGCCAAATATATATTCGACCGGACCATCTTTGACAAAGAAGTCAATTTTGTAACCGGCATTGATTATTACGACAATGAGAATGAAATCACAAGAGAGGATACATCCACAACTGAATACGTTATCTCCAAAGAAGAGTTTGGCGTTTACGGATTCCTGGACTATGAAATACGGGATCATGTTTACGTCAACGGCGGCACGCGTTTTCATAAGGCCGACTACAATTTTAACACGATCGGAGGCGGGGATGACGAAAAAAAGGATCCCGATGAATGGGTTTCGATGGGAGGCATCAAATACGAGTATGCGAAAGGATCGAATATTTTCCTGAATGTTCAACAAACCTTTCGTTTTTTGGCAACGGATGAGTGGCTCAATACCATCACGGGAGTCCTTAATACCGATTTAAGCCAACAGCGCGGAATTCAATATGAGGTGGGCATTAAGCACAATTTTGATGATAAGATCGTTGCCAGCATCACCCCCTATTGGATCGACATCAAAGATGAGATTTATTATAATCCCCAGGGCGGCCTTTGGGGATGGGGTGCCAATGAAAATTATGACAGGACCAGGCGTATCGGCGTTGAGGTAGGAAGCGAGTTCGATATTCTGAAGTTCATCGAAATCGGTTTTTTGGACAAATGCAAATATTTTGTCAATTATACCTATCAGGATCCGCAATTTTCTAAAGGAGATTATAATAAAAAAGATATCCCTTTGGTGCCGCATCATCAAGTATCAACGGGTTTGATCCTTAAATTCGGGGATTATTATAAATTTTCTCTTTCAGGGAAATATGTGGGGTCCCGTTTTGCCGGCAGCGATACACAAAACGTCCTTCCTAAAGAAAAACCCTATGTTGTCATGGATGCAAAATTGAGTTATGAAAGGAAAAACCTGGAGGTGTTTGCTGAGTTCAACAATATCCTTAATGAAAAATATTCCAGTTATGTGACCTCTTATGCGGCCACCAAATACTATTATCCCGATCCTGAGATGAATTTTAATATCGGCATGAGTTTGAAGTTCTAGGAATATCTCCAACTACATGAAAATAAGGCAGTTATGAATTTTTCGAGCTGCCTTATTTTTCTGTACAAAATGGACTGAAATATTTGACTTTGTTTTTTAATTGTGATACACTTTTAGCATCATGGAACGATTAATGAATCAAAAACAACACGTAACCTATATTCCACTATTTTCCGCATGGAGAATGTGTGTAGGAGGGGGTGTGTTTTGATTCGTTAATGAAATAGATTTTTAGGGCAAGAATTCAAAGCCACCGACTCTCAGAGAATCGGTGGCTTTTTTGTTGTATTTGCTTTGCACTTGTGGAAATGAAATGTACACAAGTGCTAGGCAAATACACCCTGAGAGAGCAAAGCGAACCGAAGGGTTACCATTAAATTTTGCGGAACAAAGTGAACGCAAATGTTAGGTATCAACATCCCATAACCTGAGCCAAGTAAGCTTGGCGAAGACTATGGGATAAAAAATAGAGGACAAGAGATACCCCAAATAAAATTTGGGGTGAATTTTCTTAACACTTATATTCTTATCACTCTATAAGCGTAAACAAAACTTGAAAGCATTTAAACTTCTCTAGAGGAGAGGATGTTTAAATGCCTTAAAAACTCGTACTTGCACCATGTGCAAGCACTCGTATCTTTAAGGAGGTGAAAAAGATGAACTGGATCATAGCTCAAATTGAGGCTTTTGTGGAATTCTTCTATACGCAAAAGCTGGGAGTATCAAGAGTCAAAGAAGAAGGGTGACTAGAAAACAAACTCAAAGGAGGTGTTTAAAGATGAAAAATTACATAGTCACAAATAAGAAAAAAAGAACGACCGTAAATCCTGATACATTGCTTAAGGTGATGACCTTGCTTAGCTTGAAAGATGCTCTATGTGAAGAGGCATATGAGAAATGCCCCACGATCATCAAAAAAGCAGCAGGGTACGGAGCCGTAGGAGATGAGATCGATAATGTTCTCACCAATTATAAGCACAAAATCAGGGGCGGCCTTCCCAGTGAGGGAATAGAAAGAAAAGGAAGGCGTCTGCGGTTTTAGAGGGGGAGAACAGATGAAACCTCATCAAGGCGGTTAAAAAGGGCAGTTTGAAAGAAATCAAGCTGCCCTTTTAATTTTTTTGCCTTAAAAGAACTTTAGTTTCAGTTCCATCTCGCCATCTTTGACCTTCAGAAAATTTTTCAGAAAATCCTCTTTCTTTTTATCCTTATTCGTCAAAATCTCTTTTAATAGGTGCTGGGCCTTTGGATTATCGGGGAGTCGCTTAAGATATTCCTGAAGAAAAAAAATGGCTTGTTTATGTTCATCAAGTAAAAAAGAAGATAATGCGGCATAATAATAAAAGGCATCTTTTTCCTTAAAACTCGATTCCAAAATTTGTGTAGCCAAATAAAGGATATCCGTGTAGTTTTGTAAATGAAGATAACTGAGGATGACAAGCTCGTAGCTTTTTCTTCGGCCATCGACTAATCTTTGTTGAAGTTTGGAATAATTGATTCCTTCAGCAGAAAGGAGCGGGTAGTAAATCCTCGATGAGAATACTAAATTGATATTATCTTTTGTTTTTGTCTCCAATGCTTTTTGAAATAGCAAGGCGGCGTTTTGGTAAGAACCGTTTTTGTAAGAAAGGATCCCCAGATTATAATAAAACCAGAAAAAGTTTGGTTTCATCTGAATGGCTTTCCTGTAGGCTTCCATGGATTTTTCCTGAAATCCCAAGTAATGGTAACAATATCCCAAAGCCCGAAGGC
>Ga0272441_10001422_pt1 | contig 51079 bp, 40 predicted proteins | sample SSMProp6N_FD_193582 | JGI IMG/M metagenome (GOLD analysis project Ga0272441, IMG submission 193582) | Marine sediment archaeal communities from Little Sippewissett salt marsh, Falmouth, MA, United States - SSM-Prop-6N | ecosystem: Environmental > Aquatic > Marine > Wetlands > Sediment ... | reverse complement strand
CTTTCTTCGATGCGCTGATGGAGGCAGCTCTCAAATACGTCAATTTGTCAAAGAACACTGTCGTTATCAACCAAACTTAATCCCGAAAGTTGAGTTATATTGTCTAAAATGTAGTGATAATAATAAAACAACAGTCACAAAGAAAAAAAAGAGGGAATCAGCAATAATTAAATGTACAGAGTTCCATAAAATAATGTTCGACATGATATAGAGCGCCGCGAATTCTCCCAGCCAAAAAATTCTATATTCCTCACAAACGTACCAATAGAATAGAAGAATTGCGGAGAGAATAAAGAAACAATTTGCAAAAATCATTGAAGAACTGGAATCTAGACCGACAAGTGAGAAAAGCATGATAATTCCTGATATTATAGGGGGATATTTCGTCCCATGGATGTTCCGAACGGAGAATTGTCCAGTCTGAAGCATGGTTTGAGCCACTAGAAGATGTTCATCTGTATCACTTCCATAAGGAAGTTCTCCTGACCATCTTAATATGGCACAAGACAAAAATGCTAAAAGCAATAAAGCTACGAATAGTTTATGCTTGTTCCCATTTATTTTGATCATTTTTTATACGATACTTGTTCTGAAAAAATAATTTAATACGAACGTTTATGTGGGTCAGTTTTAAATTGAACACTTGATGTATCGCTTTCATATCATTTTCTTTGATTAATTAATAGGATTTTGAATTATCACAAAATAAATGCCATTCAATGTAATACAAACTTTAAGAATGATTATTTAAATTTTCCTTTAATGACTAAAACTATAATTAAAGAAATCCCTAAAGTATCAGTTATAGTACCGACATATAATGCGGCAGAATACATCATCGAAGCTATCGAATCCGTTTTGAACCAGACATATACGTGTTTAGAAATTATTGTAGTTGATGATGGTTCAACCGATAATACCAGGAATGTGTTATATCCATATGTAAAAGGATCATTAATTCGCTATATATATCAAGAAAACCAAGGACCAGGAGCTGCAAGAAACGCAGGAATTATAGAAGCAAAAGGCGAATACATATGCTTTCTGGATGCCGATGATGTTTATTTGCAAGATAGTGTATTAAAAAGGGTTAAATTTCTTGATACTTTTCCCGAAGTAGGATTGGTTTTCACTGATTATTATTTTCAGGAAGAACATATAAAAAAAAATATGTTAGAGCCCTTTTTGGAAAATAACGACAATTTTCTGAAAAAAATTTATTCGGGTATCGACAGAAAAAAAAGTGCGATTTTTCCGAAAGGAATGTTTCAATTGATTATACCAACATGCCATCCTAAAACTAATACAGCTATGGTAAAAAAGGAAGCCTTGGGTTTAATAGGATTGTTCCGAACTGACATTTCATGTGCGGAAGATAATGATTTATGGCTTCGTATTGCCATGCGATATCCAGTTGGTTATATCGCTGAGACAACATCTATTTACAAACATTATCGTAGTAGTCTATATGTATCATCCGATAAATATTATCAAGATTCACTTATATTTATAAAAGATGCTATTAATAAGTATGATCTTGACGATCGAACGTTACAGTTAATGCGTGAAAAGCTTTACAATACATATTTTGCGATTGGTTATTATTATTTTGAAAAAAATGAATACAAAAAAGCACGTATCTTTTTTCTCAAAAGTATAAAGAATAATGCTTCTTGGGTTATTAGAATGGTGTTTTTCATTGTTACATTATTCCCTGATTTTGTGATTAACGCTTTAAGAGATGTGAGAAGAAAAATAGCTAAATGATTTCAATTGCTGCGTTTCCCGAAAAAGGTGAACCATATACTGAATGCTTCTATGATTCATTAAGAACCAAGGGCATAATAATTAATGATGGTGATTTTTCCGGGAGGTGGATCCTAAAAAATTGGAAGACATTTAATTATTTTCATTTTCATTGGCCGTCATTCTTTTACGCGGACAGAAATAGCACCAGGAATGCAATAAAAAATATTATCAGGTTTTCGATGCTTCTCTTTCTAATAAGATTATCTGGATCAAAGATCCTATGGACGGCACATAACTTATATCCACATGATAAAAGTAGACCTTTTTTTATTGATAAAGCGGCACGGAGAATCATTATCTGCCTTTCTTACAAAATATTTGTTCATGGTAATTCAGCAGCCCAAATACTAAAGCGAGAATTTAAGAGTGCGGAAACAAAAATCGTTATTATTGACCACGGTAATTGGGTTGACTGTTACGAAAACAAAGCTTCAAGGAATAAATCGCGGAAGAAAATCGGTGTTGCCTCGGATAGCTATATATATTTATTTATAGGGTTTGTTAAAGAATATAAAAACATTCTTTTTTTGATCGAAACTTTTAAAAAAATCACAGATGGAACATTGCTGCTAATTGCAGGAAAGTATCAAGATAAAAATTATTATGAAAGAGTAATTACAGCGGCTCGGTACAGGAAAAATAATATAGTGATTGACGAACGATATATACCAGACAATGAATTACAATACTATCTCAATGCCTGTAATGTAGTTGTTTTACCTTATACTGAAATTCTTACATCTGGAGCAGCGATGCTAGCAATAAGTTTCGGTAGACCTGTAATAGCTCCTAGGCAGGGTTATTTAAAGGAGCTGATTAATCCAGAGTGCGGTATATTATACAATCCACGGGAATTGAATGGTCTGCTAAATGCGTTGAATGAAGTGCAAAAGAAGCAATTTGATGAAAAAAGGATTATAAAACACGCCATGAGATTTAATTGGGATAATATTGCAGAGATTGTAGTGAAGTCAATATAGTATTTTAAAAGTAGTGCTTTGTTACTTAGAACCGTCAAGATAAATTCTGCCGTATTCAAAATCTTATAATGATGAAGAAATATTTTTAACATGGATTGGTATAAGCCCATATGTGCTCATTTTATTACCCCTCTCTGGGCGAGATGGGAGAGAAGTGATTATTTAAGGCATATTGATGATCTCACGGCATTTCAGTACCTATCTCGAGATGAAATAGAGATAAAACAATGGCAAAAAACGAAAGCAATCCTCAATCATGCGTATGATAATTGTCCATATTACGCGAAACTTTTTAAAAGCAGGCGCGTGCATCCCAATGACATTCGAAGCTGGACTGATTTTGAGAAAATTCCGTTATTGACAAAAAATGAAATCAGAAATCATTATAGAGATATTATTGCTAGAAATATCGATCAGAAAATGTTTCATGCCGGGATGACATCAGGATCAACCGGAAAACCGTTGCACTTTGTTGCTGACGAAAAGGGACTTCAATGGACAAGAGCACATATCGCATTGACGGATGGGTGGGCCGGTTGGAAAATTGGTGAGAGGAGATTTGCCGTAAGCGGCATTCACGCAAATCAATCGAATCATACAATCAAAGAATATCTCAGAAAAAAACTGCTTAATCGAACAATTCTTCTCAACACGTTGGAACTTGATGAAGATTCAATGTGGGCATTTTATAGAAGGCTCAGAGCGGTTCAGAGACCATTTATTTATGGATTTGCTCACGCAATATATTTATTTGCACTCTACTTAAGAAAAATAAATGTAACGAACTTATATGCTTGTGGGATAGTAACAGGTGGGATGGTTCTCAAAGAGAATGAACGGTCAGTTATAGAACAAATTTTTCACTGCACGGTTCTAAATCGTTATGGCACTGAAGAGTGTGGTGTGGTTGCGTGCGAATGTGAAAATCAAGAAGGTTTGCATGTGTCCGTTGGAAAATATTACATTGAGATAATTAATAGTGATAAAAAAACTGGTCCGGGCGAGATGGGTTCTTTAATAATAACGGACCTTATGAACTATGGAATGCCATTCATCAGGTATCAAATCGAAGATATGGCCATTGCATCGGAATCAGCGTGCTCGTGTGGTCGGACATGGCCGTTAATAAAAGAAATTGCTGGTCGGACGTCTGATTTCATCATAACACCAGAAAAAAAAGTCGTTTCTGGGATTTCCTTGACTGATTTCTTTGCAGCTATACCAGGAATTATTCAAGTACAGATAATTCAGGACAATATAGACCATATAGTATTCAAAATTGTAACCTCTCGGGATTATACAAATGAAAGCGTGCGTCAACTCAAAATGATAGAGCATCGTTTCTTTGGTGAATCCATGCAAGTCGATTATGATTACGTGGATAATATTCAACTCGGACTGAGAGGGAAATTTTGCTTTGTTAAGTCTAAAATAGCACATGAGTATTTCAATATTACATCGTAAAGACGTTGCCATGACTATAGAGTTCCTTCGTTCTATCTGATGGAAGAATCATTCATAAGAAATTTACCGAAAATAGGAAGAATCGTTGAAAATAAATACATTTCCTACCGTAAGATTGCAATTATTTTATATGACGTCGAAAATTACAAAAAAGACATAGCAAGAAACAACGAGCAATCTGAATATATCATCAAAAGAGTTAATGTAATTGATGAACATGTTGAGGATAAAATATATACAGCTTTGCAAAAAATGGATTTTAGACCGTTGCCGTTTAATGTGGAAGAAGCACGGAAACGGTTACGAAATGAATATCGTTTCGTAGTCATTGAGCATAGAGATGCATTCATCGGATGGACATGGGATGCTGTTAACTTTATTTACATCCCAGAATTGGAAGAAACGATAAAACTCAAAGAGAAGGAAGCCTTTAGTTTTAATACCTATATTCAAAAAGAATATAGAAACAAAGGGTTAAATAAAAAGATGCTTCACACAAAAATCTTCCTTCTACACGAGGAGCAATTCACAAAAGAGTGGGGTCATATTTGGTATTGGAACAAGCCGTCTTTGGCTTCATTTACTCACATGGGTTGGAAGATTATTGGTACCTGTCATTATTTCAAGTTTCTAAATATAAAATTGAGGTATCGCACTTATAACAAAAAGGAGTGTACCATTTAATCCATGAAATTGTTTTTAAGATATTGCACGAGTGAATAAAAGCGCAGTGCAGTACTCACATATCGCAGTTGTTTTAGGACTCTGTCCTAATGGTCTAGGGGTGATACGGTCATTGGGAAAGCAGGGAATACGTGTCATCGGTTTAGACTATAAACCGGGTGGCTTTGGTTTTTATACGCGATATTTGAATGTTGCGTTGTTGTGTCCAAATCCGATTCGTGAACCAAAGGCAATGTGCGACTATCTCCTCAATCTGGGGAGTAAGACAGAGGGTAACAGCGTATTATTCCCCGCATCGGATGAATTTGTGTTGTTTATATCGCGGTTTCGATATGAATTAGAAAAAAAATTTCTTTTTGCTTTACCCTCGGACTCCACAACCGAGTTGCTTATGAATAAACGATGGCAGTACTCCCTTCTAGCGGATTCAGGGGTTACAATTCCACAAACATTTTATCCTGAATCTCTTAATGATGTAAAGATGATACAAGACATTATCCTCTATCCTGCGATTGTAAAGCCATGCTACACACATATTTGGAAGGAAAAAGGATTTACCGTAAAAGGTTTTATTGTAAATGATCGATTTGAACTCCGTGAAACGATTGAAAGTGTTTTTGATAATGATCTTGAAGTAGCAGTGCAGTCGATTATTCCGGGACCTGTTACCAATTTATATGAGGTTTGTTGCTATTTAAACAAAAAGAGTGAACCGTTGTGTGTGTTCATTAAGAGAAAAATTAGACAATATCCCAATGATGCAGGCGTTGGTTCGATGGTGGAAAGTATTAGATTGGATAGCCTGGCGTCTGAGGCAGTGAAAGTGTTTCAAAGAATACGCTATCATGGAATAGGGGAGATTGAATATAAGCTAGACCCAAGAGATAGTCACTTTAAAATGATTGAGATGAACGCACGGATTACATTACAGAATTCACTGGCGGACTATTGCGGTATAAATTTTCCTCTCGTTCAATACCAGGATCTCATCGGAATAAATCCGAAATATAAAAGCCATTATAAGGAGAAAAAAAGGTGGCTATGGATAGAGATGGATTATGAGTCGTTTAAGGCACTCAAAAAAGAAAAAAAGATATCATGGTTAAGATGGTTGAAATCGGTGATCGGGTGTCGGACATTTGCTGTCATATCTTGCAAGGATATTAAGCCGTTTATGAAATTTGTTAGTGAAGCGGTTCGAAAAAAGATTATTTTTTACATCAAGAAACTGCGGAAAAATGCGCACTCATTCTTACTATAAAATCGCCAAGGCATCAGGAATTCCGTGGCTTTTGAATTGGCTGTTTAGAGGCAGACTGCTGGTCATTGCATACCATGGTATTTACGACGACATTAAGCTTAAGAGATATCTTCCTAATACATTCGTACATATAGATGATATGGTAAAGCAATTACGTTTAATAAAAGAAAAATATAACATAATCAGTCCGGATGAGTTGTTGAATTTTCTTGAATGCAAAACAATCTTACCTAGCAATGCAGCTCTGATAACATTTGATGATGGTTATGAAAGTTTCTACCACCTTGCTGCTCCGATACTTAATTCATTGGGCATTAAGGTTTTGGTGTTTCTGCCCACTTATTATGTGGAAAAACAAGAGCCCTATTGGTTTGATATTACCTGGTATTACATTACACGTTCTACGCATGATCAGTTAATATGGCTTATGAATATGTTAGGTTTAAAAGGATGCAATGGAGAAGAGTCAATACGTACAGCCTTGTTAATGGATCGAATAAAAAGGCTGACCTTTCAATCACGGTGCGACATAGTAGATAGTATGAAACAGGTGATCTTATTGGATGATGAAGCCAATAGATTGCTAAAATGGTCTTATGCCATGAATAGTGGACATGTAAGAGACCTTGCCGATCATGGGACAATATTCGGCGGACATGGCCATACTCATACCATATTATCGGTTATGTCAGATTCAGCGGCTGAAAAAGAAATCTTAGAAAACAAAAAAAAGTTGGAAAAGCTATCATGCCGTCCGTGTAGATTCTTTGCATACCCCAATGGAAGTCATGGAGATTTTACTGATTCGCATAAAATAATGTTGAAACGCGTTGGGTATAAAGGTGCTTTTTCTCTAACCGAGAAACGTTTTCCCATACATGGGGATGTTATGGATATACCACGGACTCACATATCGCCGGATGACACAATTACATCATTGATGATCAGATTTTCCGGTATGTCTTCTCTGATAAGACAGTTGTCGTCACGGAGTAGAGAATGAAACACGAAAGACTATCGATAATGTTTATAATTGATACGATTTATAGTCTTCATGGTACTGAAAAATACTTATTAAATTTTGTCAAACGATTAGACAAAGAACGATTTGTCCCCGTTATTGTATCCTTGGATCACAGGGATTCTGTTGCTGAGGAATTTTATTTACTGAATGTTCCAATAATCAGTCTTCCCATTAAGAAATTATATTCACCGCTCAGTGTCGTAAAATATATCAAGCTTTATCGCTTTATTAAAAAATATAAAATTGATATCATAGAAACAATTCACCGGACATCAGATCTCGTCGGACCTGTTATTGGTCGCTTCGCAGGAGTTAAAAAAATAATATCGAATCGACGTGATATGGGTTTTATGAGAACTTGTCGGGATGACAGTGCTTATAGAATTGTCGATCGTTTTGTTGATCGTATAAAATGTAACTCCTATGCTGCGGCGAAGTATTTCTCTCGACTAGAGCACCTTCCGATCGAAAAATTTGATGTCATGTATAATGGGGTAGGGATAGACACAAATTATGTATCAGATAGTGAAAAAAGTGGCCTCAGAATAAAATATGGAATCAAAGAAGAGGAGTTGGTCGTCGGAATCGTGGGTGGCATTAAGAAGGTAAAGGGTCATATCGAGTTCTTGGAAATGGCGAAGATAATATCAGAAGAGCATGATAACGTTAAGTTTATTATAGTTGGGGGACGTTCAAAGTTAAACGGTGATGAGTACTATGATGGTATAAGACAACTGTGCATGGATAAAGGGTTGGGGGAAAAGGTTATCTTCACAGGATTTATCAAAGATACGCCAGGTATAACATCCCTTTTCGATATCGCAGTACTTTCATCATATACAGAAGGTTGTTCTAATGCTCTTCTCGAATATATGGCGATGGGGAAGCCGGTTATTGCGACAGTGGTTGGTGGTAACTCAGAATTGGTTGTTGACGGGGAGACCGGCTATCTGGTTCCACCCAAGGATGCACAAATGTTGGCTGAGAAAGTTAACTTATTATTAAATTCAGATATTAATAGGCAAACAATGGGGATAAAAGGACGTAAAAGAGCAGCGGAGAAATATGACATTAGTAATATAGTCAATGAGAACATGGAATATTACAGTCAATTATTCACTTACAGTTAAAATTGCATGGAACTATAATGGGTAATGACACTTTCTTTCATAATCCAGATGAAATTTCACGATGCCGGAGATGTATTCTGCCGGCAAACTATCCGGGTATTTCTTTCAATGATCTAGGCGTTTGTAACTATTGTCTGAACTACAAACCGCAAGTCTATTTGGGAGAAGAATCATTTGTCGCCTTACTGAATACAATTCGAGAAAAGGGGTCACAATATGATTGTCTTGTTCCTGTAAGCGGTGGACGGGACAGCACCTACGTACTATATCAGATGAAAAAAACGTTCGGTGTAAATGTTGTTGCATATAATTATAATAATGGATTCGCATCGATGGTTGCTAAAGATAATATAGAAAGAGCTATCAGTAAATTAGACGTTGATAGTATAACTTTGAAATCAAAAAGAGATATACAACGCAGGCACTTAAGGCATCTCATCGCGTTCGCTCTCCGAAAATCGCCACACGACGTGCTTACGAATCTATGCTCAGGATGCGCAAATGGCATTTGGGGCGGGGCCTACATGACAGCAAAGGTGCGAAACATTCCTTTGGTTGTTTTTGGAGAATCACGAATGGAGAGCGGGACGGCGAAACAAATGATTGGTAGTAAACACCGGAGAAGAACAACTGATAAAATCAGAGATGCTGTAACCATGCCTCTCAATTTCATACAGAGAAAGTCTTTCTCGATTCTCTTAGAAAAAGAATTTCCCCTGCATGAGTTTAGTGATATAAAAAAAGTTAATTTTTTCGATTACCTTGAATGGGATGAAGAACAAATTGAAAGGACTATACGGGAAAAAACCGGATGGCGAGGAGAAACGGGGATGTCCTCGTGGAGATTTGATTGCAAAATCCACGCACTTGTAGACTATATGTATAGGAGATTATACGGATTTACAGAAAAGACGGAACTCTATAGCAAGATGGTTAGAGAAGGAAAGATATCGAGGGACGAAGCTCTAAAGAAGGTTGCATGGAATAGTGAAAGAGAAAATATAGAGCAATCGGTTATTGAAAACGTTTTTGATATACTGCATTTGAACACAAAGGAACGCAACGCAATCCTACGATTTGAAACTTTGTAATTTTGATGGTTGTTGCTTTAAAGAAAATGGTCATGACAGTATAGTCAAGAGATTGGTTGATATGAAAGAATTGGGTTTTAAATTATATCTTCTTTTCATAGCTAGCTGGTTCTTGCATCTGCCGGATCGTATCTCTTTTCTTGGAACGATACGATTTGATTTCATTCTCGTTATCATACTGATAGTATTATTAGTTCTCAGTATACGTAGTGATGAAACACATACTGATACATCTGACACATACAAGTCGTTATTGGTACTTATGATATACATATTAGTCACTATTCCCTTTGTGGAATGGCCGGGGAGTGTCATCCGTTATGGCATACCGAATTTTATAAAGGGTATAGTTTTTTTCTTTTTCACCGTTCATTTTGTCAATACAGAAGAAAAGTTAAAGACGTTTATATGGACTTTTCTGATTGTTCAGTCTTTTAGAATTTTAGAGCCACTTTATCTTCATATTACGCAAGGTTATTGGGGTTCAGCGGCGATGATATCGAACTGGGAGTTTATGGACAGGCTATCCGGTGCTCCCCATGATATTGTAAATCCTAATGGTCTTGCCTACATTGTTGTTTCAGTTATTCCATTCTTATATTACTTAACGGCTGTTTCATTGAAGAATAAGGTAATATTTGCCTTAACAATACCGATGTATTTGTATGTATTAGTTTTAACTGAATCCAGGTCAGGGATAATCGCTTTAATGGCTGTATACGCGGGTATTGTTATAAAAAGCAGAAAGAAAACTTTATTGGTTTCAATAGGCGTATTATGCGCGATTTTGTTTTTTGTTAAGTTACCGTATGAAACGAAAATAAGATATCTTTCCATTATTGATCCGACAACGGTTCATTCAGATACAATGAGAGGTAGAATAGAAGGAATGAAGCAAAGTTTCGACATTGCCATGCATAGGCCTATTGTTGGTCACGGGATTGGAACGAACGGTGAAGCAACTTGGAATGTTAGTAGATGGTCACAAATATCTCATATTTTATTTGGAGAAGTAGCAATTGAATTGGGATATGTAGGGTTAATAATATTTTTGTTTTTCCTAAAAGCCATTATTTTAGATTCAATTGCCAATATGCAATTAATTAGGCAAAGAGAAGAAAGTAAAGATTTACTGGCGTTAGTTAATGCCGTACAGGTTTATTTATTTATGAACCTAGTATTTGCTTTTGCCAGTTATGGTTTATCGAGTTATGAATGGTATTTAATTGCGGGTCTTACTGTAGTCATAAGGAATTTGATCGTAAGCGAGTGTTACGATGTATCTAACTCTCAAGTAGATGTTGGTGGTAAAGTAGTTATTGAAGAACGTACTTCTTAATGAAATTGAAGAAGAAATATCAATTATTACTCGTAATCCGTTGGCCTGTTGGAGGCATAAGGACTTTTATACGCTACGTATATAAGACTTTTGATTCTCAAAGGTACAGTATTACAATTATAGCACCTGACTTGCCTGAACTGAAATTATTGTTAAATGATCTCGATGGGTTCAATGTTACTTGTATCTTAGTTGACAAGAATCCTACCAATAAAAAATTTTACATTACAATATTAAAAACATTAAATTTGTGTAAGTTTGATGTGATCCATTCACATGGTTTTACAGCAGCTGTTTTTTCTGTATTAGCTTCCTTCTTATTTCAAACACCTCACATTGTAACTTTGCATGAAATTCTCAATGACAATCAATTTTTGGGAATGAGAGGAAAGTGCAAGAAAATAATGCTGTCAGTGTTATTACCATTAGTTGATTATATTCACTTGGTTAGTAATGATGCTCGGAACAACTTGTTGCGGCACATAAAAGTATTAAGGCTTTTCCAGAGTAAACTTGTTGTTATACCTAACGGAATAGAAATTGATAGATTTAAAAAAGAGAATAAATGTAATCTTCGAAAGGAACTAGCTCTAGAAGATAATTCCTTTTTGATAGGTTTTTTCGGTCGTTTTATGCCGGCTAAAGGTTTTGATTATTTAATTGATGCAATCGATATCTTGTACAAAAAAATATCATTGCCAAAACGACCAATTGTTGTGGCATTTGGTGAAGGGGCTTATATTAGAGAGGAAAAGCAGTATGTGATTCAAAAACATTTAGAAAAATTTGTTTTTTTTATGCCATTCGTTCATGATGTTTCATCGTTTCTCAAAGGAATGGACGTTGTTGCGATCCCTTCGCTTTGGGAGACATGCCCAATTTTACCAATGGAAGCCATGGTATCAGGTGTGCCTATAATAGCCACTAATTGTATTGGTTTGAGAGAAGTGATCAGCAATACTCCGGCAAGAGTCGTCCCGCCGAGAGACAGCAAAGCATTGGCGAACTCAATACTGCAAGAAATGAAACTACCTTCAAGGGAAAGAATGAAAGTTTTTTCGAAAAGAGCTGAAGAGATGTTTAATGTCAATAAATATTCGTCTCAGATTGAAAATCTGATAAATGATTTAGCTAATCGAAAGTAACATCGAGGATATTTATTGTGTAAGACTGATACGAAATATATCATTGATAATAACGGTTTTTTAAAAACTAACTGTTGTGCAGAGCTACGCCAAAAAAAATAATATTAATTGTTCATTGGTATTTTTAAGGAATAAAACCAAAATCGATTCACTGATCACTCAAAATGAGAAAAAAATCAGAAAAGAATGTTGCTTTCTTCACCGATAGTCTCATACAGGGTGGAATAGAAAAGATAATATCAAACCTATCGATTTACTATCCTAACCACTATAAAAAGAAAATTATAATTTTCGATAGTCGGAAAATTAATTATGCGTATTCTGGACGGATCATTGACTTAAATCTCAAAAGACCACCTTATAAAAATATCTTAGAAGAAATGTATTATTTGGTTGTTGGCTCATATAAGCTCAGAAAAATTAAGAATAATTTTAATATATCGGTGTGTATTAGTTTTAAAGGATTACCAAATTTTATCAATATACTAAGCGGTGGAGAATGGAGAATAGTCAGTGTTAATGAACATAAGTCATCTGGTATGCGTTTTAAAGGAATATTAGTTATATTTATTATACTCAATTAAATTATTGTATAATAAAGCCTCTTCAATTGTTGTGGAGACACAAGCCTGTGCAAATGATCTAAAACTAAATTTTGGTATAAAGAAAAAGAAGATTACGGTAATTCATAATATATGTCAAGTCGACAAGATAGAAATGCTTGCAAAGGAAGAAATTAGTGAAGATGAAAAAAATGTCTTTGAAAAACCGGTTATTGTGAATGTTGGGCGGTTGAATAGACAAAAATGTCAATGGCAATTAATTCGCTCGTTTAATGAAGTTATAAAAAATCACAAGAATGCTCAGTTGGTAATTATTGGAGATGGCGGGGAATTGTACTATTTAAAAAAGTTTATCAAAGCGTATAATCTTTATAGCTCAGTACATTTATATGGATTTTGTGAGAATCCATATAAATATATTAGTCGCTCAAAAATTTTTGTTTTGTCATCTCTATGGGAAGGTTTTCCCATTGCTTTAATTGAAGCCATGGCATGTAAAACACCCGTTATCGCCACAGATTGCGATTCAGGACCGAGAGAGATTCTTGATCCAGAAACTGCAATGCATGATAAAGCAAATCGCATTGAGATGGCGGAATATGGATGTTTGGTTCCCAACATAGATGGTGAATATAAAGACCCGGGAGACGCTCTCTCACCCGGTGAAGTGTATCTTGCGCGGGCGATCAAAATATTCCTTCAGAACAGTTCTTTAAGAAACAAATATGCGCAAAAAGGATATGAACGAAGTCTCGACTTTAATCCATCGAATATAGTACCTCAATGGGAGCGCATGGTTCAGAAAATGCTAAAATGATCTGCTCAATCGCAAGAAGCGGGGTATTATCTTGAAACCGAAATTCCCGCGTTATTGTAGCCACACCTGAACAGGATTGCTCCGGTAAAAGTGATCATATGGCAGAGTAAGGATACGTCGATGTGCGGATTATATGGGAAATTAACATTAAATGGACAGTTTGACTCCAATGGATTCGGCATCTCCAATGAAATGTTAGTCTTGAAACATCGAGGGCCGGATGATTGTGGATATTTTGTTGATTCGCAAATACGATTAGGACATAGAAGGCTCAGCATTATTGACTTGGAAAGTGGGAATCAACCAATTTTTAACGAGGATAGGACCAAATGCATCATTTTAAATGGTGAAATTTATAACTATAAAGAATTACGATGTGACCTTGAAGCTCGGGGACATCAGTTCCGTACCAGAAGCGATACGGAAACTATTATTCATGGATACGAGGAATGGGGGAAAGACTGTGTAAAGAAACTGAACGGTATGTTTAGTTTCGCCATATGGGATTCTAGAGAAAAGACACTCTTTGGTGCTCGTGATCGTCTTGGGATAAAGCCTTTTTTCTATGCTGTTCACGATGACGTGTTTTATTTTGCTTCTGAGATGAAAGCCATTCTGCAAGGCAATGATTTTCCGCGCGAAATTGATCAGGATGCTTTAGTTTCTTACTTCATGTTGTCATATATTCCTGCCCCTCTTACAATTTTTAAACATATCCGAAAAATCCTTCCTGGACATACCATAGAAATAAAGGATGGCAAAATCGATATAAGCAAATACTGGGACATTCGTTTTTGTCCTGATCGTTCCAAGAGTGAAGAATACTTCATTGAAGGCTTTATGGAGCGTTTAGATGAATCTGTAAGATTGAGGATGATCAGTGATGTGCCGTTGGGCGCTTTTCTAAGTGGGGGCATAGATTCCGGTATGATCGTCGCGCTCATGAACAGACACAGTTTTTTACCAATTAATACATACAGTATAGGTTTTGGCGGGAACGTCGGTGGTTATCTTGACGAAAGGGGATATGCACAAACAGTTGTTTCACGTTATAAAACAAATCACTCTGCACAACTGATAACTCCACATTTTGAGGATATTATGGACGATATAGTGCGCTCATTTGATGAGCCGTTTGCTGATAGTTCTGCTATTCCATCTTACTATCTTTCAAAAATGACACGAAAAAAAGTAACCGTTGCACTGTCTGGTTTAGGCGGCTATGAACTATTCGGTGGTTATGAGCGATATCTTGGTTTTAAATTAAGCCAGTTTTACAACAGGGTTCCATGGTTTGTCCGTGAAAAATTTATAAAAGGGATTGTTGAGAAAATTCCGGAGAGAAAGGATGGACATTATACAATAAATCATATTAAGCGATTTGTCCGTTCAGCAAGACTTCATCAAGACGCACGTTATATTGGTTTTTTATCGATGTTATCGGAAGAGAGACAAAAGAGATTGTTTGCCGCTCCTGAGAAATATGCAAGCGGATTTGATTGTTGTAAGCAATTATTGCTTGATTACTTTAACGCGGATAATGCGAAAGAACCTTTAGACCGCGTCCTATATTGTGATATGAAGACATACTTGCCGGAAGATATTCTAGCCTGTACAGATAGGATGAGCATGAGACATTCTTTGGAAGTTAGAGTGCCCTTTCTTGATCACAGACTCTTGGAATTTTGTGCGACGATCCCACACGAAATGAAAATACGACACTGGGACAAGAAACATATTTTGAAGAAAGCAGCCCGTGATATTCTCCCCAAAGAGGTTGTAACACACCGGAAACAAGGTTTTATCGGTCCGATGACACGCTGGTTGCAAACCGATCTAAAACCTTATGTGTTGCAGACTTTGAGCGACGAAAATTTAAATAAGCATGGTATGTTTAATACTAATACAGTAAAAACCATTCTTGACGAGCATTTTAATCGGGGAGAAATCAATGATAAATTGATATGGGCTTTATTGATGTTTCAGAATTGGTATAATGTCTACGTGGAAAGGGAGTCTTCTGAGATTTTATAAAAGTGCTTTATGAAATCCTGACGAATGAAAATATCTATTATTATTTTGACATACAATAGAAGTACGTGTCTTAAAAGTTTACTCCTGTCTTTACAGGAATTGCGCTATGAGCCACTTGAGATTGTAGTAGTTGATAATCACTCTGAAGACGATACCGAGGAGTTGATTTATCAAGAATTTTCAAACATTGATTATATCAGGACTGATGAAAATATCGGTGTAAGCGCCAGAAACTTGGGCCTGAAAAAAGCAACTGGTGACATAGTTATTACCCTGGATGATGATATCTTCGGTATGAATGATGACGATATAGATATACTGATTGAATTATTTGATAATTATCAGGATATCGGTGCCGTGTGCTTTAAAGTTGTTGATTTCTACACAGGAAAACTGTGTGATTGGTGTCATCCTTTTAAAATTGAAGAATATTCTCATAAACGGTTCATTACCGATGATATATCAGAAGGTGCCGTTGCTTTCAGACGATCTGTTTTTGAAATAACGGGTTTTTATCCCGATGATTTTTTTATCAGTTACGAGGGGGCTGATTTGTTGTGTAGGATGGTAGCGGCAGGATTTAAGACAGTGTATGAACCCATGATTACAGTCCATCATAAACATGCTGAAAATGGACGGTCAAATTGGCGCCGTTACTACTATGACACCAGAAATCAAATATGGTTTGTAGCAAGAAATTACCCCCTATTAATGGGCTTGCGATATTTAATAAGGGGCTTAACGGCGATGTTGATTTATTCGATGAGGGATGGTTTTATGCAGTATTGGGTCAAGGGTTTATGGGATGGTGTACGATTGTTGCCAAAAGTGTTTGCAGATAGAAAGTGTATAACCAAAGAAACAATTAAAAATCTTCAGGATATTGCGCGCAATAAGCCCGGATTTGCTTACATGATCAGAAAGCGCATATTTCAAAGAGGAATTCAAATATGACCATTCCAAAAGATTGTGAGTTTTAATTGAAGAGGTAATAACATGAATAGTATGAGAAGTATAAGAACATTTATGGCGCTCATATTGCTGTTTGCATTGTGTGTAATATTCCAAACTACCGCAATTGCTAGACCGTTCATTACCAAAGTCACAGGAGTGGTTTACAATGGGAATTCAATAACAATTAATGGAATTTATTTTGGGAATAGTGGCCCCAATATATTAATATTTGATGATTTCGAGGGTGGTTCAGATGGAACCAGGATTATGACAGGAGAAGGTTCGGCTACTGTGGGTCAATGGGATAAATTAGGCAATGGAACGATAAATTATACTAATTCTGTCTCTCATAGCGGACTGTTAGCATTTCAAGCTACTTCAGGTACTCCGGATCATCCACGGGGCAGCATCTGTGCAAGAGCATGCGTTTCACCAACAAAGGAGTTTTTTGGATGTTGGTGGGTATATCTTCCTTATGAGGACGAATGGCCTGGGGTTGGAGCTGAGGGGGGTGTTAATTGGAAACAGGTATGGGTTTACGATCATGAGTCTATGCCTGCTGATGGAAATGACTGCGTCTTTGTCACACGATTAGGAACTCAATCAGGAAGTACGGGGTTTCTGACTGGAAATCATATAGGAGGCTATGGGAGATGGGGCCTTGATGTGAACAAAGGAGTGTGGCAAAGAGTAATGGTTTATTGGGTTGGCTCTGGAAATGGAAGGGGAGTTTGTAAGGTTCAGTATATAAACTATAACGGGATAAATACGGTAACTACATGGATTGATGAAAAGAATATTACTAATATGTCCAATGATGACGGCAAACATGATTATTCGATAGTGGATATGGGGGCTTATTGTCACAGGACGGAAGGAAGTGACAGTCATCCTACATTTGACGATTTCTATTTTGCAACAGGGACAAATTGCAGGGCACGAGTCGAAATAGGGGACAAAGAGTGCTATGAGGAATGTACGAATCTTGCCATCACAACACCAACACTTTGGCAAGATGATGAAATCAAAACAACGGTGAGAGCGGGTTCTCTTGAACCATGTCAAACGTACTATATCTTTGTTTTCAATGCGGACGGATTATCAAACACTAGAGGTTTTCCGGTTTACCTAGTTACATCGAGTGGTGAGAAACCATGTCCTCCACGAGGACTTAGAATTTCCGAGTAGTGTTAGTAAATGAATAGAATTTCAAATAATATTAATTATTGGTACTTTCCATTAGTTGTCTTCATCGTTATTTTTTACTATCAGATGCCAGGATATGCAATGGATGTGACTCTCCAATGGGACGCGAATACTGAACCCGATCTTTGCGGTTATGAGATCTATTACAAAACAGGTTCTCCCGGTAAACCGTATGACAAAGTTTACATAGTAACGTTGGATAAACTGCGTGACCCGGATCATCCGGCGTTCACACTGACGTGTTTAGATCCCGACGAGTACTATTATTTTGCTGTCACTGCCTTCGACAGTGAAGATTTACGAAGCGATTATTCCAGTGAAGTTAACTCAATACCACCTATATATTTTCCATACATTGTCAGTGGGGATAAATGGGAAACGGAAATCTGTGTCATCAATACCAGCGACACTGTTCAGGTAATGGGGAAATTCACAGCACATACCAGTAAGGGATTGCCTGTTTCCGGGGTCGTTTCAGTAAACCTTGACCCGCACGCTAGGCGCGAAATTACGATCGGTAATGAATTTATCGACTCCGGTGATATCGGGTATATTACATTTGAGACGAATTCCGCCAGCGTTGTTGGCTATGCAAAATTCTTTATTGATGATCATTATCGTGTCGCGTTACCGGCAGTCTTTGATTCGGACATTAATGAAGGGGACATTTATATTTCTCATATTGTTTCAGGAGGAGAAAAAACGCCCTGGTACACCGCAGTCAGTCTCCTTAATACCACAGCTTCATCCCAAAATGTGGCATTTGAGTTCAATAACGGTCAAAGAAAAGAAGCACATTTTGAAGCAAAAGAACAGAAGTCATTTGCAATAAGGGACCTGTTCGATGGTCAACAACCACAACCTGACATTACATCTGCCGTGGTAACGAATGCAGATGGGATCATAGGGCTGGAGCTTTTTATCAATAACGTATGGCATTGGATAGATGGTATTTTGTTAAGGGATGATGCCAATGCTCGTATCTATTACCCGCATGTCGCACTCAAAGACGACTGGGTGACAGGTATTGTCGCCTATAACCCTTTCGACGATTTCTGCGATATTACTGTCATACCCTATGGTGAGACGGGAAGCATTTTGATGCCAGTGCTTTATGATACCATTGGTGTCAGGGAGAAATATGTTGGTGTCGTATCTGATCTCGGCCTGCCTGATGATACCGCCTGGCTTGAGATTGAGGCATCGAATCCGATTAAGGGCCTTGAAATATTCGCCAGGGAAAACCAGATGGCTGCTTATGCCGCTGTCGGTATCGGTGATACGGAAGGTGTATTTGCAAAACTGGAACGAGACGGTTGGACGGGTATAGTCCTTGTCAATGTGACACAGTATCCGACCGTCGTTACAATGACCGCGTATGATGACAACGGTTTTGTTATCGCTGCGGACATGATATGCTTGAATCCACTCGAGAGATTAGCCCAAAGCGCGGAATCTTTTTTTACAAAGGGAGAGAACATAGAAAATGCCACGTACATTGCCTATTCGTCGGACAGGGAGATTGCCGGTCTTCAGTTTAATACTTCGTCGGATGGTATGATGTTGGATTGCTTGCCAGGCATGTGAAATAAAAAGAAAGAGAATTGGTAACACAACATGAAATGCCTTGATCATCTAAAATATTTTTAGATGATCAAGGCATTTTGCTTGTGAAAGCTGTTATGTGAATAAACAAGAAAAATCGCATTACGTAGCAGTGATTTTTCTCTATCCCCGTTTCGATATCTTTTTTCGGGCAAATCCGGCGAAACCGGCGAGACCGAAGAGTAAGAGCATCATGGATGACGGTTCCGGCACGGGTGCTCCCGATTGAAAAATGAGGTTCTGGTGGCCAGCGATATTGGCAATGGAATAGCTCTGCAATAAAGACGGGGGGAAATTAGTCACGTTACCCAGCGCTGTGAGATATTCAGTCTGTTTGGTCAAGACATCGGAAGGGCTGAGAAGGTCGAAATTACTGTCATATATCGTTTCCCAGATGCTGGCTTGAAGGGCCGCTCCATTTGTATTTGATCCTGCAGGGGCGTATGTGTCCATCAACCACGAGAGCCTGACATCGCTGACGGCCTGTTGCGTCATATCGTATGTTTTGCCTTTGTTGATTGTGCTAGAGAGATCAACGCAATATGCGGGTAGCGGATCACTCCATGTGCCCGTGGCTGCATCTTTAAGAATAACGGTGAACTCGCCCGCACCGCCCGTGTGTGAAGATGTTTCGTATTTAGGAGGATACATGTATGTTACGTCTTTAAGATTCCAACTTGTTATCTTGAGTTGAGAGAAAGTAGCCGATGATGAAGAAGGCAGAATAAGTAAAATCGTCATAAGAGTAATGAGAGCACCGGCAGTGATGAAATGGTATTTTTTCATCGCTTTTTTCATTGCATACCTTCCTTTGTGAATACGTTAACTATTATTCCATGATGATGTAACGCATTGCATAGAGCATGTCGAGCGTTTGCATGTGATAGAGCAAGATCTTTGCCACAATGTGAAATAATTCTACAATAAATAAAAATGCTGAGTCAACAGGAAATATCATAAATAATCAAATAATTAGGTAAAGATTGAAAAAAAGTTTGGTTGGCGCAACTTATTTTTGTTATGGCAAATACCGTTTCCGTAATTATGTGATGTAACGGTAATTACGATAGTGCAATACAGTTAGACATTTTTACTTTTCGTGCCGACGTTTTTTCTCCACCGTGAGTGGGTTATGTCGTATTTCTTGATTTTATAATTCAGGACCCGGGGGCTGATGCCGAGACGCCGCGCGGCATCTTTCTGTATCCACAGACAGTTCTCAAGAGCATCAATAATCATGTCACGCTCGCTCGACCGCAGGTCTTTCGGCGATGATGGCCGATTATGAACCATAATCACTGATGGATCACTGATGATGTTTCTTTTCCGGATGATGTCGGTTTCTTCGAGAATAAGGGCACGTTCAATGGTGTTCGAAAGCTGTCGAATGTTGCCCGGCCAATCGCTCGATTTCAACCACTCCATGCCGTCATGTGAAAATCCTTTGACCTTCTTTTTCAGTGCCGTCGATATGCCTTCGAGGAGCCAGTATGACAAGGGTTCAATATCTTCACGTCGCTCCCGGAGAGGCGGAAGCGTGACGGACAGGATATTGATTCGATAGTAGAGATCTTCACGGAATTTGCCTTCACTGATTTGTTTTTCAAGATTTCTGTTAGTTGCGGCAATGATGCGTACATCCGAATGAATTGTCTTGTTTCCGCCGATGCGCTCGAAGGACTTGTTCTCGATGACACGGAGAAGTTTCGCCTGTGTGGAAAGATTGATCTCTCCGATTTCATCGAGGAAGATGGTACCGCCCTTTGCCTGTTCGAAACGACCTACGCGCAGCTTATCCGCACCGGTGAAAGAACCCTTTTCGTGGCCGAAGAGCTCGCTCTCGAGGAGGGTTTCGGGAATATTCGCGCAATTGATCGTAACGAACGGTTTCTCCCGCCGTATACTGTTAAAGTGAATGGTGCCTGCCAGGAAGCTTTTTCCCGTACCGGTGTCTCCCATCATGAGAATGGTTGCATCGGTCTTGGAAAATTTTTTCAGCGTTTCGATGATGCGTTTCATAACGGGACTGAAAGCGATGATCTTGCTGAAATCGTAGATCACGTCCTGATGGCGGCGAAGATAATCGATCTCGTTTTTCAGACTCCTGTTTTCCAAGGCCTGTTGAATGATAAGACGAAGTTTCGCGACAGAGATGGGCAAGACGACGTAATTGAAGGCCCCCAACTTGATTGATCTGACGACGGAATCGACATCTTCCGTCTCACCCGTTACGATAACGGGCGTATAGGGGAGGGTTAGCTTTATCCATTGAAGGAGATCAAAAGGATCAAGACCACCGGCGTTGCCCGAAAGGCTGAGGATAATAACGTCGTAGTATCTTATGTTGATTTCTTCGAAGACATCCTTACCATTCGGCGAAAAATAAAGTGTGTACGAGGACGCCAGTGCCTCGCTGTAATATGAGCGACGCCTGACAGTGGGTTCATAAATAAAAATGGATACGGTGTCTTCCCGGGAAATCATATTGCTCCTGTGATGCATAGTAACGGCCGATTTTTACGTTTTCATTGATTGGAGCAGTTCCCGGCAATGATCCCTTTCGGCACCGTCAATACCGAGATGCAGGGCACGCTCCAGGTGACGCTTGGCGTCATTGTACAGTTCTTCCCTGTGATAGGTGACGCCGAGATGGTACTCGGGCAAAGGATTATCCGGTTCCAGCTCAATGGCGTCACGGAACTCTTTCTTTGCAAGGGATAGTGCGTCCATTCTCAGATAAATTGTACCCGTAAGAAGTGCGAGAGAAACGTCACGGGGATGTGCCTTTCGTGCGTCAAGAGCAAGCTGAAGTGCTTGATCTGAATCTTTTTTATCGAGGGCATCCCGGATGGCTGCTATTATATCGTCGACGGCATTTTCCTGGACCGACAGTTTCTCGAGTATGGCGATGGCCTTTTTATTGTCCTCGGGCGGGATACCGAGAGTACGGGATGTCGTCAAATGAATACGGGCCTCTTCATAGTTATGCAGTGCAAAGTATGCGGTGCCGAGGTGATAGTGAAACATGGGATTATTCGGTCGCTTTTCGAGGGCGGAGGCAAGAAAATCGCGTGCCTGCGGTAATGAGCCTTTTTTATAGGAAAGCCAGCCGAGGGTATCGAGGACATCCGGGTCATCGGGACTCAGCGAATGGGCTTTCCGGGCGAGTTCAAGGGCGCGGTCGAGATTGTGATCCATTTCCGCGTAAAGATAGGCGAGGTCGTTCAGCGCCGGCACGAAATTGTCGTCGATGTCGAGTATGGATTCATAGAGCTCGGCGGACTGGGAAAAAAGGCCGCGACGGTATTGTATTCGGGCCGTTTCGATTAACACCTCGGGATTATTTGGGTTGAGTTTGAGCGCCTTTTCGAAATATTCGAGCGCCGCGTCATAGGGTTCGTCCATTAATGCGAGCCTGCCAAGAAACAGCAGGGGACGTTCAGAGTCGGGATGAGCACGAGCGGTCTTTGTGAGAAGTGTGCGCGCATCGTTCTGATCGCCACGGGACAGAAGAACCGTTGCCTTTAAGAGTGAAGCATCGAGGTTGTCCGGGTGATCTGCAAGAAAGTGATTGCAGAGTGCCAGGGCTTTATCAAAACGTTTATCCGATAAATAAATACCAACGACGTGCCGGAGAGGTTCAATGGCATCGGGATACGTGTCACGAAGTTCCTCAAGAGTATCAAGGGCCTTGTCGGATTGACCGGCGGCGCGATAGGCAGCGGCAAGCCTGAATTTAATCGCGTCCGCCTGAGGATTGGCAGTGAGTATGGAACGATAGTCATTGATCGCGTCGTCATAGCGTTTCTGTTCGATATACACGGATGCACGGATAATACGGGCACGATCATTGTCTTTGTTGACGTCAAGGATGCTGTTGAGTTCATTCAGGGATTCAGAAAATTTCCTTGTCTTGAAGTAAATGTAGGCCAAGGCGAGACGGGATTTCGTGGAAGACGGGTCTCTTTCCAGTGAAGCAAGAACCTCCGACAAGGAGACATTGAATTCGTTTTCATCGAGAAGGGACAAACCGTAGAAATAACGGGCCTCGGGTGATTCGGGTGCCAGGTCTCGGGCTTTATTGAAAGATGATCTCGCCTCTTCCGTTTTGCCGTGCTTCCTCTGAAGAACACCACGCAACAAATATCCCTGGGCAAAACGGGGATTTTCGTCAATAATGGACTCAATATTTTCAAAGGCTTCACGATCCTTGTTTTCAGCAATGAGTATTTCAGCGATCTTTGCCTTGACAGGGAGCAGATCAGGCCATTGCTCGGCGACGGATTCATAGATTTGTCGCGCCTTTTCGTAGTCCTTGAGAAAAACGTAATAATCGGCCAGAAGAAGGAGGCTTTTCTGATCGGGCGAAATGTCCGCCGCTTTTTGAAAATATTTCAATGCATCGTCGAAATTATTCCTGCGATGCTCGATAAAGGCAATCGTTTGGTAAAGGTTGTGGTCTTCTATGTTTCGAGAAAGGGCGGTGCGGAGAATGTCTTCAGCCTTCGAGATATCGCCCCGCGTAATATAATACTGCGAGGCCTTAACATATCCGACGGCCTGATCGCGGAAATTATCCATGACACGGTGATAAGTAATGTCCGCATTTTCAATATCACCCGTATCCGCATAGAATTGGGCGAGAAGAAGGACAGGTCCAATTTCATCGGGATATGAATCAACTGATTCGACAAAGACTTCTTCTGCTTCCCTTCTGCGGTCTTCTGCAAAAAGGATACGTCCCCAAAGAAGGCGCGCCGATAGATTGTCAGGGCTATCCTGAATGACCTGTGTGATAATCGTCAACGCATCGTCGTATTGATCCGTTTGAGCCAAAGCATGGGCAAGCATAAAACCAATTTCGAACGGTGCATCGTCATGGGCGTACAGCTTCTTCAGGTGGGGAATGGCAGCTTCGAACGCGTTGCTTTGATAGAGAATAACGATGATGAGTTTCCGGGCGTCGACGAGATCGGCATCATCCGACAGGGCGGCGCTGAGTTCGCTGACCGCCTCATAGATGTCCTTCTTATCGAGATGGATAAGGGCGAGTTGATAATGAGCCTGTGCATGGTGAGGATTATACTTGATGGCGTTTTTTAAATGAATGAGGGATTCGTCGATGAGGTTATTTTCTTTCGCCGACAGGGCCTGTTCGTAATACCTCTCCGCCTTTTCCACATCGCTATCGAAAAGAGAGCACGATGAAAGCGATATCAGAACGCTACATGCAAGAATGATGAGAAGGAAAGCGGGGAGATTTTTTCGGATTTGTTTCATAGCAGCATACCCACTATCCTATTATGATGACACATGATATGCGAAAAATGTCCGCCGATACGGATACACAATATTTCTGATAAAAACGCAATAACCTGGCGACCAACAGCATAATGCTTCATAACATATTGCTTTCACGAAAATATTGCACAATAAAACCGAAATACATTATTGAAATTTGTATCACAAAATGTTAAAAAATGTAAACAATATTCAAAAAATTCTTTACCTTATGGCAATAAATATGAAATAATGCTTAATAAATGAGTGAATATACCGATAAAATGGGAAATCGGCAGTTATCGTGGAGGTGCTGATAAGAAACAGGAAGATGATGTGGCATATGAAGATATCGTATATACTATCGATGTGCACGTTATCTGATGGAAAGTAAGTTGTTAGCCGTGAAATAATATTTCAGAAAAGACCTTCGTCTTTAAAGCAGAAGGTGACATGAACTCGATGTGATGTAATGTTTAAATGTGGAAAGTGGGTTAACAATTTAATCATGAAACGTATTGTATTTTTTCTTTTGTTCGTCATCCTCTTGTTCATTGAAACAGTTGCACACGCTCAATATGGACTCCTTCTTTCGTCCTTCCGGGACAAAGAGAAGGCGGTGACCTATGCCGAAACTCTCGGCGTTATCAAAAAAAATGTCTTTATCGAAAAAAGCGAGATGGTCGGTTCGGGTACGTGGTACCGGGTGTGTCTCGGGCCGTTCGACTCGCGTGGTGAAGCCCTAACCTATCGCAATTCCCGCAGCGATGATATCGGCTCGGAGAAATACGCTCTCGTTGTCGATATAAACAAGCAGGCCATTGTGCCGTTTGATGAAACGTCGCAAAAACTCATTACCAATGTTCGTCAGGAATTAACGTTTGATGCGGAGAAAAATGAGAGGGATAGGGCGGACATTGCTGGTGAAGATACCACGACAATCAGTTCTTCGGGAAACGACGATCAAGACCAAAACGAAGAAGAGTTGCCGGAAGAGTTTTTTGGAATACTCTATGCGTCATTTCGCACTGAAGAACTTGCCCGCCAAGAAGCCGAGCGCATTCATAAGAAACTTAAAGACGACGCCTATGTAGAACAGGTGACAATGCGGACAAGCGGCCAGTGGTTCAGGGTGTGTATCGGGCCATATATGGAAAGACAGAAAGCGGGTCAGGTACGAGAAAGATTGATAAAAGAGAAAGAAATTAAGAGTCAGAATACCGTTGTGACAACTGCTCTATCCCGCCTTGTTTTTCGTGCAAAGGACGAAAGTGAACACGAAAACATGGGTGCCGAAGCGAAGTCCGTTGAGGTGTCAGGAAACGGAAAGAACGATCAAGTGACAAAAGCAGACGGAGATGACTCGGAAGAAAGAAAAGTTGTTATCACCTGGGATAGAGTCAGCGGGAAGGACGTAACAGGATACAAACTTTATTATGGGACGGTACCGGGACCACCATATGAACCGCCGAAAGAAGATTATATCGCAGAGGGACCGCCGCCGATTCGTGTCGGAAATGATATGACACAAAAGGAACTGCACGGCCTCAACCCGGACAAAAATTACTATTTTGCGATAACCGCGGTAGATGGTGACGGAAATGAGAGTGATTATTCATCGGAAATCGTACTCGAGAGCGGCCATGTGAAAAAGGTTGTGCAACACGAAAAACAATCTGATGAAAGATCCGTTTCCACGAAGGTTGCCATAAATAAATCACCAATGGTTACGAAAAGACCGCCAGATCGGACGTACCGTCGTTATCCTGTAAGGAAGAGATATCCTATTGTAAAAAAAGATGATTCAAGGGTAGAGAAGTCGAGAGAGGCAAGTCACACGGGAACAATAGCACCGGGGGATATTCTTTTTATTTCCATACCAGGGCAGAAGGAAATGACAAGAAGGTATGATGTTGATCCCGATGGAAACATATACATGCTTATTGTGGGGAAATTGCCGGTTGGGGGGAAGAGTGAAACGGAGGCGACAAAACTTTTAGAGCAAGTCGCGCAAACACTTGTGACTGAGAAAGACAAAAACATCGATTTGCGTATCGTGGAACGGAAACGGTACATTCAAATAGCCGGTGGTGTGCGCTATCCCGGGTGGTACCGCATGGACAACGAAACGACGCTGGATGAAATTGTGAGGATGGCGGGGGGTATGATCCCCGGTGCCGACAAGAACAAGGGCACACTTCTCAGACAGGTAGGAAACGAACACAAAGAGGTTAAAATTGACCGGGCAATGACGTTAAGCCCGAATGATATCTTTGAATTTGCTATGCCGCAGGATTACCAGGAGACGGCAGATGCCGGTGATACACTTTTTATTAGTATTCCGCAGCGTCAAGCTCCGGGACGTATGCAGGACAGGGTGGACTCTGCGGACCTCACGGCAGAGATTGCTCAGAACAAGATCGATGTGGACGTAAACGGTTTTATTCACCTTCCCAGCTACGGCCACATTTATGTGAATGGTTTAACGGCTGATGAGATCAAAGAAGAAATCACTCGCCGATTACCGCGGTACATTGCGGAATTGAAACGTGTCGAAGTCGGTATCGTGGAGAAAAAACATCACATTCAAGTGATGGGACACGTGGAGGAACCGGGTGAATACGTTGTGCCCGAGTCTGCTAATATACAGCAGGCGGTTTCACTCGCCGGCGGTATCACCGATGGGGCTGTCATGAGTGATTGCGTGATTCAGAGAAGTACTGACGGCCAAAGAAAACATTTAAAAGTCAATCTTTACCAGTATACCATTACGGGAGACATACGTCTGTTGACGCCGCTTCATAGTGGTGACATCTTTTTTGTGCCTATTACGCCATCTTTCGGTAATGTGAAGAGAACCCTCATGGCCTGGCAGCCACCGGAAGAAAAATTGGAAAAAGACATTAAATCAAAGGTGAAGATTATCGGTGCCGTCAATAATCCGGGTATTTACGACTTGCTGGAAGATATGAATCTTCTCGATCTCATGGTGCTTGCCAGTGGTGACAGCGACATGGCCGAACTGAGCGATATCTTGATTATTCGCGATGGCAAGGTGGCGGTTAAATATAACATGGAGAACTATCTCAATAAATTTCATGAAGGTGTGAAACCACTGCCGAAAATTATGAGCGGAGACACGGTTTACGTTTCACGCATAGAAACGACGATACGAGAAGCTCGGGAAAGAATTTACATCATCGGCAATGTGTTGGGACCAGGCTCATATGAGCTCTACGATAATATGACGGTGTTGCAGGCGTTGTCTTGGGCGGGTGGTCTGAATGAATGGGCGGATCGTTCGCATATCACGATTGTCAGAATGATCGACGGAGAACAACAAAACATAGACTTCAGCTTCGATGATGCAGTGTCCGGGAGAGAACCGGCGAAAAATATTCGCATGCAGGCCAATGATATCATCGTTGTCCATTGATGGAGAGAGTGACTCTTTGAATAAATATTTAAACGTTTTCTTCGGATGGAGACAGAAATGGACGATAGCTTAATACACGGGAAATTCAAGGTCGTATTTTCGGGACTGCTAATCTTGAGCATTATTGTTCTCACGTCGTGTGCATCGGAAATGTCGACCCGGGCGACGCGCGTCAGGTTGGTGCCCATCGAGAAGTTGCAAGATGTTGAAAGAACATGTAATTTTCTCGGAAACGTTCAGGGACAGTCCTATCCGCTCGCGGGGTGTCTGTGCTGGTGGTGCGTGGCTCGATCTGTGTCATATAATAATGCGATGAACGAACTTCTTGATAATGCAGCTGAAATAGGTGCCACCCATATTTTTGTAACACCGGGAACATATCCCGACCTGCGGGGAGTTGCCTACCGGTGCTGCTATTGCCGGGGAAAAGACGGAAAGCCGGACAGGGCATATTGTATGATGCCGGATGGCACAGAAGACACAGCGCATTGTCAGGACACAGAGGGAAACATCATCGGTGCGGCCTATTGTTCGGGTGCTCCAGGCGATACGGAAAGCGAATGCCTGAAGAATGGCGGCATGTGGATTCAGGAGATCGATGAAACATCCTGTCGAGAAGCGGGGCACAATTGGATACCGGCGGCTGATGATGAAGCGTCCTGTGAGGCGCGGGGCGGCACATGGTTTCCCGTTGCCGAGGACCAGGTTACGTGTGAAGAAGTAAAGGGCGGCGATTGGGTGATTGATGAAGAAGTCATGCGACGTCTGCCCGAAAGCGAAACGCTGGGTCAATATGAGTGAGGATATCCAGATGAAGAGACGAGCTTCTCAAAGAAAAGAGGAGAAAATGAGACGGCGAATATTTTTTAACATCATCGGTATCGGATTAATTTTTTCTGTGATTCTCATTGCTGGTTGTACGAGTTACAATGGGACACGTTTTTATGTGCCAAAAATGATACCGATTAAGAAAGATACACTCCTTAAAGATAATCATCAGTTTATCTGCGCCGTCAATATCGTCAATGAACAGAAAAAGTCACGATGGGTAGACATCGGTGATTATACTCACGAATGGAGGGCGAACCTTCGCATGTGGACGGATACGGCCGTTGAAGTGCTGACGCATGAACTCGAAAAGCATGACGTACGAATAACGGAAGAATCAGAACACATACTGAAGCTGTCAATTACGTGGGTAAAATTGTACTGGGGATTCAATACGGTGGGGTGCCAAATGAATCTCCGCGTGGAAACGGGTGACGACTATACCGTCAATCTAGAAACTGCCAATGAAGCGCAAGATATCTATCAGGCGAGTGACGGGGCCGTCATGAAGGCTGTTACAGAGATGTTCCATGATCACGAGATACAAGACTACCTGACAAGAAAGAAAACACGTGATGACGATGATTGCGACGGTGTGAAAAACAATCGTGATCGATGTGCGGGAACACCTCTGGGTGTGGAAGTCGATGAATGGGGATGTCCAAAGGACAGTGACGGAGACGGTATCATTGATATTTATGATCGATGTCCCGGAACACCGCCGGGAGTGATTGTCGATGACAGAGGATGTCCCGTTGATGAAGACGGAGATGGAGTGGTCAATAGTCAGGATCGGTGCCCGGGTACGCCCGTGGGCGCCAGGGTTGATGATCGGGGATGCTGGATAGTCGGCAGCGTTCTTTTCGATCTGGGAAAAGACGATATACGTTCAGATTATTATTATCTCCTGGACGAAGTTGCGAGAGTACTCAAGAGAAATCCGGGGATGTCAATTGAAGTTCAGGGCCACACATGCACCATCGGATCGGCCAAGTACAACCAGGAATTATCCGAACGGAGGGCAAATGCCGTGCGCAATTATTTGACAAAGAAAGGCATCAATTCCGGCAGACTGACGGCACGGGGATATGGATATACGAGACCGGTTGCAGCATCAACTACCGATGCGGGTAAAAGGCTGAACAGGCGTGTGGAGTTTCATCCTGTGACAGAGTAGCAAGTCATATAAGAAAGAACGTGAGGGATTTAAGATGAAACGAAAATCATTGATTCTCGCTATAATCATTCTTTTTAGCATAACGGGTGTTTCCTGCACGGGGATAAGCGATCTGAGAAACTCAAAGCGTCATTCGACAAAGAAAATAACACCACGTGAGAACGCATATTTGAAATGTGAAACAAAGAATGATGCTCAGGATATACCGGCATGTCTGAGGAAGAAGGACGATTATTCATTACATAACAGATTGCCTCAGAACGTTGCTGTCGATAAAGAGGGGTGCCCGGTGGACGGTGATGCCGATGGTGTGCCGGATTACAGAGATATTTGTCCCGATACGGTGCCCTGCGTTTCAGTTGATGAACACGGTTGTGCCGTCGACTCCGACGATGATGGAGTCTGTGATGCTTTTGATCAGTGTCCCGGTACAGAAGGCGGTGTGCTTGTCGACGAAAGCGGATGCCCCGTGGATAGTGACGGTGATGGTGTCGGTGATATTGATGACCACTGTCCCGGAACACCATATGGCGCCAGGGTCAACGAAAATGGTTGCTGGGTAATAGACGACATTCTCTTTGAGTTCAATCGTGCTGATATTAGACCGATGTATATGTATTTGCTGGATGAAGTCGCCGATGTTATTTCATGGAACCACAATATCGATGTCGAAATACAAGGACATACCTGCATGATAGGTTCGGAACAATACAACCAGCAACTGTCGGAGAAACGCGCAGAAGCGGTAAGAGAATACCTTATAGAGAGAGGAATCGGAGAGGAACGCGTCTATGCGACCGGGTTCGGAGAGATGAAACCGCGTGTGGGGCAAATAACGGAAGAGGGTCGCGCCCTGAACAGGAGAGCCGTAATCCTGAGAATCGAACAAAAATAATAGGATATGCAGACCAGTTAAAAGCTAAAACTCACGCAAGATATTTACCGACCGTCGGCGTGTCGTGATAACAATGAAAAGCGGGAGAGTAATCTTCCGCTTTTTTATATCTGTCACTGTATATCGATGGGTTTGGATGCGGTCAGTGACAACGATACCCGGTTGTCGTTAAACTCATCGTCAGGGTCATCGCTGCTGCGGGTAATATGGTAATAATCGAGTGATAACGACAGCCAGTTAAACATGGCATACGATGCCCCGATGTTACCGACAACGGTATTTTCGTCGATGTTCGTCTGATAGTCATCTCGTCGATATGAGATATTTGCGTATGTTCCGATATTTTTGCTCAAGCGGTAGTCGAATGACGCGCTTCCTGAAACATACTCCGAGAAATCGGCGCGATCTTGATTTCCGGCCAGGAAATCTTCATCCCACCCGCCAGAACCCGCGATAGTGAAAGAAGCACGTTGCCATTGTCTCGTCAGAGACAGCCCATATGTGAGACCGCTGAGATTGTCTGATGTGCCATCGTATAGTTGCCGATAAGCACCGGCACTGAGACTGATGGTGTAATAGCGTGAAAAAGTATGATTAAAGCCGATGGATGCGGAATGAATTGAATAATCCTCGTCGGTTGATGCCGGTGTATGTCCGTCGAATGATCGCACTGTATAACCATAACCGATCCATCCCGTTGTATGCGGTGTGAATTTATAGAGTAAACGAATGTTTGCATCGTGACCGTCGTAATCGTTTTCTGGTACGGAACCGTCATCGCTGGTGAATTCACCGCGTTCATATTGATAGGATAATTCGGTACCTGTTTTAACGGTAAACCAGTGAGTGATGGTTACGGACGGACCGTAAATAACACCATCATCCACCGTTTCATCATTGTTCTCAAGAAGTTGATGAAAGAAACCGACACTGAGACTATTGTTTCGTGAGTATAGAAAGTTGAAGGACACATCGGCATTGTTTCGATAATAAGTCTGACGATTTTCCCGAAAGCGCTGTTTCGTCGTGCCGCCGTCAATCGTTTCTTCAACAACATCCTCGGAGCGCAGAAAACTGTCTGAGAAGTCGAAACTCACGTTACGGTTGAAATAATATCCGGCAGTAAGACCGGCACTGTGTCGGATCGTATCATTCTCATCATAGTCGTAGTACTTAGCAAACGTGGGGGCATACCTGAGGGAAAAATTTCCGACTTTGCTTTCAGCATTGTAAGCAATTGACGGCGTGATCGTCGTGATATGATCGGATTTTTCCCTCTCGCTTTCATTCAGGTATATATTGTCGTCATATTGATGCTGAATCGTGATAGACGGAACAACTTGTATGCGTGTAGCGGCAAAGGTATTGATTATTGCTGTGAACAATGATGCCATAACGAGAAAAGAGGTCAGTGAGAAAATCGCGATTCTTTTTGTCATAGTGTTCAGCCGTCCTGTTGTGTAGTCGTGTCAATCGTTTTGTAATTTAAAGATTATTCGTCATATTCGGTTGTTATCTGATTCTGGGAATTGTCCCGAGAATGGGGATGTCAGATAGTCCCGTTACATCTTTCTCGTGACGAACAGTACCTCGAATATAATCTGAAAGCAGAATGATAAATATAGCCGCAGCAAGGGCAAAGGCGATAACGAAAACCATGTATCCGTAAATATGCTTCTTCGAGGCAGAAAGAGGAATGGATGACGGATTGATGACTTTTATATTACCCACGATACCGGCTTCCTTCATTTGATTTTGGAAATTGACATTGTTAATAAAATCGAGTCGCTCTTTCGCCATGGTGAGGTCGGACTTTAAACGTTCGAGTTGAAGTTGAACTTTAATGTCACGCGCCACCTCAAGATCGCTCGGCATTTGATACTCAAGTTTGAAAGCTATAAGACGGTCCTCGGCTTCACGGAATTTTATAAGGGCCTCGTCGCGTCTCTGTTGTGAGAAACCTCTTTCGGCGCGTATAACTTCTTTGTTTTCCTCGATGTTGTTGGCAATGCAGACATCAACATAACTTCTCGTAATAATAGGAGCAATAGATCTTTGAGTGCTGGTTGCTGAAATCCAGAGAATCCCGGTGCGTGATTTGGTTTCGATAGCGATCCTTTTTCGGAGTTCCGCAAGCTGTTGCGTTTCACGTGTTATGATTTCAGTGTCTATACCCAAAAAAGATATAAGGGCATTGTATCGTTCTTCTCCAAGAAGTGAGTAAAAATTATCTTTGATGATCGTTCTCAATTGATAGGCGATGCCGACCTCCACGTGCAGGTCCTTTTTCGCGCTATCGGGCAATATGTTGAAGACCTCGGAGGCATAGGAGGCGCTCTTTATCTTTTCTGTGAGAGAATCAACGTACGACGAATGAGCCTGACGTGGTCCCACTGTTTCGTCTTTGACGCGTGCCATAACAGACTGAGGCTCTTCAACGAGAAGAGTTGCAGTGCTTGTATAATGAGGACTTACGGTGAAATAAAGTACGAGCGCAAGAACAACGGCAAAAAGGAAGAAAATGATAACAATCCACTTTCTTTCTAAAAGCGGTATGCCGAATTTCTGTGTATAGAAGGAAAAATCGATGTTTGATTTATTCATCATTACATCTCACAATTTTTTATTGTAAACAATGCCGGCCACTTTGGAGATCTGAGGAAATGATTTCAACGATTCCTGAACTTGAAATTGTGTCGACTCTTTATTTTGGATGACAAGAATGACTTTATCAGCAATGAGGCTCAATAGAACAGGATCGACATTGTTTTTATTGTGAATAAGGAGTGGTGATGTATCGACAATGATGAGAGAAAAGGATTGCTTGAGCTGTGTGAAAAAATCTTCAAGAAAACGACGGCTGTCTTGGGCTTCCGTCGTAATATTATTGCCTGCCGTAATGATCTTGATTCTTTTGTACCCATTGTCTTGAATAATATCTGACAAACCGATTGATCCTGATGCGTAGTCACGAAATCCCTTGTCATTTGATACGTTAAAGGGAATATGTAATTGGGGATTTCTCATGTTCATATCGACGAGCAAGACGTTTTTATCTGTTGAATGAGCGGTATTGAGAGCTAGGACACATGCGAGAAATGAATTTCCCGTGTTATCATCGGGGCTCGTAATAAGAAGGACCTGATGATCGTCTGGATCTGACGGCACCACTTTTTCTCGAATGCGATGTATCTCGCCGAAGTTATACGCTCTTGATATGATATCTCGAGAAAGGCCGTTGCCGTTTCGTCGCAACTTCTTTAACGTTTTTGATGAGGAGCGCTGAAAAACGATAATATCACCCGCCTTTCAAAAAGGTTGGTTGACAATGTATATGAAGCGCATCTACGAAAAAGTAACTAATAAGTTGTCTTTATTGCATATATCATACTATGGGAGATGTTTGCCATCATTTTTTACAAAAATCGGAAAGATTTAAAAAAAAAGGAGGACACTCAGTGTCCTCCTGATGGTTTGCAACTGTAGAATCTGAGTGCGATGGCATTACATCGGGTAATTGACATCAACCGGCGGTGTGTAGGGACGCGGCGCACCGGCGCTTCGGCGAAATTCTTTGATCTCATCAAGAGAATATCCGCTTCTGGGAATTCTGAATTCCTGGTCTGGATAGATAAGATCCGGGTCTTTGATCTGGTCTTTGTTGGCGGAATAAATCATCGGCCACATAAAGGGATCGTTGTAAATGTCGGAATACTCGGCGATCCACCAGAGACATTCGCCTTTTTTGACGACGTGATAATCATCCGCAGGGACAGATGGCTGCGGCGCAGGCGCAGGCGCAGGCGTGGGTTCAGCGGTTTTCAATACTGATTCGACCTCTTCTATCTGTTTTTCTTCCACTTTTGCTTCGGCGGTAGCCTCTTCACTCACAGATGCCGGTTTTTTCGCGCAACTGGAGAAAAGAAGTATGAAGCCAAGCGAAATAAGCAAAATGATTACTGTGACTGAAACTTTGTTTTTCACCATCGAGATCCCTCCTTTTGTAATAAATTCCTATCCACTTTTATGCCTGTTTTACTGTCTACTTATATAGTTGCGGCTTTTCTTTGTCAAGGGAATAAAGGTATTAGGTTATTATTAATGACAGCTCCGCGAGCTGTTTCTGATCTACTGGAGACGGTGCATCGGTCAGAAGACAGGTGGCCTTCTGCGTTTTCGGAAAAGCAATGACATGGCGTATCGAATCGACACCCGCCATGAGCATGATGATGCGGTCAAGGCCGAATGCGATTCCCCCGTGTGGTGGTGTGCCGTATTGAAGCGCTTTGAGGAAAAAGCCGAATTTTTTATGAGCTTCATCATCTGACAAATTCAGGACCTTGAAAACGCGTGACTGCAGTTCGGATGAATGGATACGGATACTGCCGCCGCCGATTTCAAAACCGTTGAGAACGAGATCATAAGAACATGCCCGAATACGTGACGGATCTGCTTCGAGAAGGTGCAGATCATCCGCGTGGGGCGACGTGAAGGGATGGTGGGTCGCATAATAGCGATTGTCTCCTTCGTCGAATTCAAACATGGGGAATTCCGTGATCCAGGTGAACGCGAATGTGTCGGATGGGATAAGGTCGAGCTTTCCGGCCAGTCGCACGCGAAGACTGCCCAGTGATTCGTTGACAACTTTCGGTGTGTCTACGATGATCAGGATGATGTCTCCCGTTCCGGCGCCCGTGCGTTCGGTAATACGGGACATTTCATCGGCCGTGAGGTGTTTTGCAATCGATGAGGTCCATCCGTCGTCGTTGACCCGCGCCCAGATAATTCCCCGTGCGCCATACGGTTTGACAATATCCGTCAATCCGTCGAGATCCTTCCGTGAAAGAGACGTGCCCCTTTCAACGGCGAGAGCCTTGACGACATGACCCGCGGTATTTGCGTTTGAGAAGAGTGAAAACGGTGAAGATTGGACGATATCGGATATATCGTGCAGCACCATGCCGAAACGGGTGTCCGGATTGTCCTTTCCAAAACGGTTCATTGACTCTTCATAGGACAGGCGGGGAAAGGGCGTCGTCAAGGTGACACCAAGGCAGGTGTCGAAAATATGTGCCATGAGCCGTTCCATCGAATGAATGATGTCATTTTCGCCAACGAAAGACATTTCAATATCGATCTGTGTGAATTCGGGCTGGCGGTCGGCGCGGAGGTCTTCATCCCTGAAGCATTTGACGATCTGGTAGTAGCGATCGAAACCCGCCATCATCAGCATCTGTTTGAAAAGTTGCGGTGATTGAGGGAGGGCGTAAAACATGCCTTTGCTGATTCTGCTGGGCACGAGGTAATCACGGGCGCCTTCGGGCGTGCTCTTGGTAAGAAGGGGCGTTTCAACCTCGATGAAACCGTTGTCGTGAAGAAAAGAGCGGACCGCGGCGGCGACTTCACTCCGCAGTCGTATATTCCGCTGAATACGCGGTCGGCGCAGATCAAGATACCGGTATGTGAGGACCATGTTCTCACCCACTTCAGTATCGTCGTCGATGACAAAAGGCGGAATTTCAGACAGGTTGAGGATTTCAAGGTCCGTGACTTCAATCTCGATTTCCCCCGTCGGCAGGGCGGGGTTTATCATATTGTCCGGTCGCCGTTTTACTGTTCCCTGCACGGCGATAACGTATTCTCCCCGGAGTTTCCGCGCGGCGTCATGGATCGACGGAGCGGTATCGGGGTCAAAAACGATCTGGACAAGGCCTTCGCGGTCTCTCAAATCAACGAAAATAAGCTGCCCGAGATCTCGCCGTTTATGCACCCAGCCCATGATAACCACGTCGCTCCCGGCGTGTGATGAGCGCAGTTCTCCACAATAATGGGTACGTTTCTTTGTTGTAATGAATGAAGACACTGATAGCTCCTTTACAAAAATCTCGTATTAACAATACATCATCGTGAAGTAACGTTCACATGGTCGGTACTGCGCGCAGGGTATCATTGACGACCTGCAGAGACATACTTCACGTTTTTTACGAACTCCCCTATACGTCCTGAAAGAACAAATATTTCATTACTTCAAAATACAGATAATGCTGCAAAAGGATCACGATTTATCACCGCGTGCCCTCAATTTTCGTAATGTCGATGCGATAAAAGCATCGTTTGTCGAAATATCAATCTCCGTCTGTTCTTTTGACTCCATATTACGAAGAGGCGCCGTGTTCGTTTCCAGTTCGGCGTTTCCCATAATGAGCGTGTACTCCGCGTTGACTTTGTCGGAGCGTTTCATTTGACTCTTGAGACTCCTGTTGGAAAGGTCCATCTCGGTGGGAATGCCCCGAAGGCGCAGTGCATTGGAGAACTCAAAGGCGCGCTGCTGAGCCTCGTCTCCCAGGGCGGCGATGAAGAGGATGGGGTGCTCGCGGTCAGTTTCCAATGACTCTGGCAAAAGAGAAATCAACCGCTCAACGCCGATCGCAAAACCGATACCGGGAATCGCCGGACCGCCCAGTATCTGGGAAAGATCGTCGTAACGACCACCCCCGGTGACGGCGTTCTGTGAGGTCTCGGCACCCGTCGTAATCTCAAAGGCCGTATTGGTGTAATAGTCGAGACCGCGGACCATAAAGGGATTAATGGTAAAGTCCACATTTAAAAGAGAGAGGAAACGCCGCACGCGATCAAAATGAGACCGGCAATCGTCACAGAGAAAATCGATGATGACCGGGGCGCTGGAAATGACCTCACGGCATGCCTCATTTTTGCAATCGAATATACGGAGGGGATTCGTCTCCATCCGGCGCGTACAATCGGAACAGAGGCACGTCTTTTTGCCCATAAAAAATGATTTTATTTCATCGCGAAAACCGGGCCTGCAGAGAGAGCAGCCGAGCGAGTTCAACTCCAGATTCAGCGATTGAATGCCCAGAGTGGAGAGGAAGTGCATCAGCATAAAGATCAGTTCCGCGTCCACCCGTGCGTCCTTTTCACCGATATATTCGACGTCGATCTGGTGAAACTGTCGAAAACGTCCTTTCTGGGGCCGTTCCCGGCGGAACATGGGACCGATGGTAAAAAGCTTCGTCACGGTGTCGGCCGCATTCATGTTGTGTTCAAGATAGGCGCGCACAATTGATGCCGTCGCTTCCGGCCTGAGGGTGAGTGATTCGCCGCCCCTGTCGTCGAAGGTGTACATTTCCTTTTCGACGATGTCCGTTGATTCGCCGATACCGCGCCTGAAGAGATCTGTTTTTTCGAGAATGGGAATTTTGATTTCACGGATTCCGAAATGGGAGAAGATACGACGTGCGGTATTTTCGACAAATTGCCACCGGCCCGTTTCGTCGGGTAGAATATCCTTGAACCCCTTGACTGACTTGATTACAGGCATCTCATTTTCCTTTTATTATGAGGACGTTCTGCTAACACAAAACACCGGGAAAGGCAATATCAATTTCCGTTGAATGACGATATGTTAAATGATTTTCCATCTGTTGTGACGGTAACGGCACCGTCACGGTCGGTGCGAAGAAAAGGAATATTCATGCGGCGGTAGCGTTCAATGATACGGGGGTGAGGAAAAAGAGAGGGACGATAGGGGCCGCAGGAGCAGACGGCAAGCTCAGGCGATGTACGGTCCAGGTAGCGGGTGGAACTGGAATAACGGGAACCGTGATGGGGAACCTGCAGTATTGTGCAGTCACCGAGTTCGTATTGATCCACAATGTGCGTTTCGATGGTTTTGGAGATGTCTGAAGAGAGGAGGAAGGCGTGTTCGCCGAATCGGATGTAAATAACGACGGCGTTCTCGTTTGTATCGTGTGTCATCACAGTACCCGTCGCTGCGTCCGGGAGGTGAAGGGGATTAATTACCGTCACGCAGGCGTCACTGAAGCAACGGGCGGGTGTGTCGTGAGAGACGATGTGATGGGAGATGCCATTCTTTTTAACGGCCTCGATGAATGATGCGTACGATTGCGTCGGGGCTTTTTCCCCGTTAGACCAAACCTCGTCCACGCTGAAATGAGAAATAATGTAAGGGAGACCCCCGATATGATCCTGGTGGGGATGCGTTAAAACGACGATATCGATCTTCGCAACACCGTCATGAAGCAGGAAGGGAGAGACGACGTACTTGCCGATGTCGAATGAATCGTCGTAAAATCCGCCGCCGTCGACAAGCATTGTTTTACCATCGGGGAACCGGAGGAAAGTCGAACAGCCGTGACCGACATCGATAAACGTGGCTTCGAGAATGCCGGTTCTGTGGCGGAACCATTTGTTATAAATAACGTTTCCAGAGATAAGAGTGACGCAGAAGAGAAGGACAATAACGGCACAGATGCGATCACGACGCCGAGATAAATAGCGGCCCATGAGGAGTATTGTTGTGACGAGGATGAGGTAATAAAGTGTGATTGACAACGGCGTCGGGGTGGTGACCATGAGACTCGCGTGGGGCAGGGCGGCGATGGTATCAGCGAGGAGGAGACAGATATGAGAAACGACAGAGGCAACAGTGAGCAGGATAGCAGCGAGGACGGGAAGAAGCGGGGCAATGACGATAAAGATCAGCAGGACCGGAAGCAGGATAAACCCGACGATGGGAACGATTACCAGGTTGGATAAAAGGGACATGGTGGAGACGTAATTGAAGTGGTAGGCCACAAGAGGCGCCGTGCCCGCCACGGCGCTCACGGTCACGCAGACAGCCGTGGCGATGCGATCCACCAGGGGACGAAACGGTATGGAATGTATATGACGGAACCGCGTGTAGTACGACATGAGTACGGGGGTGGCAATAATGATGGCGAAAACGGAAACGAAAGACAGTTGAAAGGAGATGCCGTAAAGCGACAGGGGAGAAACGACAAGGATGGCGAGAGCGGTAAGGGCGAGAATATTCAGCGAATCTTTCGAACGGTCGATCAATACCGCCCAGAGACATGCCAGGACCATGATGGATGCGCGAACCGTGGATATCTGAAATCCGGAGACGAAAAGATAGATGATGACGGGAATAATGGATAGACATGTCGCCGCCTTCCTCCGATTGTATTTCAGTAAAAGATTTTCGGAACGGTTTAAGAGAAACACAGCCAGTGCATAGGCGATGACAGCGATCATGCCCACATGGAGCCCTGAGATTGCCAATACGTGTGCGACCCCCGCCGTGCTGAAAGATTGCCGTATACAGGAGGGAAGGGCCTTGTTGTCACCCACGGTCAGAGCGCGAATAAGGTGACGGGACGGGGCCGGACAGTGTTTATTGATCAAACGGCGAAGATATGACCGGTAATTGTCGACGACGAACATGAAGGGATTGCCCCGGTGGTGGCGCAGAACGGCGATGTCTGTCGGCCGTGAAACGGATGCACGGGCATATAAGCCGCTGGATTTCAGGTAGCGTCGGTAATCGAAACAGCCGGGATTCTGGAAATTGCGGGGCTCCCTTACTGTCGTAAAGACGCTTATGAGGTCTCCGTATCGGAATTCCGTGACCGGATCGATCACAGAGAGGAGAAGTTTCCCCCTGACGTCATGCTGGATGCCGTCTTTCGTTACCAGGCGTGTATCGACGACGAGCCTGCATTTGTCATCCGCCTGTGCAAAGGGGGAAATGACGACGCCTTGAACGTTCATGTCACGCGAAACATAGTGCGAGATATCGTGCCTGACGGGTGGCGGTGACAGTGACAGATTGCCCAAAAGGACGCCGAGGATGAGAAAAGACAGGTATATGAAGATTATTGTTGTCCTTTTTCGTGTGATTCCGGTAAGAATGAGAAGAACGGCGAGTATGCTGAGGAGGATGATTCCCCCTGAAAGGAGAGAGAACGGACAACAATCAGCAATGATTATTCCGGTGCCGAAAAAAAAGACCAGCGGGAGAAAGGGCCTTTGCATGATGCACCACAGTTATGAAATGGTAAAGATGATAAATGATAGTACCGATAAATAATCATTATGTAAAGGGCGCGGCGCACCATGACAGAGACCACCGAGCGTGACAAAATGCACCGAATCAGGCTGCTAATCTTTTCCCGTCTTATAATCACCACGTTTCTCCTGGGTGTTGCCGCTTTTATCCAGTTTACGGGAATGGGTTTCATTCCCGATTTGTCGCTCTATGCCGTCTATACCATCATCGCTGCTATCTATTTGATCTCTCTTGTTTATGTGGGTGTCTACCGGAAGGTGTCAAAGGAAATCATTCACGTTTACATACAGTGTGTCTTTGATGTTGTTTTCATAACGGCGCTCGTCTATTCAACGGGAGGTATCGAAAGCGTCTACACGATTCTCTATCCCCTGGTCATTCTGTATTCCGCATTTTTTATCGGACGGAAGGGAAGCCTCTTTGTTGCTTCACTCAGTTCCGTCTCATATGGTCTTCTTCTCGATCTGGAATATTTTGAAATCATTTTTCCCATACGCAGCGACATCTCCTTCTATGATTTCAGCGCCGGCTATGTATTTGCACGCATATTTACGCATATCGTCTCTTTCTTCCTTCTCGCCGTTCTAGCGGGTCTTCTCGTGGAAAGGGAAAAAAGGACCCGTGAACTTCTCACCCGAAAAACGGAGGCCTTTGATAATCTCGACCTTCTCCATAACAGCATTATCGAATCGGTTGACTCCGGCATTATGACGATCGATATAAATGGGCACATCAAATCGTTCAACCGAGCGGCCCGGGATATAACGGGGTACTCATTTCAGGAGTTACAGGACAGGAACATACAGACTCTGGTGCCCCATATCGACGGCATCACGGGGCGAGTGGAGGGAAAAAGCATCCGGGGTCTGACGCTGAGGCGATTCGAGGTCGAAATCGAGAAAAAGGACGGCACACCAGTCCTCCTGGGCTGTTCTCTGTCACCGCTCGAAGACGGGGCGGGACGAATCATCGGAAGCATTGTCATATTCCAGGACCTCACGTCGGTCAAGAAGATGGAAGGGGAAGTGGAACAAAAAAAGAAACTCGCCTGGATCGGAGAAATGGCGGCAGTCCTCGCCCATGAAATCAGGAGCCCACTCACGGCGATCGGCGGTTCTCTCCAGTTGTTGCGAATGGACCTCACCGTTACGGGGACTCAGCAGAGACTCATGGATATCATGACGAGGGGCAGAACGCAGCTTGAGGATTTGACCAGCGACTTTCTCCTTCTCGCCAGGGACAATCCGGAACCGGCGAAAACGATTCCCGTTCAAGAGATCGTCAATGACGTCATGGACACAATTCGTTTTGACGGCGGATGGCATGAAGGGATAACGGTGAAGCAGAATATTGAGGAGCATGCCGTCATCTATGGGAAAGAAAAAGAAATCAGGCAGGTATTCTGGAATATCGTGGAAAATGCAATGCAGGCGATGACGTCAGGCGGCATTGTGACGATTGAAACGAAGAGGGCTCCCTGTCCGGACACAGGTGTCCCCGGGATAGATATCACTATTTCCGATACGGGATGCGGTATTGATAAAAAGGTGGTCGAGCATGTAGCGGACCCGTTCTTTACGACAAAAGACAGCGGTACGGGCCTGGGATTGACCATCGTGCAGCGGATCGTTGAGCGTCACGGAGGGGCGCTTTCGATTCGGAGCAGTGTCAACGAAGGGACGCGTGTCACAGTGTCACTGCCGTCGGAAGAAGGGGAAAGGAGTTGTCATGAAAATACTCGTCGTCGATGACGATCAGGGAATGAGGGAATTTCTGGATATTGTGCTGTCGCGGGAAGGTTTTCAGGTCATAACGGCGGCCGATGGTAAAGAGGCTTTTTCACTCTGCCGAAAAAACGATTTTGATCTGGCAATAACAGACCTCAAGATGCCGAAAATCGATGGTATTGCGCTTCTGAAAAAAATTAAGGAGACGTCACCGCAAACACCCGTCATCGTTATTACCGGGTACGCATCGGGGGAGACGGCCATTTCCGCCATGCAGGAGGGGGCCTATGACTACCTGGAAAAGAACTTCGATGTGGACGAGCTGGTGACAACGGTCCGTGACGCCCTGAAATCGCGCGATGCGAAAGCTGTCGCCGTTACTGAACCGGCAAAGGATGACGAGTCGTTCGACGATATGATCGGGACAAGCCGACAGATGCGGAAGATATTCGAAAGGATACGGAAAGTGTCACAGTCAACGGCAAACGTCCTGATACTCGGCGAGAGCGGAACGGGGAAGGAACTGGTGTCGCAGGCCATTCACAATCACAGCCCGAGACGGGGTAACCCTTTTGTCGTTATTAATTGCGGCGGTATTCCGGAGACACTCCTCGAAAGCGAGTTTTTCGGGTACATGAAGGGCTCATTCAGCGGGGCGTATATGAACAAGCCGGGTCTCTTCGAAACGGCTCACACGGGTACCGTGTTCTTGGACGAAGTGGGTGAATTGTCACCTTTTTTACAGGTAAAGCTGCTTCGCGTCGTCCAGAACAGGAAATTTCGCCGCATCGGCGGAACCGAAGATATTACCGTCGATGTCCGCATTATCGCCGCCACAAATCAGGACCTGGAGAAAAAAGTCCACGAGGGCGAATTCCGGGAGGACCTTTACTACCGCCTCAATGTCGTTCCCGTCCGTCTGCCGTCACTCCGGGAAAGACGAGAGGATATACCTCTCCTCGTTGATCATTTTATTGAGAAGTATTCGACAGGTCGAGATAAAGCGAGAAAGAAGATCTCGTCGTATGCCCTCAGCCTCCTCATGGAGTACCCCTTCCCCGGCAATATCCGTGAGCTGGAAAATATCATCGAGCGGAGCATGGCCCTGGAGACGGGAAACATCATCTTGCCGGAGAGCCTCATCATACGGGACGAGGCTAAAGGCTCTGATGACAATTCCGTCACGGTACGCTTCAACGAAAACGGCATGGACATCAACGAAACACTGAAAGACGTGGAGCGGTTTATCATCACCAGGGCCCTGGAAAAAACGAACGGATCGAAGGCGAAGGCGGCCGACCTTTTGCAGGTGAGCTTTGATTCCCTGAGATACAGGATCGAGAAGCTGAATCTTCCTTAAAAAATCCTTTTTCCCTATTCGTGCCTTTTTCAGCAAGAGTCTCACCATGACGTCGCCCAGTTAACCAAGATTGGTCTGTTACGGTTCATGCGAAGGAGCGTTTCGTTGGCCCAGGTCGACACATTGGCATTTCAACATCATGTGTCGGGAAAAAAATTATACGAGCAACTATGTCTTTAAAAAAATCGAAGCTGGTGAAAATAACCGGGACACGGTGATCGTCACCATAAAAGGGTGGTAGCGCTGATACAGAGCAGGACGAAAGATATTGCGTCAATGATATATTAGTCATTCCAAGGCGTTATGGAGGTCACCATTTTTCATGATGACCCGTCTCTATGGCATGAACATTGCTAATTACGTAAGACGCACGGAGGCATTATGAGGTATCTTTAATAAGAAAAGAATCACCATACAGAGGAGAAGAAAAATGATTCAAACGATTCCGACAAAAAGAGGACAGAAGGGTTTTACGCTGATCGAACTGATGATCGTCATTGCGATTATCGGTATCCTTGCGGCGATCGCTATCCCGCAGTTTGCGTCGTACAGGAAGCGGGGTTATGCCGCCACAATCAACAGCGATGCAAAGAACGCTTTTACTGCGTCGGCGGCATTGGTTGCTGATGATCCAACGTTACCGGCCATGACGCCTGCTCTTCTTCAGGGTGCGGGTTATAATCCATCTCCCGGCGTTACACCGACTTGTGCCTACGTTTCCGCTAGTAGTTACACAATTACGTGTACCGGAAACGCTGGTTGGGGCCTTACAACCAGCGCGGCGACAATTGACCAGGACGGCAAGTATACGGCAAAAGCAGCGCCGTAAGTTCTTGCCGATGATCGAAATATAATCGCGTAATAGGGGCTTTGATGAGCCACAAACGGAAACTGAAATAAAAAAGAAGAAAAAGGACCCATGCACGGGTCCTTTTTTGTTATATTGTTGTCACCACTGAATTGTCAATGATATTGACGAACCACCATCTCGCAGTAACCAATGATAAAGTAAACGTATCCTTTCCCAGATATCACTCAAAGCACCGATTAAATAATTCTGTTTTCTTGGATTAATAAGAGGACGAGACGAGCGTGCAGGTGGATAATCGTACAAAATGGAGTAGTAATTTATCGTCAGCTCCGTTATCATGAAAGCACATTGTGGTCTTTAGGTTGAATGGTTTGAAGAAAAGTAACATCTTTCCAATCTATCATTTGATATATACTTCGGTGACATTATGGCGTGGTTTTTGTGATGTACCGGCACTGTGACGAATACCTCAATCATCTCGCCGTGGAGAGGGGACTCTCGCCCAACACGCTCTGCGCTTACAGCCGGGACGTGAACCGGTATATCTCCTTTGTCGAGGGGTGCGGCGTTCAGGATGTCCGGGACATCGAATCGCGTCACGTCGTTTCATTCCTGAGCGCCCTGCGCGCAGGGGGCATGAGCGCCGTTTCTTCCAACAGGGTCCTGGCCGCCCTCCGGGGCTTTTACCGGTACTGCATCCGGGAAAAGATCGTGGAGCGTAACCCCATGGAAAACATAGAGCGGGCGAAGACATGGTCGCGACTGCCCGATACCCTGACGCGCGATGAAATGAACCGTCTCCTCGATCAGCCCGACGACAGCACCCTTCTCGGCATGCGTGACAAGGCGATGCTGGAACTCCTCTATGCCACGGGCATGCGCGTATCGGAACTGGTGTCGCTCACCGTCAATGACGTGAACTGGCAGATGGGATACTGCACCGTCATCGGGAAGGGACGAAAAGAACGCATCGTTCCCATGGGCAGGATCGCCTTCAAGGCCTTGGACCGATACGTGGAAGAAACCCGGACGCATATTATGAAACGGCAGTCGTCGGCGCAACTCTTTGCCAATCGTTCCGGGACGGGATTGACGCGACAGGGGTTCTGGAAGATTGTAAAAAAATATGCTAAAAGGGCGGGGCTCGAAAAGAAGGTCTATCCGCACACTTTCAGGCATTCATTCGCCACGCACATACTGGAAGGCGGAGCGGACCTGAGGTCGGTACAGATGCTCTTGGGACATGCCGATATTGCGACGACGCAGATATACACACACGTAACGGGCGAGAGACTGAAGGAAATTCATCGAAAATATCATCCACGGGGACAGGAATGAGGGAAAACAAAGAATATCGGGAGAGGGAAAGCGGACACCGTCACCACCCGAGGAGTACGCTGGTGATCGCGATCATGCTCGCGTTTCTTGCCGGCGTCCTTGTCGATTATTTTATTCTCATAGAACATCATGATGCCATCGTTCAAAAGGTGATGAAAACGTGGCAGGTGACGAAGACGACCGTCACGGGCGACGTGCCTCAGTTTGTCAATCTCGTCCTGGAAAAAAACGGTGAAGAATTCACCCTGACGAAAGATGACAGCCTGTCCATGTCCTATCGAGACGTCATCGTCGTGAAGCGCGTGGAAACAGATTCGCTGATAAATCGCGGTATCTCCGTGGACGTGACGGGGGCGGGCGACAAGAACGATCTCGGCGTCATCATTGAAGGTCTCAACGCGGTCGAATCGTATATCGAGGACGAGTCACGGGAATTCGCCATTGTCGTCAGCTATGATGAGGAGCCCATCGCCTCGATTCCCATCAATGTGGAAATTACCCCCCAGGACTGGTTGCGGCGGGCCCGGCAAACGGACGATGTGAAACTGCAGATCGCCTATCTCGAAAAAGCGCTCAGCGATGCGTCCAACGATACGAATGTCAGGAGGATGCTGGCGCGGCTCTACGTTAAAACCGATCGTTTGAAAGATGCCGCGCGGGAATACGAAAAGATCATAGAAAGCGACCCCGATGATATGAATTCGCTGGTTGCCTTGTCGGACATCTATATGAAAACGGCCCAGTATGAGAATGCGATCGCCGTCTATCGTGCCATCGTTCGGCTCAATGACAAAGACGACGGTGCCTACGCCAATGCGGGCTACGCCTACGAGAAACTGGGCAATCTCTCTCGTGCGGCGGCCAATTACCGGATATCGCTTAAATTGAATCCGGGGAACGCGGATGTTCAGTACCGGATTGCTGAAATTTATGAAAAGCAGGGGAAAACAGGGAGCGCGATTCAGGAATATGAGGAGGTGCTGAAAGACAGGCCGGACGATATTGCCGTCATGGAATTTCTTGCGCACGCATACCTTGACGCCAAACAGTATGACAAGGCCATATCAATGTACAAGAAAATGCTCAAGAAGAAGCCGGAGAGCGCCGCTCTCTACGCGAACATCGGACTGGCATATTCAGGAAAAGGCATGATTTCAGAAGAAATATCAAGTTACCGGACGGCCCTCAAACTGAATCCGAAGGATGCGGTCGTACATTTCAATCTCGCCGTGGCGTTGGAGAAGACCAAGAAATACAATGATGCGATAAAAGAATATGAAACGGTGTTGACACTGAAGCCGAACGATGCCGATGCCCTGACTCATCTGTCGAATCTCTACATGCAAAACAAAAATTATGCGAAAATCATTGATATTAATAGAAAGATCCTCAAAAAATCGCCGACGAACGCACAGGCGGCCGTGAACCTGGGATATGCATACGAACAGATGCAAAAATACGGGGAGGCGGTGTCGTACTACGAGACGGCCCTGAAGAACGGCACGAAAGACCAGGATATTCACTATACGCTCGCGGTGTTGTACGAAAAACTGGGCAAGAAAGAGAAAGCAATGGCGGAATATGCGGCATATGTCCGCGTCAAGCCGACGGTGGACGTCCTGACGGTGCTGTCTGATTACTATATGAACAAAAAGCAGTACGACAATGCCATTGGCGCCTATCAGCAACTGGTGCGTCTCGATTCCACAAACAGCGATTACTATGCGGGACTGGGAAACGCATACAGCCGGAAAGGCGCGAGCGACGAGGCAATTGAAAACTATTCACAATCGTTGCACTATGATAATGAAAATGCCGTCGTCTACATGCTTCTGGCGGAGGAATACGAGCAAAAGGAGATGTATCAAGAGGCGCGACATGCCTATGAAACGGCATACCAGTTGAATCCGGAGTCGCGGAAAGCGGAACGGAAAATACCTGAAATGAAAATTAAGATGCTTCAGCAGAAGCACACGGAAGGGTAAAACCAAGAGGAATAAGAGATGAAGATAATTAACCTGCGCGATTTCATAATCGGCGGCGGCGCCCCGTTCTTCCTCATCGCCGGACCCTGTGTCATCGAATCGGAGGAGCTGACACGCCGGGTGGCGGGAACGCTCACGGAAATGACGGCCCGGCAGGGTATTCCTTTTGTGTTCAAGTCGTCTTACGACAAGGCAAATCGCTCATCGAAGGATTCATATCGCGGGCCGGGATTTCACAAAGGCTTGGACATACTGGATAATATCAAGAAGGAATTCAACATACCGGTCATATCTGATGTGCATCGCTTTGAAGAAATAGAGGCCGCGACGGCTGTTCTCGACATCGTTCAAATTCCCGCCTTTCTCTGCCGTCAGACGGATTTCGTCATGGCTGCGGCGAAAAAGGCATCGGTGATTAATGTCAAAAAGGGACAGTTCCTGGCACCGTGGGATGTTGAGAACATCATTGAGAAGATAAAGAGCACGGGAAACGATAATATCATTATCACGGAACGGGGGGCGAGTTTCGGATATAATAATCTTGTTGCGGACATGCGTTCCATTCCCATCATGAGACGCCTGGGATACCCCGTCGTATTCGACGCGACGCACAGTGTTCAGATGCCGGGGGGCGAAGGAACGTCATCGGGCGGCGACCGGGAAATGGCCGCCTATCTTGCCCGGGCGGCAGTGGCCGTGGGCGTCGACGGTATTTTTCTGGAGGTTCACCCCGATCCGGATTCGGCGCTGTGCGACGGTCCGAATTCCATATCCTTGGAGACGTTGCCCGGGTTGCTGGATAAGCTTGTCAGGATAGATAATATTGTAAAAACACACGAAGGTGATGATTCACGTGAATAAAGAAATTCAAAAGAAATTACAAAAGATTACATGCTTGATACTGGACGTCGACGGCGTGCTGACGGACGGCGGTATCATCATTGATGACAGCGGTCAGGAGCTGAAGAAGTTCGATGTTCGTGATGGTCACGGACTGAAACTCGTGATGAGATACGATATTTTAGTCGTCATTTTGACGGGACGTCAATCCCGGGTGGTCTCTCATCGGGCGAAGGAGTTGGGTATCACCGCGGTTTATCAAAAGGCGACGAATAAAATGAAAATCCTCGCTGAGATCATGGAAAAATACCACCGGGATGCGGAAGCCATCGCCTATATCGGGGATGATATCGTTGATGTGCCCGTCCTGCGGAGCGTGGGTTTTGGGGCTGCCGTTGCAGATGCATCCGTCCATGCGAAAGAGGCGGCCTGTTATGTCACGGATTCTCCCGGGGGAAAGGGCGCGGTACGGGAAGTCTGTGAGATGATTTTACAGGCGCAGGGCAGGTGGGATGAAATCGTTAAGAAATATAGTCTGGTCGGGTGATAATGACCTCCGATAACGAGGGATTCGGATTGCCGAGATCATTTTTCAAGAGAAAGGGAGCATTAATGACGACGGATGTAATAAGGAGAAAGTGAGATAATACACATTGTATCAAGAAAGGGAATTCTTGTCGGCGCCGGTGTGCTGATTGTCATTATCACATCGATAATACTCTATTATGTTGTGACAGGCAGGGAAAAAAATGAGATTGTCCTCTCGGTGGCGTCCCCGGATGTCGATCTTCAGGTAAACCGTTTTCATTATATCGAGGTGGGGAAGGGAGACACGGAATGGGTCATAGACGCGGACACGGCTCAGTACAATAAAAACAATAATATCGCTCAGTTCGATGCTGTTACAATAAAAATCATTGCATCTCGCGGGCAAAGATATACGATACAAGGCAAGAGCGGGTTGTATAATACGGAAACGAAAAACATGGAATTAAAGGGCGATGTGGTCATACGATCGAACAAGGGCGACATACTGACAACGGATTCCTTACGGTATACGGATGAATGCGGGTGCCTCTCCACGGAGGATTCCGTCCGGTTTGAGAACGAGAACATGGAACTGACGGGCATGGGTCTCGTGTATGATGTGAATCGTGCACAATTCAGTATCACCGCCGATGTCACAGCCGTCGTGAAAAGAGGAATGCGGTAAATGATGAAGAAAAGGCTTTTCGCTATCGTTGCAATCATCGCTGTTCTCGGCTGGGCGGGCCCGCTGTACAGTCAAAGCACAAAGGGAAGCGGCGAACCGGTGACCATCACTGCGGATCGTCTGGATGTTTATGAAGAAAAAAACCTGGTGATTTTTTCGGGAAATGTCGATGCGTCACAGAAGAATATGCGGGTGACGTCGGATACCCTCATGGTGTATTATAATGATAATGATTCTGAAGGAGACAAAAACTCCGTGATGACGGGTGGCAAAGTCGACAGGATTGTGGCGAAAGGCCGCGTGGTTGTCACTCAGGCGGAAAAGCGGATGACCGGCGATGAGGCGGTTTATTATTATGAAGAGGGAAAAATCGTCGTCACGGGGAAAACCGAGATGCAGGAGGGGAAAAACATCATTACGGGGGGTAAGATCACTTTTCTTATTGACGAAAAAAAGGGAACCATAGAATGCAGTGACGATGCACGGGTGAAAGCGACAATCTATCCCAAGGACGGGACGCAGGAAGGAAACGAAACTCTCCGGTGAAGCTGAGGGCGGAAAAAATAATCAAGACGTACAATGGTCGAAACGTTGTTGACAAGATAGATATTGCTGTTGCACCGTCTGAAGTTGTGGGTCTTTTGGGTCCGAACGGTGCGGGCAAGACGACGACCTTTTACATCATCGTCGGTCTCATTCAGCCGGACGGGGGCAGGGTTACATTAAACGGTGAAGATATTACCGCATATCCCATGTATCAGCGGGCGCGGCGCGGTATCAGTTATCTGCCTCAGGAGGCGTCGGTATTCAGGAAGCTGACCGTCGAGGAAAATATCCGGGCGATACTGGAAACGCTCACCATCAGCAGGGATGAGCAGGAGACACGCCTGAAGGAGCTCCTCGGTGAGTTGGATCTCGCGTCGCTCGCCCGGAGCAAGGCGTATTCATTATCCGGCGGCGAACGGCGGCGCGTGGAAATAACGCGTGCCCTGGTGACGTCACCGCAATATATACTGCTCGATGAGCCTTTCGCGGGGATAGACCCGCTGGCGGTTGCGGATATACAGGGAATCATACGAAAATTAAAGGCATGCGGTATCGGGGTGATCATCTCCGATCATAACGTGAGAGAAACACTGAAAGTATGTGATCGTGCCTATATTGTTAACCGTGGAAGTATTCTCGTTGAGG
>Ga0272441_10001421_pt1 | contig 51084 bp, 43 predicted proteins | sample SSMProp6N_FD_193582 | JGI IMG/M metagenome (GOLD analysis project Ga0272441, IMG submission 193582) | Marine sediment archaeal communities from Little Sippewissett salt marsh, Falmouth, MA, United States - SSM-Prop-6N | ecosystem: Environmental > Aquatic > Marine > Wetlands > Sediment ... | reverse complement strand
GTTTTCAATGATGACGGTTCATTGCGAGAGATACTTTCAGTAGGTAATGACATTACAGAGCAAAAACAAGCACAACACAAACTGCTCAAAAGCGAAGAACGTTTTCGTCAAATGGCTGAAAATATAAATCAAGGTTTAACGATAATTGAGAATGATAAAATTGTTTATGTAAATAAAACCGCTGCTGAAATAACAGGCTATACTATTGATGAGCTGAAAAAAATGCGCACCCATGATATTACTGTACCGGAAGATAAAGGACTGATCCGGCAGGCATATGAAAAGTATATCTCTGAGGGTATTCTTCCCAAAGAACTTGAATTCAGGATTATTCGAAAAGACGGAACGCTAAGGTCTGTTTATAACACGTATAGCTTACAAAAAACCTCCCTTGGAACGATATACCGGTATATCGTAACGACTGATATTACTGAACGTAAACAGGCAGAGGAAACCCTTCGTAAAAGCGAAGAAAGGTTGCGTCAACATCAGATATTAATTCATATGACGAGCCAAATGGCAAAAGTGGGTGGTTGGAAATTCGATGTGAAAACGCAACGGGTTCTATGGACGGATGAGACGTATCACATACACGAAAAAGAGCAATCTCAGGAACATGAGGATTTGAAGGAGGCGATTAGTTTTTATCATCCGGACGATCAGCCGAAATTGAAAAAAGCCTTTGAAGAAGCCGTCAAGCAGGGAAAGCCGTATAACCTGGAGCTTCGATTGATTACGGCCAAGGGCAATAAGAAGTGGGTGCACACCCTCTGCCAACCTGAAGTAATCGATGGTAAGGTTGTTACCCTGCATGGAAGTTTTCAAGACATTACCGAAGGCAAGCAGATGCAGGAACAACTCCAGCAAACACAGAAAATGGAAGCCATCGGAACACTTGCCGGCGGGATTGCCCACGATTTTAACAATATCCTCGGCGGAATCATTGGTTATGCCGAGATAGCAAAAGACGACATCGCCGATGGGCTTCCGGTTGACAGCTACTTCGACGACATCTTGAATTTGAGCAACCGCGCCAGAGATCTCACCCAGCAGATTTTGACATTCAGCCGAAAAAACGTTCAAGAATCAGGGCCGATGATGCTTCAGCCGGTTTTAAAAGAATGTCTCAAGATGCTGCGGGCAACCCTCCCCAAAACGATAGATCTAAAACAAAATATAAACTCAAACTGCAGGGCGATCGTGGCAAACCCGGTGCAGATGCATCAACTCATCATGAATCTATGTACCAACGCCGCCGATGAAATGAAGGATACCGGCGGAGATATTGAGGTAACACTGGATGAAATTGAGATTCCGGAAAAAAAAGCCAGCTACGGCTGCACCATCAATCCGGGGCAATATGTTTCATTGCGGGTTCGGGATACAGGAAACGGCATTCCCGAGGAAAACATCAAGCGCATATTTGAGCCCTTTTTCACCACCAAGGAAAAAGGCAAGGGAACCGGTATGGGACTTTCCGTAGTGTACGGCATCGTTCGCAGTCATGATGGTGCAATAGCCGTAGACAGCGCACCAGAGCAGGGAACTGTTTTTTCCGTCCTATTGCCGTGTGCGGATGTCGCCTTAGAGCTTGCCCAGGAAGCACCGGATCCGAAACTGTTGCCGAGAGGAACAGAGCGAATACTGTTTGTTGATGATGAGGAGTCAATTATTGAAATTGCTCAACGAATGTTATCTCATGCGGGGTATGAAGTAACCGCTGTACGAAACGCTTCACAGGCACTGGCATTGCTTAAAGACGATCCCGGTGCCTATGACATTGTTATCACCGACCAAACCATGCCTAAAATGACAGGATTTCAACTTTCCCAGGAACTGCTTAAAATTCGTCCCGACATTCCCATCATTCTCTGTACCGGGTTTAGCGAAATCGTTTCAGAAGAAACAGCAAAAGTGGCAGGCGTAAAAGAATTTTTAACCAAACCCTTTACCAGAGAAAAAATTGGCGAAACCATTCGCAAGGTTTTGGATCAAAATAAATCCTGATATACACCCTATCATGGGGGCTGTTTGCCCTGTAAAATTCATATCATGTACCATCACACGTAACCGAAGGCCACGCCCACCTATATAATGAAAACTTGCCGTATGCAAAGGAAATAGAGATCCTGACCTTCCAGGAGCAGGGAAACAAAAGGCCGCCGGACAATCACCGGCGGCCTTTTGTATGTAAATTCCCAAAAATATTTTCACCCAACGCGCTCAGCGCTGCGAAAAAAGCCCTTGCTGTTTTGCTTTTTTAAACAGAATATCAACCGCACGCCGGCCGGCCTCTCCCAGATCACGGGTAAACGCATTGACATAGAGATCCACATGCTGCCGGACGACCGCGTCATCCATCTCCCCGGCAAACTTCCGCATAAACGGCAGGGCACCGTCCGGATTCAGGCGCGCGGTTTCAAGACTTTTGCGAATGGCGGACTCGATCAGCCGGAACATCTCCTCTCCCAGGTCCTTTCGCGCCACAAGCGCGCCCAGGGGAATGGGTGCGCCGGTCTCTTCTTCCCACCAGGCGCCCAGATCTTTCACCATTTCAAGACCGTAGTTATGATAGGTAAAGCGGCCCTCATGAATGACCACCCCCGCATCAACGCGTTTGTCTGCCACCGCAGGCATAATTTCATCGAACCGCACATATACCTTGTTTTTCAGATCAGGATAACACAGCGAAAAAAGAAGGTTGGCCGTGGTCAGTTCACCCGGCAGGGCAATGGACATATTGCTGTTATTCAAATCAGGGGCATCCGGGGCGGCCACCACAATCGGGCCGCAACCCCGGCCGAGCGCGCCGCCGGCATTCAGCAGGCGGTATTTCTCCCGGAGAAACCCGTAAGCATAAAATGAGACCTTGATCACATCCACGGTCAGCGCCGCGGCGATCCGGTTCAACTCGGAAATGTCCTTGAAAAAACAGTTGACCGGGGGCACGTTTTTAATTTTACCGTTAATCCAGGCATCAAAAATAAAGGTGTCGTTGGGACATGTTGATATGCCCAATGTCAGAGTTTTCGTCATTCGGCCTCCCCGTCCGCAAAGATACGATCCACCGTCTCCAACAGCGTCTGCTGCGCGGCCGCGGCCGCCTTCCGGATCTGCCAGTTGAGATAGTCCCGGTCGCCGCACAGATTCGATATGCCTCTCACGACGGTACACGGAACACCCGCTCTCAGGGCAACAAGCGCGACAGCCGCGCTTTCCATATCCTCACACACCAGTGAATCCTTAAAAATGTAACGGTTTTTCACCGCGTCCGCCCGTTTCGAATCTCCGGACACGGCCGAAAGCGACATAAACACACACCGCGGCACCGACGACGGAACCGGCGGGTCATGAAGATCCAGCAGGTTAAAGATATCCTTTTCACCGCAATAGAGCGGAAGATTTATTTCGTGCAAATCCAGGTATCCCGCCCGGGAGGCAACACCGGTATCGGCAAAAACAGCCCGGCGGCCGGCAACCGCCCGGGCCAGCAAACGGACGTCTCCGGAATACACCCCGCAGATTCCCGTGTTCAGCACATGGTCCGGATGAAACCGTTCAATTACCAGCGCAGACGCCGCCGCCGCATTGGCCAGGCCCGGACCGCTTTCAATAACAAAAACATCCCCTTCACGGTGGGATAATTCGTAGATATTGAACCCCATGCGTTTATCTTTGAACCGGCCTTCGGGCGTTTCAAGAAGCACCGACAATTCAAGATTTGTCGCCGCCACAACCGCTATCTTCATCATTCACCTGTTTTCCGTCTTTTTGCCCAAGCTTACTAAACAATCTATACGAAAGCGAGACTTTTTTAACGCCAAAACACGGCGAAAACATCTTTATCTTTTCGCAGTTAGGATAATGACTTTTGCCGGAAAATTATATATAATGGCCAATAATTGAACAGCCGCACCGTCGCGGGCGAACCTTCCGGACCCGGCCTTGACACGATTCCGTAGTGCTTAAAACAGAATATGCCCCGTTTCAAAATAAGTTATATTTTAAAACAGTAAGGCCTGTTTATAATGAGCGCGGATAAGAACAATAAAAGCATTTCCCTGTCTGAACGTCATCGACAACAGATCCCCCGGCTGTCTGTGGCTATCGCCCTGCTTTCCTTTGTTGTTTATCTGGTCGTTTTTTTTATAACTTACGCCGCTATCGGAAAAACACTCTCCGTCGGTATGATCATCCCGGTGCTGACCACCGGCTGGCTTTTTGGGCTGGTCCCCGCCGTCTGCACCTATTTTCTGTTTTTTCCGATAAACTTTATTTTATTCACCGCTCTGGGCACAAGCTATTTTAACGACAGCTTTTTCACCATAGCCGGTTTTAGCGGATCCATCTCGATCCTGGTGTCAGGGGCGCTCATCGGCCGGATGCGGGACCTGGGCACAAAACTGAAAAGCACCAACCTTTACCTGTTTGAGGAAATGCTTTCCCGGAAAAAAGCCGCCCAGGAGCTGGAAGCCAGCAACAGATTTTTCCAGAACCTGGTAGATCTGTCCCCGGATCCGATTATCATCACGGACAGGTCCGGCTGTATCACCCGGACCAACAAGGCTTTTCATACCATGATCGGCTACTCGGAAGAAGAACTGCTCGGGAAACCGGCTTACAATTATTATGATCCTGAAGGCACCTTTGAATGCACCACCGGTGAGATCATCACCCTGGACCAGGAAGCGCTGGCCCAAAAATACCAGCGGTATGCCTCCCTGCTCAACGCCAGGGAAATGTTTAACATCAATAAGTATTTTGTTCATAAAAACGGAAAGCTGGTCCCCACCGTTCAAAATGTCGTTTTTCTTCAGGACGCCGCCGGGAACGAGGCAGGGTCCTTCAGCATTATCCGCAATATCACGGAACAGCAAAAAAGTGAGCTTGAGCTCATCAATGCAAAAGATGCCGCCGAATCGGCAAACCGGGCCAAAGGTCAGTTCCTGGCCAACATCAGTCATGAAATCAGGACCCCCCTGAACGGCATCATCGGCATGATCGGGCTGCTGCTGGACACCGAGCTTACGCCCAAACAGCAGAGCTATGTGGAAACAACAAAGAACAGCGCCAATGCCCTGATTACCATCATCAACGATATTCTCGACTTTTCCAAGATTGAAGCCGGGAAAATGGACCTGGAATCCATAGACTTCGACCTCCGCACCCTTCTGGACAACATCAACGATCCTTTTGCCATCCGGGCACATGAAAAGGGCTTGAATTATGCCTGTCTGGTCAAAAATGACGTGCCGTCGCTGCTGAAAGGCGATCCGGGACGGTTGCGGCAGGTGTTGAACAACCTGATCGGAAACGCCCTCAAGTTTACCGCGGACGGTGAAATCATCATTCGTATCAGTCTGGTAAAAGAAACGGAATTTACCGCCAAAATATATTTCAGCATCAGGGATTCCGGCATCGGCATTCCCAGGGACAAGACCGGTATCCTTTTCAAGGAATTCACCCAGGCAGATGCGTCAACCACCCGTAAATTCGGGGGCACCGGTCTGGGACTGGCCATTTCCAAACAGCTCTGCGAAAACATGGGCGGTGAAATGGGCGTGGAAACCGAGGAAGGTGAAGGATCCACATTCTGGTTTACCGCTGTTTTTGACAAACAAAAGAAATGCGTTCGGGAGCTCCCTCTCGAAACAGATGCGCCTGTCAGCGGCAAGCATATCTTGATCGTGGACGACAGCACCACCAACCGTCTGGTATTAAAGGAACAGCTCAAGAACTGGTCGTGTATCACGGATGAAGCCGCAAACGGCATTGCCGCTCTGGAAAAACTGATCAAGGCAAAGGAAAAAGAGCATCCCTTCGATCTGGCCATCCTCGACCTGGAAATGCCTAAAATGAATGGTGTGGACCTGGCAAAAGTCATCAAGAATGATACCTCGCTCAAAGAAACCCTGATCATTATCATGGCTTCCATCGGCAAAAGAGGAGACGCTGCCTACCTGTCAAACATCGGCGCTTCAGCCTACCTGATCAAACCGGTCAAACAGTCGCATCTTAAAGAGTGCCTGAGGACGATCTTTACCAGGAAGGCAACGCTCCGCCCCACCGGCAACCGGCCTATCGTCACCCGTCACAGCCTCTCGGAGAACCGGAAACACCGGAAAAAAATTCTGATTGCCGAAGACAACAGTATCAACTGTACCGTTGCCATAGCCATGCTTGAAAAGCTCGGTTACTTCGCAGACACCGCTGAAACCGGACGTGAAGTCATCAAAAAACTTTCCCGGGACCATTACGACCTTGTCCTGATGGACATTCAAATGCCCGAGATGGATGGTCTTGAGGCCGCCCGGATGATCCGTGATCCCGCATCATCGGTATTAAATCATGACATTCTTATTATTGCCATGACCGCCCACGCCGGAGAAAGTCACAAAAACAAATGTTTTGCAGCGGGAATGGACAGCTATATAGCAAAGCCGATTGAAGCGGAAGTTCTTGAAGAAACCCTCGATACGGTTTTTGCCGACAGTCACAGCCTGCGTATCGGCAAAAAAACATCGTCCCGTCCTGCCCCGAACACCGTTTTTGACCGCCAGGCCCTGCGCAACCGGCTGTGCAACAATGAAAAACTGTTCGATGAACTGATTGCCGTTTTCCTCAGAACCCTTCCGAAAAAACTGGCCAAACTGAAAAACGCATGCCAGTCATCACAACCTGAAGAGATTCGAAGAATCGCCCATTCTCTTAAAGGGACCACCGCAACCGTCGGCGCTCCGGCCATGCAGAATATCGCGCTTCAAATCGAAGAATCGGACATGCGGGACGGTTTCGGCACAGCAGAAAAGCTGATCCAGCAGCTGGAAAATGAATTCGAAAAATTCAAAGAGCTTCTTCACCAATCGGGAACAGCGACGGAAAATTAAAATCTGCGGTCTCTCGAAAAATCCCGTGTGCGGCTGTCATACACTTCGGCCGGGAGCAACACTGCCTAAAAAAATGAGGGGGCCGCAACGCTGTTCCTGCAGGAAGCCGGAAATTTACGTTGCCGGTCAGGCATCGGAAGTGGTTTTTTCTACATATTCAATAACCCTGGCCATAATCTCCTGGACACCGTTCATATCCATATGCAGAAAGGCAAGGGCCTTTTCATTCATTTCATAAAGCATGCCGTCAAAACCGGTTCCCACACCGCTCATAATGGCGATGGAGTCGGCCACGTGGAGAATATAGGCCAGGCCATTATCATTGGACCGTTCCGGATAATGATGATAGCGGATCGCCAGACCGATATGACGGGGAATCTGCCATTTTTCACACACATCCGACGCAATCTCCGAATGATCAAACCCCAGAATATCCCGTTCGGCAATCAGGAAAGACTTGTCGCCGTCGGCCATAAACGCTTTGAACTGCGGTTTTCTTTCATTGACATAGGGATTCAGGATCAGCTTGCCGCAGTCATGAATCAGACCGGCGGAGAAGGCATCTTCCGCCAGGGCCGGGTGATCCCTTTCAGCAATCATCCGTGAAGCCGCGGCCACCGCCAGGGAATGCTGCCACATGTCTCCGGCCGCAAGCTCGTACCCTTCAAGCTCCTGGCCCAGAAGCCCCGAAGCACAGGCCAGGGTCAACAGTTCCTGCAGTGTTTTTACGCCCAGGACAACCGATGCCTGCTGGACAGAAGCCACCCGCCCCACCGCACCATAGTAAGCGGAATTGGCAATCTTGAGAATCCGGGAGACAATGGCCTGGTCGGTTTCGATCACCTTGGCCAGATCCCGGAAGTCGGAATCCGGGTCGGAAACGACCTTTCTGGCTTTCTGGGCGACCTCCGGCATGGGCGGTAGATCTTTTAAGGAATGAAGGATTTTCTTTTTCAGTTTTTCACCGGTGGGCAGATCTTTCACTTCCGGTTCCGGGGCCGACTCCGCCGGTTGCGGCGGGCCCTCCAGATTCACCGAGATATGCTGTTTGCAGGCAGGGCACGGCAGGCTGAACTTTTTTCCGAACGCCGCCAGCCGTTCGTCCGGGATATTATATTTCTTTTTACAGTTAGGACATTCCAGCAACACTGTAATCCCTTTCCGACCCCCGAAGATAAAACAGGCCTTCCCCGAGCCTTTCAGACGATTTTCATTTTCCGTTCATCAATATTGAAAAATATTGTTCTTACCTTTGTCCCTCCGGTTTCTTCCAGCTTCACCGAAAGATTATTGGCTTTCAGCAGATCTTTCACCACCGGCAGTACCGCTGATCCGGATTTTATTTTTTCAGACAGCGCCAGCATGGAAGCCCCGCCGGCAAGGGCCACCAGATAAGGGGGCTGAATCCCTTTTTCTGCAAACTTCTCGAGAATAAAACGGATCCCGGTATCGGCAAAATAAGCCGGATTGGGTGGCTTGTGCCCTCCGGAATCGCCCCTCAGAATATGCATACCGGCCGCTGTTTTGGTTGCGGCATGAAACAGGATAATCCCGACACCGGCAGCGATTCTTTCAATCTTCATGACCCCGTCATTGGCAAATTCGACCCGCATGGGTTGGATACTCGTAACATTCATATGAAAAACATATCAAAATGAAATTAAAAATAATCACTTTAATTTTTAAGTGCCGGAAACAACCATGTTTTTGAAGATTAGTATATACGGTCAAAGATGTCAACCGGATTTAAGACAATGATAGGCTGTTTTCAAAGCGGCTCGGACAGCAGGACGACAGAAGCATAACGGCTAAAGCATCAAAATATAGATAAGCAGCTGCAAAAATTCCGAAAAAGAAAGGGGCGGGTTTCCGGGCATTTCAACACCGGCAAAAATGGCTGGAATCAAATCATAAAAAATCTCTAAAAAAATCTCTTCCCAAAAGGCAAAATATCCCCCTTCCGCCACAAAGTCGATTCCGGACACTTCCGCTCCGGCCATTACGGTGATTTCGCTGTAGGCATCGAGATCCCCTTCATTGGCGCTCTCCCCTGGACCGTTATAATACTCCGGAATCACCGGATTCACAAATGAAGGGCTCGCGTAAACCGGTGAATAAAATTCAGCATACGGCCCCACGGACGACCCGCCGGTAAAGGCCGTATTTACCGGCTCGATGAAAATCTTGTAGGTGCCGGGCAACACGTACATTTCAAAAGCACCCGTCGACTGCTGGTAATAATCCGAGACACTGGAAAACTGGTTCATGTTTTCATGCCCGATCATCACAGCCACCACGTTCGCTCCCAGTACCGGGCTGCCGTCGGCGCGCCTCACCGTCCCCGATATTTTTCCGTAACCGCTGTCGATCATTGTTTCATCCGGGTACAAAAGGGTCAGGGCGGCTTCATCATCGGGGTTCAGCACAGCCACGCTGGTATCATTATCGGTCTGAAAGGGAAACATGGTCGGTACGTAGCGGTCATCGGTGGGAATACCGTTTTGGGCGTAATCGGTATTAATCTGGCAATGGTCCAGGCCGGCAAAGTGACCCAGTTCGTGAACAACGGTGGCCTTGAGAACACCGGGGTTTTCCGGGACATCGGCAAAAAGACCGTTCAGCACCACAAACCCTTCGCCGATATAGGCCGAACCGGTACTGAAAGAAGCAAAACCGAGAACACTGGTACTGCCGCCCGCGCCGTATACCGTGTCCATGATGGAACCATCGGTATCAAACACGATCGGGTTGATCCCGTCATTAGAATTCCAGTAAACACCGTAATTGTCCGCGGTTACGTCCACCGGAAGCTCACCGTCATTGATAAAAGAAATCGTCGCCGTAGACACACCCCCCCATTCCCGAAAACATTCATCCACCAGGGCCGTGGCCCGGGCATGGGTCAGGCTCCCCAGGGTTCCCCGGTCAACCGAATAGGGAATCGGAAAACTTGCCGGGTCATGAATTACCGGATCTCCGTACCGGGTGGCCAGGGGCCCGCCGGCAAAAACTTCCGCCCACAGCATCAATATCAGTATCCCCCCTGCCGCAAGTATCCGTGTTTTCATCTCCGCCTCGTCAAAAATATACCCGTAAGCACATCTCTCTCTGCTCTCTGCCGCTACCGGTTTACCAGGTCTTCGGTCAGCGCCATGAATGTTTCATAATCCATCGGCCCTTCATCCGGTATTGCTGCATCCCCTGTCGAAGACAACGCCCTTTCCCGGACAGCGGTTTCCATCCCCCGGAAAAGCCCCCGGTTTTGAATGTCATTGACAATTTTCTGCCGGCCGTTATCGAACGTTTTTACCCGGAACCGGCCCTGCCCCAGTCCCACCGGGCTGGAAAAGCCCAGCCGGCTTTCTCCGTAAAGGAAAAGGACCAGTTTTTCGCCCTTTTCAAAATTACTGATCTGATTCTGGTCGGCCAGGGACTTGATCACCCGGACCTCATGGCTGCCCCCCGGATTCCCTTTCACCACCCGGTCCACGCGAAAGGTATACACATAAATGTCCCGGCCGATATTCGCATCGAATACGGTTTCCTTACCGACACACTCCCCGGCAAATACATATTTTGCTGACGACGTCATATCGGCCAGATTCAAATGCCTGACCCGGACCGCCCGGGCATTTACCGGAACCAGAAGTACCAGGCAAACAACAACCGGTATCAATATACTCTTCATTCCTGCCCCTGTAAAAAATTTGTTTTTAAGCATTTTTACCCTATGCGGTCTGAACCGGATTGATTTTGAACAGTTTAACACATTTTCTCCCCAAAAATCCTGTTTTCTTTTCTTGACCTGCGGGACACTTTCAAATATTTATAACACATGACTCGTTCTTCTATTATAACACTGTTAACCGATTTCGGCACCAACGACCCTTATACGGGAATCATGAAGGGCGTAATCCTGTCAATCAATCCCGACACCCGGATCGTCGACCTGTGCCATCATGTCCCCGCGCAGGACATACCGACCGCCGGACTGTTTTTAAAAAGCGCCTATGCCTTTTTTCCGGACGGGACCATTCATGTGGCCGTGGTAGATCCCGGTGTCGGCAGCAACCGGCAGCCCATGCTCATCGAAACCGAAAAAGGCTTCTTTATCGGCCCGAATAACGGTCTTTTCAGTCCTATTCTGTCAAAAGAAAAGATTGTCAGGGTCATCACGCTGACCTCCACCAACTATTTTCTGCAAAATATCGGCAGCACCTTTCACGGCCGGGACATCTTTGCCCCGGCCGCCGCCCATCTTTCAAAAGGCGCCGCTCCGGATGCCTTCGGCCCGGCTTTGAAAGACCCGGTCATCATCGATTTCCCTGAGTCGAAAATTCTTCCCTCGGGAGAAATTCTGGGGGAGGTTCTTTTTGCCGACCATTTCGGCAACCTGGTCACCAGTATAGACCGCGTCTGCCTGGAAAAGGCGGCCATCAACCGCTTTGCCGCCGAAATCAATAACATCCGGATCAACCGGCTGCTTTCCTCTTACGCCGAGGCCGAAGACAAACAGCCCTTTTTCATCACCGGCAGCACCGGCCTGCTTGAAATATCGGTGCAAAACGGAAACGCACAGGCCTGTACCGGCATTCAAAAAGGCGATCCAATCCGCATTTTCCCGGTCTGAAACATGAAGATAGACAGTTACGCCTTCGGCGCCATCACCATCAACGGCCAGACCTATCACCAGGACCTGATCGTCCTTCCGGACCGGATCCTGCCGAACTGGAGAAGAACGCGGGGCCACTCCCTGGACATTGAAGACATCCCTGAGATCATCGCCTGCGAACCGGACATTCTGATTGTCGGCACCGGCACCTACGGCGCCATTGACATTCCGCCAAAGACTCGAACGGAAATAACCGGCAGAAACATTTCCCTGCTGGCCGCGCCGACGGAAAGGGCCTGTGCATTTTTTAATGAACACATGGATAAAGGCGCAAATGCCGCGGGCGCGTTTCACCTGACCTGCTAGGAGATTTTCATGGACCTGAAGCAAAATGTCGCGATCGTCACCGGCGCCAGCCGAGGCATCGGCAAAGCCATTGCCGTTGAACTGGCCAGAAACGGCGCAACCGTCATTGTGGCGGCCCGGACCCAAAAAGCCCCCCGAACCATCCGGGGAACTATTCACCAGACCGTGGCGGAGATTGAATCCTTCGGCGGAACGGCCGTAGCCGTCAAAACAAAAGTCACACGTCCGGAGATGATCGACCGAATGGTTACAAAAACCATAACAGATTTCGGCCGCATCGACATCCTGGTCAACAATGCCGCTACCAACAACCCCTGCCGGTTTGTCGATTTCGATCAAAAATCGTGGGACACAATCATGGACACCAATCTGCGGGGCGTGGTGCTGTGTACCAGAGCCGTGCTTCCGCAGATGATCAGACAGAACAACGGCCACATCATCAACATCTCCTCGGTGGTGGCAAAAAAAACCGGTCATGTTCCCTTTACCGGACTGGCCTATGATGTCAGCAAGGCGGCCATCAACCGCTTCACCGTGGGCCTGGCCGAAGAGCTGCGGGAACACCATATCGCGGTCAACGCCCTGATGCCGGACAATACCGACACCGAAGGCTGGGCCTTTCTGAATCCGGGCATTGACCGCTCCGGATGGTCCCGGCCCGAGACCTGGGGCAAATACGCCGCCCTTGTGGCGGCCCGGGACCCGGCCGTCTTTACCGGTCATCTGCTGACAGAAGACCGGTTGAAAGCACTGGTGTGAAAAACGACTCGGCGCCGGGAGAAAGCCCATATTCCGTAACCGCGGATGACAAGGCATTGTCCTGAAAAATACTGCAAAATGATTCTGATGACTGATGGTCCCGGTGACGCGTTGTTTAACCACTGAACCATTAAAAAACAATGAAAAATAAATTCAAATATCCCTGCCTGTGCCTTTTCGCCGCCTGTGCATTTTTTTTCGCCCTTTATTTTTCAGGCGGCGGCACGACCGGTCCCCTGTTTGGCCATGGCGACACGGCGCAGGGAGAATTTATCGGACATTTCTTTGCTAAAAATCTTTCCCTCTTTCCTTTTCCTCGACTACAGCTTAAAACGGATCAAATTTTCTATCCTTACGGTGTCAGCGCTGTTTTCGAGCCCTGGGCCATTGAGCGGGAATATTTTTTCGCCCTGTTTTTCAGCCTGTTTGGCACCGGGCCATGGCTTTTTATTTATTATATGATGTCACTGCTCATCAGCTGCCTCGGCCTGTTCCTTCTATTCAATAAAGATTTTGGCCCGGTAAAGGCCGCCCTTGCCGGTTTCTGCGCTGTTTTCTTGAACTTTTACGCCCTGGCCAAATTTCCCGCCCATTATGAAATGTCTGTCCTGCACTGGACCACACTGGGAATCGCCGTCGACTTTTTACTGGTTCGGCAAACGACCGCCCGGGGAAAGATCTCCCTGCGCCTGCTGCTGCTGCGGAGTCTCTTCACGGTTCTGGCCCTTGGCCTGGGGCTGGGTTATGTTGCCGGGGCATCCCTCTTTTCCGTAACAATCTGCTGCGTATATGTCTTTTTTTACCTGGCAGGGGTCTGGCTGAAAGAACGAAAACCGCCCTATACATTCAAAAACCTCATAAACAACTGGCAAACCGAATTCATCAATCACAAATGGCCGTGCCTGGCACTTTTACTCGGCACGGTTATTTTTACTTTCCTGTATATTCCCGTTGTTGTGCAGATCTATTTTGCCACCAAAGAATTTACCGACGTACCGCAGGGAAGCATGTGGACTTCCCCCTGGAGAATCCTTATCCCCTGGCTGCCGTGGACAAATCCGGCCATGGGTGAACCGGCCTGGTTAAAAACTCTGATCGCTGATCATTCTGAAGGGCTGGGCGCCGGCAGCCCCGGGTTTTTCCTGATCATTTCCGCGCTGTTCGGAATTCTTTTTTCCCGCCGGAAAACCGCGCTGGTCCCTTTTATCCTCATGTTTATTTGGATATGGTTCAATCATCCATACAAACATCTTTCCCTGAACATCTTTCCCTGGTTTGGTTATGCCCGCGTGGGCTCCCGGTTTACCATCCTCATGGCCCCGCTGCTGACCATCATGGCGCTCGGCATTCCCTTTCCAAGACACCGGAAATCATACCCGATGGCTGTTTTGTTTTTACTGCTGATCATAACGGGAATCCTGGAATTTTATACCTTTATGAACGGCTACCGCTACCGGCCAGCCCGTATCCCGGAAAATTTTCTCAATTATATGGAAACAGTCAAAAACGCTCCCGGCGAGGCCGTCCTGGACTGGCCCTTTTGCATTGCCGGCGGCAATGGCATCGGCACCCCGTATTTGGGGCGCTTTTATCGAAGAAACAATTCCGTCGGCTTTATGCAGCGCTACCACGGCAAAAAAATTGTCGGGAACTACTTCGGCCGCCTTTCCATGAAACAGGTCGAGCCTTTGCTTCAGGCGGGATGGCACAAACTGTTTCATCCGGACCACAAACATCCTTTCCAGGCAAAACGACAGGCCGTTCCCATGACGGCTTCGGAGTGGCGCTTCTTTGACAAATTTTACACCCGTAATGATTTCTGCGGCATTAACCTTTATCCGGACCTGCTGGCCCCCGGGGACGAAAAGAAGTTTTATCAGCGTTTCGGCCGGCCGGTGATCGGCACGACCATCGCAAACGGCCTGCAGGCCGTCTTTATCGCCAAAGACCCGACGCGCCGGCGGCGGGTAAATAAAAAGAAGGGTAAAAAAATTACGTATCTCCCCGCCCTTCCGGCAGGAACGACTATCAACTTTCTAAAACCGAGAATACCTTCAGAAATAAAGGTCAGCGGGATGTTTTCTCTGGCACAAAGCAGGGCCGGGATCATTCGTCTGGCGGGCAACACAACCGAATTGCGTTTTTGGAGCGAATACAATACAACCGCAAAACTGATCCTTACCGGCTTTATCAAAAAGAAAACATTTCTGATGATCAACGACCGTTCATATGAAATTACAGAGGCCGCGACAAAACGGATCAAGTTTCGCGTCCGAAAAGGAATAAACCATATCCGGTTCTTCTCCGAATATAAAAAAGAACCCGCAATTGCCTTTAAAAAGCTAAGGCTTAAACTGAAGTAAACATTGGCGGTTTTCAACGCGGTCCCGCTCTCGTTTATTAAATAGGCGCTGTCCCTATTTAACAAACTGGATCTCTGCGCTCCTTAAGAAACAGCCGGTAGCACAGCCGGTCATAGGTGTCCGGACATTCGCCGGAAACGGTTTTTTCTTCAAAGGCCCAGGGCGGTGACGCCCCGGACAGAAGCACGTGCAGATAGGGATAGAGCTGACAGTATAAAAAACAGCAGGCGCCGCCCACATTGAAAGGGTCCACTTCAAAAACATCACCGATTTTGTGCCCCCAGTTACAGTTGACGGCGATATCCCGGACCTCGACAAACAGGCGGTATTTGTCCAGGGCCGGGTAGCCCCGCCCCGTCATGTCCCTGGTTTGAAACGGGGTTTTTAGGAGAACATTTTCCGTCCGTTCAATCGGTCTGATTTCCACTTCCACCTTCCCGTCCTCGGCACAGCAGCCTTTCACCGGAAGGGCCGGGGTTTCCCAGAGCAGGCTGCCGCCGTAATGCTTGACGATGACCGAGGGAAAAATATTTTTCAAGAGCGACCCGCAGATATTGTCGCTGTTCATGGAGGTAATCTTAAACACATCACCGACTTTATGACCGTAGGGGCAGATACCGTTCACCCCGGTAACGGTCACCGCCTGGAAATAGCGATTCTCTTCCCTTAATACTTTGGCCGTATACGCTTCAAGATCATCTTTTTCAAATTTTTCAGTCATTGTCGTCTCCCCTTGAATGATTTTCATTCCCATTTGCACAGTATTCAAAATTTTGCGTTTTGACAACAAAAAACCCTGCTTGACGAAAAAAATGCAATTCTTTATAATTTTATTTTACGCTCTTAACCAAGGGATATTTCGATGGCTTTGATCAAAACATTGCGAAACAAAACACCTCAGTTCGGCAACAACTGCTTTCTGGCTGAAAATGCCACCATTATCGGCGATGTGGTCACGGGAAACGACTGTTCCGTCTGGTACAGCGCCGTGGTCCGGGGAGATGTTCACTACATCCGTATCGGCAACAAGGTCAACATTCAGGACAATGCCACCATCCACGGCACCTATGAAAAATCCCCGACCCATATCGGCAACAATGTGTCCATCGCCCACAACGCTGTTGTCCATGGATGTACCGTGAAAGACAATGTTCTGATCGGCATGGGCGCCATTGTCATGGACGACGCGGTGGTGGAACAAAACACCATCATTGCCGCGGGGACGGTCGTTCCGCAGCGAATGAAGCTCGATCCCAACAGTGTCTATGCCGGTGTCCCGGCCAAAAAGATAAAAGAGATCAGTGAGGATCTGTCCAGGGGACAAATCGAAAGGATTGCCGACAGCTACATGAAATACGCCGGCTGGTACAGATAAATAACCACCATCGGAAAAGGCTGCGTCGTTTTCCCCTATCCCGCCCGTTTATACTCGAACGTATCATCCAGCCGCGACCCTTTTAAAGGCATGAACCCCTCGCCTTCCAGAAGCTCCCGGATTTTACCAAAAATGCTCTCCAGGAAATCGGAGGTCGCCTTGAAGCTGGCGGTCTCCGCGGCAACGGATTTTTTTAAACTGTCCACATACTCCCCGCCGGACCCGTCATCCAGTTTCGCGATCAGCACCCGGTTGTCCCGAACCGCCGCGTTAAACTGTTTTTTACAGAGAGCCTTCATTTTATCCGGATTGGGAACAAAAACCCTGTCCGCATAAACATCAAAGTCCATGGGCATTAAATGGGTCAGGGAAAACGAGACCACAAAACAGGGACCGTCATTACCAAAGGTCTTTTTCCCTTTTGGATAATAGTTGGAAAAAAGCGTTGTGGTCACATCGAGGCGGTTGCGGCCCTCTGACAGAATAGTGTTGATCCGGGTACCGATTTCCTTGACAGAAAGATTTTCAAACTCTTTCACCATTTTATTGCTCCGCGGTACGAACATTCATAAAGTATTCTAAGTGTCGGGTACTTTACCGAGTATAAAGAAGGGACAAATGCCTGTCAAGGTGTCGGCCGGATTTTTCTCTGACTTCTGCCGCAGATCATCCCGGGCAAAAAGAAATAAAAACAAAACCACAGGCTTAAGTAATATCTTGATATATCATAAAAAATATGTAAAAAGAAGATGACCGAAATTTTGGAATTTATATTGACCCCCATGACGCCACATACACCATACGCGGATGATGTGACTATCATCTGTTCCACAACCAGTTACAATGATCTAAAAAAAACCTTTGCCAGCCTGATTGTCATGAGGGGCAACGACATCGGCAAACAGTTCAAAATCAAACGGCAAAATCTGGTTATCGGCCGGATCCCATCGGCAGGTATCATGCTCAAGGACAAACAGATCTCCAGATCTCATGCTGAAATCCGGCCCCTCTTTGTCCCCCGGGAGCAGGAAACCGTTTACAAGATCGTGGACTTGAACAGCACCAATCATCTTTACGTCAACGGTCACAAAGTCCGCGAACATGTTCTCCGCCATGACGACAAGATCAGGATCGGGGACACCATCCTGAAATTTTCCATCCAGGATGAAATCGAGGCCAAGTACCATTCCGCAATTCAGAAAAAAATCGAATACGATGATCTGACCTCTCTGTTAACCTATGAATCTTTCACGTCGGCCATGAGCTGGGAAATCGATAACGCCCGGGAGCATAGAAACAAATTCTGCGTGATCATGATGGATTTGGACGATTTCAAGAAAGTCAATGATAACCACGGTCATCTGATGGGATCTTATGTGTTGAGCGAAATCGGGCACCTGATCAAAAACAGTCTCAGGCAGTTCGATATCAGCGCCCGGTATGGCGGCGAAGAATTTATCGCCTATCTTCCCGAAACCGGACGGGAAGAATCGGAAACCGCGGCGGAACGCTTAAGGGCCGCTATTGAAAAAAATATTTTTTCATACCAGGGGGACAGCCTCCACATCACCATTTCCATGGGCATTTCCGAGTTTCCCGAAAACGGCCGAAAGCTGAATGCGCTGATCGCCGCAGCCGACAAAGCACTCTACAAGGCCAAAAAGGACGGTAAAAACAGGATTTGCCTGTGCCAGGCTTAACAAAACCGCTCAAACAGGAGGGAACCGCCATGCAGAAAACTTTAAACAAACTGGCCCCCGGTTTGGTGGTCCTGCTGGGATTTTTTTTCGTCTGGCCTCCGTCGTCGTTCGCGTCGGTGGATGCGCTGACCATACAGACTCCCGCAATTTGCCGCTATACCGGCAGCTGGTTCCAGATCGGCCGTCAAATCGGCGCCGCCCATCCGGACTACATTCTTGAATTCAGCAAATCCATGGAAACCGCCCTGTTCTTCGTGGGACTGAGCTCAGGCTGGAATGCCGCCCATGTGGAAACCTACTATGGCCTGATCGAGGACATCGTTCCCGAAAACATCAAGGACCACATGGCCGGTCTTGCCGTGGGAATTACCGAAACCCTTCCCGTCAGTTATGAAACCGCGTGGCAGGCCGTCCTCACCCAGAACCTGGCCGTGGAAATGCTCAACATGGCCAGAAACATGGAAACCGTTCCCGATCCGGACGCGTTCGTTATTCGGGGGTGTACCGGGCTGGCCGTCACCTCGGAAAACGGCACTTTTCTGTGCCACAACACCGATGCCACCGACGGCGGCGGCGACAACATCGTGCTGATCATGTACTGGGAACCCGATAACGGCGATTACGCCTACATGACCATGGACCCGCCCGGCTGGGCCGATACCAATTACGCGATGAATGAAAAGAAAATCGGTGTGAGCCTGAATGCCGGCAGCCACCACGTCGGGGCCGACATCGGTCTGCCGATCAATTTCATGCTTCGAAAAATCATGGAGCAGGCAGCCAGCCTCGATGAAGCGGTGGCCATTCTGGAAGACTACCTGGATGCGGGCAACAACTTCGGCATCGCCGGCGCCCTGGTGCATCTGGTCGATTTCAACAACCATACCCTGGCCAAGGTCCAGGTGATGTCCGATGAAATCGATATAACCTACGGCGAAACCGCCACCGCCGGGGCAACCTATATCGCCTCGGCCAACCATTATGTCGGCGCTATCGTCCGCGACCCGGACTATTCCTATGAATCCTCCGAAATACGCTACCAGCGGCTGCTCGAACTGGTGGCGGAAACGGAAACCTTTGACCTTTCCGCCTGCTGGGACATCATGCAGGATACAAACGACGGGGAAGCCGGCGCCAACACCATTTCACGGGCCGATGGCAGCACCGCCACCATCTTCGGCAACATCTTTACCGGAGACGGCATGTCCTACACCCTGGGCCCGCCCCACGCCTATTTTGATAAATACGGCGAGGCCGGATACATCGGTTTCGACGAGATCTCCGCCCTGGAACCCAAAACATTCACGGCCACCCCCAGGGCCTTCGGCGTGATTCTCGAATGGGCGGTCCACGACGCGTCACGGATCAAGGGATACAACCTTTACCGCGCCACCCGCCAAAACGGCCCCTATGCCCCGATCAACAGCGAACTGCTGACCGACACCACCTACCGGGACCAGTGGCTGTGGAACCGGCAGCGCTACTACTACAAGCTTCAGGTCGTGTTCAATGACGACAGTACCGTCATGAGAAACATCGTCAACGCCACACCAAAGCTGATCTACTGGTTTTAGGGAAATCCGGGACTGTCCGGCACGGACGAGGGCCGACAAAACATAACCATCGGCCCCGTGACCGGCTAGGAGTTGTTTTCATCCGCATCGTTGAACAACCGTGTTTCTTTTCGCGGCGGCAGACCCCGCTCTTCCGCCGCCTGCAGGGCGGCCTCGGCCTTGGCTGAAGCCCTGGCCGCTTTGCGGGCGGCCGTTTCAGCCACCGTCTCGGCATCAAGCACTTCCTTCTTGATCCGGTCCAATGTTTCCGGCATCACGCGGTTGGCCACGGCCTTCTCAAACGCCTTTTTTTTGTCGGCTGATTCCCCGGCAGCGTCCTGTGCGGATTTCCGCGCCTTTTCGGCTTTTTTGACGGCATCCACCGCAGCATCCCGGATCGCCGCGGTTTCCGAAGCCGTTCCCTCTTCAGGTTCGGCAGCCAGATCTATGTCTTCAGCAGCCAGCACCAGGGCCGCAACCGGCAGACCACCAAGCATCGCTTCCAGTTTGCCGCCGAACGGATCCACCAGCTGCGTCCCCACCAGCCGAAAGGGGAAAAACACCAGCGCGGCATCCCCGGAATACCGCGCAATGGCATCCGCCCCGGTACCGGTAATGATCTCGGGTTCGGCGTCAATGCGGGTCTCCTCCAGCATCTGTTGTATCCGCTCAGCCGGCTGACCGCCGGCATCTGTCGGCACGGCAAAAATCCGGATCCGTGCGTCTTTCCAGTCAGGACTGCGGGTCATCAGGTAAGCAAACAGCAGCATCAGGCGGCTGGTGGCATTGTCCCACCACCACACATCGATAGAGCGTTTTTCTTTGGGGAGGCCCTGGAGCCGTTGCCAGTTTTCTTCCGGCGCATGCAGGATAACGATGTTGCTTCCCAGGCGAAAAACATTTCTCAGGTTGCGGCCGTAGCGCAGCTCATGAATTCCGGGAATGCCCCGGGACATTTGCTGCATCCAGTTGAGCAGGACCGTATTCACCTTGAGCGGTCCGACACCAAAGGATTGAATAACCGTGGAAACACCGATATCGATGTTGGGGGCGGTAACCACCAGGGGAAAGGCTCTCAGCCCGTGTTCGGCAATATCGGCCCGCAGCGCCGCCTCGGCGTCCCGGCGCTGTTTCAGCATGCCGACACCGTCTCCTTCCAGTATCCGGACCGCCGTGGTCAGCCCGCTGCCGCCCTCGATCCATGAAGCAAACCGCAGCAACCGCCCGCGGCGCCGGGCATCATCGGAAAAAGCCAGGATTTGCGGCCGCCAGTTGCGCGGGTGCTCCGGCTCCCGCTCCGCGGCAACCAAACTTTGTCTGACCTGCTGCAGGTAAAATGAGCGCCGGGTATCGGCCCAGCGTGACGGACCGGCCGTTCGTTTAAGGTACTGGTACAGAGTGCTCAACACGGCAAGGGCCACAACACCGGCGAGGGGATCTATCGCCATCATGGTGCCGAAACAGGCCACCCAGCCGACCAGGCTGAGCCGCAGATTGAAAAAACGAAACTGGGGGCGAAAGGAGGGGCTTTGTGACCGGGCTTCAAAATAGGTCGCGAAGTTGAGCAGGCCGTAAGACACCAGGAAGAACATGGAAACCACCGGCGCAATCACATTCAGGCTGCCAAACACCACGGTGCCAAAGGCGATCATCGCGGACAGCAGCACCGCCCGGCGGGGATTATTGGCCGGGCCATTCCCTTTGGCAAAGGGCAGAAGACCCGGCATAATCCGGTCCGCCGCCAGTGACTGCAGCACCCGGGGCCCGCCCAGGAAGGAGGCCATGGCGGAAGACAGGGTGGCGGCAATGACGCCGGCATCGATCAGGAAACCGAACAGGGAAACCCGTTTCATCGCTCCGTAATCGTTCATCAGAACGTCAGGTGCTTCGGAAGCCGCCACCACAACCGCGGCGGCGATATAAACACAGATGGACAGACCCACCGCGAGAAAGGTACCCAGGGGAATGCTTTTTCCCGGATCTTTCAGATCGCCGGACATGTTCACTCCCTGGGTAAAACCCGTGACCGCCGGAAAGAAAATGGCAAAAAGCACCCAGAATCCCGGACCCTGCCCCGGAGTCCCCAGATTGCTGCTCAGAAGAACGGAATCCCAGCGAAAAATCCCGCCGATGAAAAAGGAGGCTATGGAAAAGACCAGTACCGCCATCACGATATACTGGAATTTGGTGGCCCAGTCCGCGCCCAGCCAGGCAAACATGAAAAGTACGGCAATGGCCGCAGCGGCGATCAGCTGCGGTAGCCATGCCGGTGCGCCCGGCAGCAGCGCCGCCGCCACTTCCCCGAAACCGATGCAGTAAAAGGCAATGGATATGGACTGGGCAAAATACAGGACAAGGCCGATAGCACCGCCGAATTCCGCGCCCAGGGTTCGAGAGATAATGTAATAGACCCCGCCGACCTTGACTCTGAGGTTCGTGGCAATGGCTGACAGGGAAATGCTGGTCAGCACGGAAATGGCATTGGCAATGGCGATGATCACCAGCGCGCCCCACAGCCCGGCATGTCCGACCACGTAGCCCAGACGCATGAAAAAGATAATGCCGATGATGGTCAGAAAACTGGGGGTAAACACCCCGGCAAAGGTTCCCAGGGTCCCGATGCTGTTTTTTTGCGCGGTTGATTCGTTATGATTCATATTATCCCGACGGCCGTAATATGATGGATACCGTTTGCATCACACTCAGCAATATACGCATCCGGATCTTTTGTAAAGGGACAATTTTTTGCATATATCTTCCCGGGCCAGAAAAAGGAATTTGCCGATATCCGGCACAGCCGGTTTCCGCGAGAAATATGGGATATAACATTTATTAATCTTGATACTCATACTCAGCAAATTAATATAATTAAATTTTATATATTTATTTAATTATATGCTTAAAATAAACATTTTTTATATAATACTGGTTGACAAAAATATTTTTTTAATTGTACAGTGACCCAAGACAAATGCGACTTGTATTCAACAAATGAGTTGGCCAATAGTTCACACTGAATATTTATGAAAAAACTTATTGTAGGGATTCTCATATTTATTTCAATGCCGTGCCTTTTCATCATAAGCGGAGAAATTGCCATTCGCATATTCCACTATATGAGGTATACTTCAAAAAACAACAGCATACACGTCGTTACCTTCGATCATGAGGTTGGATGGATACCTGCGCCAAACTACATATTCAAGGGAAATAAAATCGACGCCAGCGGAACAAGTTATGTCGTGACCATTACTACCGACAAACACGGCTTTAGACGCTTTGGAAATCCCGAAGAGAAAGAGAAGAAGAAGGTGTTCTTTTTGGGAGATTCTTTTACTCATGCGTTACAGGCTTCTGACAATAAAACATATTACGGGCTTCTTGGGACTTCTTTACCAATTGAAGTATTTGCCTTTGGGGTAGATGGATACGGGACCTTACAGGAAACAATGATTTTGGAGAGGTTTTATGACAAAATACAGCCAGACATTATTATATTTCAATTCTGCGGCAATGATTTTATTAATAATTCCTATGAACTTGAATTAAAAAGCACAAGAAATAATAACGGGATGCGACGTCCCTATTTCACAGAAACAGCTGTGATCTACAAAACCCCAAAACCCCTTCCCTTTATTCACGATTTTATCAATACCTATTCACGATTTTTATGTTTTACTATCAATCGATTTGATCAATTAAAGGCTCGACATCTAGCTTCGGTGGAAGATTGTATTCTCGCAGATGATACCCATACAGAGTTTAAAACGTCTGTTGCCATCACAGAGCAAATCGTACAAAATATGCGAAAGCATATTCCATCGTCAACGGATATCTATGCCTTCTCTGTCGATGATACGTTTCCCTTTTATGACGCATTTAAAAATATTGCGGGCAGAAATAATATTCACTTTATCGATGGCATTCCCCAGGCCATTCGAAGCGCCGAACAGCGAGGGCTTACAACACGATTCGCCGATAATGCCCATTGGAATGAGACCGGCCATCAAATTGCAGCGAAAGTTTTGAGGCAATACATTGCGGTAAACTGGTGATTTTCAGGCTAACAACAGCGTGAAACAATAATGGAGGCATAAATCGTGATTCTCGAAGAAGTAGAAAACCTTTATAAAATTATTTCCCTGAAAGAATTCCGCAAAACGAAAAATGTGCGTTTTGACGTCCTGGATACCTCCCTGATTCCTCACATAGACAGTTTTGACCGGGTGATCCACGGTCCGGGCGCATTATCTCCCGGCAGCGTCGGCGATGTCGACCATCCCTGGTACATGCATCCGCATCAGGAAGACAACCTGATGGTACTGTACGGAACAAGGCATATCGATATTTACACACCGAACCACGGTAAAATCGAGCATTTCACCGTCTCCGCGGATAAAATTTCCCGCGGAAATGAATCCTGTTTTCCGGGCACGGCAATGCTGGTCTGGCCCCGCAATGTTTTTCACCGGATTGTCAGTTGCCCGGAGCAGGGATCGGGCTCGGTGAACTTTGCGGTTCGCTATGAAGGTTTCGACATCCGGACAAACTTTAATATTTATGACCTGAATACGGAAACCGGAAAATACGAGGTCATCCGTGCCGGCCATCTGGATCAACAAACATAAAAAGATACTATGAAAATAATCCGAAAACATAGGGAATTTGCGATCGATATTCTGGTGTATACTCTGTATACTTTAGCCGTAATATGCGCATTCTTGTGGCTTAGCAATAATCACATGGTCTTGTCTAAATTGTGGGGAATTAACGACACAGTTACATTAAATCTTGACTCTATCACCAGCATGCTCGGTATCGGGGCTGCTGCTCTTGCCATTATTATTTCTAACGACAACAAGCTCACAAAGAACAGGAATTTTCGCGTAATCAGATGTACCGGCAATTGGAACTGGAATCGATAAAATTGTTCCGTTTTGAAATTGAAAACGTGGAACTGGCAAGAATTATTTGGAATGATGAAATAACTTTTGAAGAACTTCAGAAAAACACAAATAAGCTATTTCAGGTCTTACAACACATTTGTCAGACCCTTAATCTTTTTGAAATGACGATTCTTTTTAAAAGGACGGTATTGTTCATGAAGATGTATTTGAAAGCTGGGAAGTCTGGATATTTGAATGCTGTAAATCCAGTATATTTTTAATGTTGGTATATCGAAGGATTAAAATATAATTATATCACACTATTTCATAATATTATCGAAGGTGGTTTGTGTTACTGTCATGACAAAGAAAAGATCGAAGCGGTTAGAAGCAAGCGGAAAGAAAATAAAAATTTATCGTTTGGCAACTTCAGGAAGATCATCAAAGATCATATCAATGCATAAAACGAATCATGCGGATATACTCTTGGCCCGGTTCACTTCATGTCCATTGATTCGAGTATTGCCCGCTGCTAAAACCGGAACAGGTAAAAAAACCGCGCCCCTTCCGGGATGAGCGTTGATGGGAAAAAAACAACTGAACAGGAGCCGTCATGTCTAAAAAAAAGTTATGTTTTGTGCTGTTTGCAGTTCTCCTGGTGTCCCGCACGGCCTACACGGACACACCTGCAGCCGAAAAGGCAAAACCGACGAATTACATCGATGATTATTCTCCGGCAAATCCGGACGGTACCATCAACGCGGTCATCGAGATACCGGCCGGCACCAATGAAAAATGGGAGGTGACTCATCCGGACGGAAAACTTGAATTGGAATACAAGAACGGAAAACCGCGGATTGTGAAGTACCTGGGCTATCCAGGTAATTACGGTATGGTTCCGGGCACCCTGCTGTCCGAGGAAACCGGCGGCGACGGGGACCCGCTGGATGTGCTGGTCATCGGTGCTCCGATAAAAAGGGGCCGCGTGGTAAGGGCCAGGCTGATCGGCGTGCTCAAATTTTTCGACCGCGGCGAAAAAGATGACAAGCTCCTGGCCGTGCTGCCCCAAACCGCTTTAGCTGAAATTGACAGCATCTCCCGGCTGGATAAATCTTTTCCGGGTATTTCCACCATCATTAAAACCTGGTTTCTGTATTACAAGGGAGCCGGTAAAATGGTGTTTAAAGAATTCGGTTCCGCGGAAGAGGCCGAAGCCATCCTGCAGACAGGCATCAAAACGTACCGACAACGAAAGCTCCGCTAAACGCGCAGATATTCCGGCGCCGCTGCCGCCGCGGTTCAAAACCCGTTCCCGCCGGCGTGGGGCTTTTCAACCGGTAATTTTCACAAGAAACGCCGGCGGATTCATGGTAAAATCAGCGGTGAACGGTTCCTTGGGCATTTTTGCCTTTATAGCGGCCATAAATTTTTTGGGACATCACATGAAAAGCATTCATTATATCGACCGCAAAACCGGTGGCCTTCAAAAGGAAACGGTTCCGGGGGAAAAATGGCTGCGGTGGCTGTATCACAGCCCGGCGGGCAAAATTGCGCTCTGGGCGGTTGTCAAGCGCAAATTTTTATCCCGGTGGTACGGACGAAAAATGGACACCCCGGCCTCGAAAGCAAAGATCGCGGACTTTGTCAACACGCTGCAGATCGACATGAATGAAGTGGCCCGTCCCGTATCCGAATTTGCAAGCTTCAATGATTTTTTTATTCGCAAGCTGAAACCCGGCACCCGGCCTATCGATAAGGACCCGGCAATCATTACCTCCCCGGCCGACGGCAAGGTGCTGGCCTTTGATGAAATCGACCGGCTGGATACTTTTTTTGCCAAGGGACAAAAATTTTCCCTGGATAAATTTTTACAGAATCCGTCCCTGAGCGCCGGATATGCCGGCGGGGCCCTGCTGATTATCCGCCTGGCCCCGGCCGATTACCACCGGTTTCATTTTCCGGCCGACGGACACATTTCAGAACCGATCCGCATTAGCGGCCACTATTTTTCCGTTTCGCCCTATGCCGTGAAAAACCGGCTGAGGATCTACTGGGAAAATGAAAGAGTCTACAGTATCCTCAGAACCGATAAGGCCGGAAATATTTTGCTTGGGGAAGTGGGCGCGGCCCTGGTGGGCGCCATCGTACAGAACTATGCTGCGCAAACAACGGTGAAAAAGGGACAGGAAAAAGGCTGGTTCAAGTTCGGCGGGTCAACCATTATTCTGCTGTTTGAAAAAGGAAAGGTCCGGGCGGACCGCGACCTGATCGAAAACACGCAAAAGGGCTACGAAACCGCCGTCACGGTCGGGGAACGCCTGGCCTGCATAACCTGACGGCAGGCGGCGCCGTACTTTTCACCATCGCCCGCCCCATAAAAAAAGGCGGGTAAAAACCCGCCTTTTTCAACCCTTTCTCCAAAAAACTATTCCATCATCTTGACCGAATATTTTTTGCGTAAGCTTTCGATATAGGCATCATAGGCCGTTTTCTGCTTTTTCTGTTTCAGGCTGCGCGTTATCCGTGATTTCACCTCATCAAGGCTCAGTACCTTCTCCGCCTTCCTGTCTATCAGCTGAATAATATAAAGACCGTTCTTGGCCGCGATAATATCGCTGAGCTCGCCCTTTTTCAGGGCAAAGGCCGCGTCTTCAAAGGCCTGACCGTAAGAATTGACCCGCCGGCCCCGGGCAAAATAACCGGTGATGCCCTTGCGTCTTTTTGTCCGCCGGTCATCGGACAGTTTCCCGGCCAAAGCCTCGATGCTTTCTCCTTTTTTCAGGCGGGCCAGCGTATCCTGCGCTTTTTTGCGTTTTTCAGCACGCACCCCGTCACCGTCATTATCGCTGATCTCAAAAAAGATCAGGCCGGCCTTGATTTTTTCCGGCACGGTATACTTTTCCCGGTTGGCCTTATAATGCATCTGAACATCCTTGTCGCTGACGGATACCTTGTCGGTCACCTCCTGTTTGGTCAGTTCCTGAATAATAATGTTATTAATAATTTCCCGGGCCCTTTTCTGAACCGCCGGTTTCTCGTCGATTTTCAAACGGCGGGCTTCCTGGGCCAGCAGGCTGTACTTCACGATCTGGTCGAGAAGCATTTTCCGAGCCTCTTCGGAGGCGTAGCGGGAGCGATACTGGGGCGGCATCATTTCAATTTTTTCAAGCACATCGGACTGCGTAATTTTTTCCGTTCCCACCGTTGCCATCACCTTGTCTTCGGCCGCCGGTACCGGCGCCGTAAAAAAAACAACGCCCAGCAGTGTCAGCAGCATTACCCTCAGCCGTTTTTTCAGCGGTTCGCGCATAACCCTTCCCCCTTTCATCCTAGAGCAGATTATATAATTTCAGAACACTTTTCAGTTTTTCATTCAGCGTGTCCGGCATGGCACACAGCGGCAACCGGACCTCTCCCGACACCAGACCCATCATGCCGGCGGCGGTTTTGACCGGTATCGGATTGGTCTGCAGAAACAGGGACTCGTGCAGGCTAAACAGATGATGGTGCAGTTTCCTGGCTTCCGCCAGATTTCCGTCCCTAAAGGCATGAATCATTGAAGATACCGCCTTGGGCGCGATATTGGCCGTCACCGAAATGACCCCCTTGCCGCCCACCGCCATGAGCGGAATCGCGTTGGGATCATCTCCTGAAATCACGTCAAAAGCTTCACCGCAGCGCCGGACAATATCACTACCCTGGGCAATGGAACCGCTGGCCTCTTTAATCCCCACAATGTTGTCGATCCCGGCGAGCCGGGCAACCGTTTCCGGCATCATATTTACACCGGTGCGCGACGGCACATTGTACAGGACAATGGGAATGTCCACCTTTTCCGCTACGGCCTTGAAATGCCGGTAAAGTCCCTCCGGTGACGGTTTGTTGTAGTAAGGCGTAATCAAAAGGGCGCCGTCGGCCCCGGCCTTTTTCGCACAGGCCGTCAGGTCGATCGCCTCCTCCGTGCTGTTGGACCCGGTTCCCGCCATGACCGGAACCCGGCCCTTCACCGCATTCACCACGATTTCAACAACCTGATGGTGCTCGTCATTGGAAAGCGTGGCCGACTCACCGGTCGTCCCGCACGGACAGATCACGTCCGTACCGTTCTCGATGTGGAATTCCACCAGTTTTGCCAGCCCCGCCGCATCCACTTTTCCGTCTTTAAAAGGGGTTATCAGTGCAACCATTGACCCTTCAAACATCTCTTGTCTCCTTTTTTTTAAGTATTCGTCGTGCTATTTGTAGGCTTCTTCCCAGATGTCTCCCGTGTACACCACCCGGGCAGCGCCTTCGAGAAAAACCGTTTTAAAGGGGGGCTGCGCGTCCTCAACATAAACGGTCAGCACCTCGTTGCTCCGGGTCCGGACCCGGACCGGCGAAACGGTTTCACCCAGCGCCGCCGTCACCAGCGCCGCCGCAACGGCTCCGGTACCGCAGGCCAGGGTCTCGTCTTCAACACCGCGTTCGTAGGTCCGGACATGCACCATTCCGTCCGGGTCCGTGGCAACAAAATTCACATTGGTACCGGCCGGCTGAAACGCCTCATGAAAACGGATCTTGCGGCCCAGGGATTTTACCGGCGCCGAATCAATGTCCGCCACCGGAACAATCACATGCGGAACACCGGTATTGATGCTGCTGAGATTTAGCGTTGTTTTGTCCACCGCCAGGCGGATATCGGTTTTCAAATCCGCCGGCTCGGACAGACGGATTTTCACCACCGCCCCCTTGACCTCGGCACGGATAACACCGGCCGTGGTTTCAAAACAGTGGTTTTCTCCGGCAATTTTGTTCAAGACGGCAAAGCGGGCCGCACAACGGGCTCCGTTACCGCACATCTCGGCATCGCTGCCGTCCGAGTTGTAAAAGCACCATTTATAATCACAATTATCGGCCTTTTCAATAAAAATCAGGCCGTCCGCACCGATGGCCACGCCCCGCGCGCAGACCGCTGAAACAAACGCCGGCGTTTTGAAACCGTCATAGACACCGTCGCGATTATCGATAAGAATAAAATCGTTGCCGCTGCCGCTCATTTTGTAAAAAGGTATTTTCATCCCAACCCTGTCCCCGCGTTTATTGTCACAAATCGACGGTTGTTCAGCTCCCGATTTTCTCCGCCGAAGTTTCCCCATCCCGAATATGGTCCGGCACCTTCTCGTTGCGGATCAGATCTTCATAGGTTTCACGCTCCCGAACCACAAACCAGTCCGCTCCGTTCACCAGAACTTCGGCGATCCTGGGCCGTGAGTTGTAGTTGGACGACATGGTAAATCCGTAGGCCCCGGCACTTTCAACCGCGATATAGTCGTCCTGCACAAAGTCCGGCATTCGCCGGTCCTTGGCGATAAAATCCCCGGTTTCGCAGATGGGCCCCACAATATCGGCGGTGATCAGGGGCCTCTCTCTTCTTTGCACCGGCAATACCCCCTGATAAGCGCCGTAGAGGCTGGGCCGAACCATATCGTTCATCCCCGCATCGATAATGATAAAATTCTTGTCCCGGTTTTTTTTGGTATACAGCACCCGGGTCACCAGCAGACCGGCATTCCCCACAATCACCCGGCCCGGCTCGAGAATCAGGGTACAGGGAAGATCACCGATGCCGCGGAGGATCGCATTCGCATACTCCGCCGGACTGGGCGGGGTCTCCCGGTCATAGGTGATTCCGAGGCCGCCGCCGATATCCAGATAACGGATATCCATGCCTTCCGCCATCAGCGCACGGACAAAATCCGTCACCTTGGCAACGGCATCCACAAAAGGACCGGTCTCGGTCAGCTGGGAACCGATATGACAGTCCACACCGGCAACATCGATATGCGTCATCTCTGCCGCCCGTTTGTATTCCGCCATGGCATCCTCGATGCGGATACCGAATTTGTTTTCCTTAAGACCGGTTGAAATATAGGGATGGGTTTTCGGATCCACATCCGGATTGACCCGCAGCGCAATCCTCGCCTTCTTTCCCATTTCACCGGCCACACGGTTAATCAGGTCCAGTTCCTGGGGGGACTCCACATTGAACATCAGAATACCGAAATCCAGGGCATAGGCAATCTCCGCCCGGGTCTTTCCCACCCCCGAGTAAACTATTTTCCGGGGGGACGTTCCCGCCCGAAGCGCGCGAAAAATTTCGCCGCCGGACACCACGTCCAGTCCGCCGCCGAGGTTGGCAAAAAGTTTCAGCAGCGCCAGGTTCGAATTGGCCTTCACCGAATAACAGGTCAAATGGGAAATCTTACCAAATGCACCGTCAAAAACGGCAAAATGGCTCTCCAGTGTCTTTTGACTGTAAAGATAAAAGGGCGTGCCGACACTTGAGGCAATCCCCCGCACCAGAACATTTTCACTATACAGTTCGTCGCCACGGTAATTGAATTCGTTCATATCTCCCGCAAACTCCCTTTCAGTTATTGCCCACTACAAAAAATAAAGGTCTCAACATTCCTGTCCAAGGGTTCAACAGCATAGCACATGGCGCACAGGGACCGGTCCTTCAAACAAAAAGATTTGCGCTTTGCGCTGTGCAATTTTTAAGTGTTTTACTTTAAAATATAATACACCTCAGCCGTCTCGGAAAACGCGCTTTCATTGGCGGCCGCGGACGCATCCACCGAGGTCACCGTGTAAACATATTGTCGTTTCAGCTTTACCGACCTGTCCAGCCAGGTTGCCGCCTGGAGCAACGTGTCATTTATCCGGACAAAATCCTTTTCCCCGCGTTCTTTCCGGTAGACATGAAAACCGGAAAAGTCCTTTTCCGCTTTTGGAATCCACTTCAACAGGATCCCACCGTCCACCGGGACAGCCACCAGCCCCCGGGGGATTCCCGGCGGAGACACATCCAGGCAGGAAACCGGCGCTTCTGCGGAAGCTACGCTTTCGACCAGGCTGTCCCTGACCTTCCGAACCGCACGAACCGTATAATAGTAAACCCGGTTTTTGTCGGGCGGAATATCCTCAATGGCTGTTTCACTGAAAACCTCTTCATTCACCGGAATCGTTCCCGCCTCTCCGCTTTTTTCGGAACGGTACAGGTTGTAACCGCAAAACGGCTCTGCCGGCGACCCGTCCGCCATCGTTAGCGGCGGTTCCCACGAAATCGTGACCAGCCGGCCGCTTTTTCCCGCCGTCACCTTCCTTGGCGCGGAAAACGGCAGGTCCCAGTAAACATCCGAAGCGACAGCGGGTTTTCCCGGGTCGTTGTTTCTGTTATACACCTGCAGCTTATAGGTATACATATTCCGGTATTTGAGGTCCGTATCCGTGTACAACAGCCGGTTTTCGGCCGGAACCCGGTCCTGCGGCCCCGCATAAACATAATCGAAAATCGGTATAAAATCACGGGGACAGCTGAGACAGATATCCTCAAAAGCCGTTTCGGCGCGAAAAATGCGGAACCCGCCCAGGTTTGTCAGTGGCGAGCCGTCCGTATTCTTTTTCGGCGCCCGCCACTCCAGAAGAATTCCTTCCGACCGAAGCAGTACCTGAAAACCACGGGCCGCTTTGGGCACCACCGGCTGCGGCAGATAGGGACCATCCTTAATGCCGCAGGATACCGTCAGGAACATCAGCAGGCAAACGACCGGAAATATTTGAAAGAAGTTTCGCGTCACGACTTTACTTTTTTTTACCCAGTTCTTTTTTTGTTTTGGCAATCGCCCGTTTGACCCTCGCGGTGGCGGTCGCGCCCGAACCCTTGCGGCTGTTGACGGAAGATGCCGCAGACAAGCAGGAAACAGCGTCTTTTTCGATGGCCGGGCTGAAAGACTTCAACTCGGCCGGGGTCAGGGAATCGAGCGTTTTTCCCTTTCGTTCACAGAACGCCACAATGGTTCCCACCACCGCATGGGCATTCCGGAAAGGCAGGCCTTTCCGCACCAGATAGTCCGCCAGGTCGGTCGCGGTTAAATAACCGTTTTTCACGGCCAACATCATGGCATCACTGTTTACGGTGATCCCGGGCAGCATGGCCGAAACAACGGACAGGCATTTTTGTACTGTATCCGCCGTATCAAACAGCGGCTGCTTGTCCTCCTGCATATCCCGGTTGTAAGTCATGGGCAGAGACTTCATGAGGGTCAGCAGCGAGACCAGGTTTCCGTACACGCGGCCGGTTTTTCCCCGAACCAGCTCCGGCACATCGGGGTTTTTTTTCTGGGGCATGATGCTGCTGCCGGTACAAAAGGCATCAGATATTTCAATAAAGCGGAACTCCGGGGAAGACCACAGCACCAGTTCCTCGCACAAACGGCTCAAATGCATCATCAGCACGGCGGAAGCGCTGCAGAACTCGATCTGCCCGTCCCGGTCCGCCACCGTGTCCATGCTGTTTTCGGTCATGGCCGGATAGGACAACAGTTCGGCTACATATTTCCGATCCACCGGATAGGGCGTGCCCGCCAGTGCGCCCGCGCCCAGGGGAAGCCGGTTGATGCGGCCGTAACAGTCCGTCATCCGCGAGCTGTCCCGTTTCAGCATTTCGCTGTAAGCCATCAGGTGATGGGAAAAAAGCACGGGCTGGGCATGCTGCAGATGGGTAAACCCGGGCATGATGACCCCGAGATGCTTTTCCGCCAGGCAAACCAGTTCCAGCCGCGCCCGGTCAATCAGACGGATAACCGCCTGCATCACATCCCGCAGATAAAGGTTGGTGTCCAGGGCCACCTGGTCGTTCCGGCTGCGGGCGGTATGCAGTTTACCGCCCACCGGGCCGATCTTTTTGATCAGCCGGGACTCGATAAACATGTGGATATCTTCAAACCGCGGATCCAGCTTTACCCTGTTGCTTTCAATCTCCTTCTCGATCTCTTTTAACGCCTTGATGATCCGCTTCGCGTCCTTGACCGGAATGATTTTCTGCCTGGCCAGCATTCGGCAATGGGCAATACTGCCCATGATGTCATACTTGTAAAGAACACTGTCAAAAGAGATCGACTCGGTGAACGACTCGACCAGGCGGTCCGTGGCCTGTCTGAACCGTCCCGACCAGGGCTTCTTGTTTTTCATTCTTTTTCCTCTCTGCATAAGGTCCCGACCCGCAGGCGCAGCGCATTCAGTCGAATAAACCCCTCGGCATCCGACTGCGTGTAAACATCGTCTTCATCAAAGGTGGCGAACTCCTCCCGGTACAGGCTGCAGGGAGATTTTCGACCCACCACCGTGCAGTTGCCCTTGTACAGCTTGAGCCGTACCGTGCCGGTGACGTTTTGCTGGGTCTGGTCAACGGCCGTCTGCATAACCTCCCGTTCCGGCGCAAACCAGTACCCGTTATATACCAGGGAGGCATACCTGGAAATTAAACTGTCTTTGAAATGCATCACTTCGCGGTCCAGGGTCAGCGACTCCATGGCCCGGTGCGCCGCGTACAGCACGGTGCCGCCCGGCGTTTCGTAAACCCCGCGGGACTTCATGCCCACGTAGCGGTTCTCCACCAGGTCAACACGGCCGATGCCGTTATCGCCGCCGATCCGGTTCAGTTTTTCAAACAGCGAGGCCGGACTCATTTTTTCACCGTCAATCGCCACCGGATCCCCCTTCAAAAATTCGATTTCGACATAGGTCGGCCGGTCCGGCGCCTTTTCCGGAGACACGCTCATCACAAACATGTCTTCTTCAGGTTCGTTCCATGGATCTTCCAGAATCCCGCCTTCAAAACTGATATGCAGCAGGTTGCGGTCGCTCGAATAGGGCTTTTCCGCGGTCACCGGCACCGAAATGTCGTGCGCTTTGGCATAATCGATCATCTTGTTCCGGGAGGTCAGATGCCATTTCGCGTCCCGCCACGGGGCAATGATCTTGATCCCGGGATTCAGAGCCAGGAAGGACAGCTCGAAACGCACCTGGTCATTGCCCTTACCGGTGGCGCCGTGGGAAACCGTGTCCGCGCCCTCCCTGGCCGCAATCTCGATCTGTTTTTTCGCGATCAGCGGCCGGGCGATGGAGGTACCCAGCAGATAACTGCCCTCATAGATGGCATTCGCCCGGAACATGGGAAAAATGTAGTCTTTAACAAACTCCTCGCGCAGGTCCTCCACATACACCCTGGAAGCCCCGGTGCCGATGGCCTTTTCCTCGAGCCCGTCCAGTTCCTTGCCCTGGCCCAGGTCCGCGGCAAAGGCCACCACCTCACACTGATAGGTCTCCTGCAACCACTTTAAAATTACCGATGTGTCCAGTCCCCCGGAATAGGCCAGCACGACTTTTTTATATTCGCTCATCACATTCTCCTGAAACTATTAAACATTATGCAAAAAGTATTGGCTCCTGAATCTTCAGCCCTAGATTATTTTTGTCCCATCAGTATCTCCAGCACCGCCTTCTGCGCATGGAGCCGGTTCTCGGCCTGGTCAAAGACCACCGAGTGTTTTCCGTCCATCACGCCGTCGGTAATTTCCTCGCCGCGGTGGGCCGGCAGACAGTGCATCACCATCACGTCGGGTTTGGATGCGGCCACAAGATCCTCGTTCACCTGGAACCCGTCAAAGGCCCTGAGCCGTTCCTGCCGTTCCGCCTCCTGCCCCATACTGACCCAGGTATCGGTGCTGATCACATCCGCATCCTTGACCGCAAGGTACGGATCTGAAACCATCCGGATATCGGAGGGCGCTTCCTGCTGTGCCCGGGCAAGGACATCCCGGTCCGGCCCATGTCCGTCCGGACAGGCCAGGGTCAGATCAAATCCCAGCCGCAGGGCCGCAAAAATCCATGAAACCGCCACATTGTTGCCGTCACCGATATAGACCGCCTTGATTCCCGCGTAAGACCCTTTTTTTTCATTGACCGTCAGTATATCAGCCAGCGCCTGGCAGGGATGACAGAGATCGGTCAGACCGTTGATCACGGGAATGTCGGCACAGCTGGCAAACTCCTCAACCACGCTCTGGGAAAAGGTGCGGATCATGATCCCGTCCAGATAGCGGGAAAGGGTCATGGCCGTGTCATGCATGGACTCCCCGCGCCCCAGCTGGGTGTCCTCCCAGCGCAGGTAGACCGCCTGCCCGCCCAGCTGAAAAATTCCCGTCTCAAAGGATACCCGGGTCCGGGTGGACGGCTTCTCGAAAATCAGCCCCAGGGATTTGCCCCGAAGGGGGTAATCGGCCTTGCCGGTCCGATGCTTTTTTTTCAGAACAGCGGCCCGGTCCAGAATGGCATCGATGTCCGCTTTGCTCAGGTCATATAAAGACAGCAGGTCTTTTTTCATTGTTTTCCTTCAGTCGGGTTATCGGTTGTTCACCCCTCTGCCCCGTCTTTCGCGCGGAAAGGTGAAAGAAAACCGCTTGCAGCCGGTGCCCTGAACCCTGTGTCTGAAACTCCCAATGCGCATGCCCAGCTTTTCAGGACCGGCAACCGGCTTACAGCTCTCTAAAAATATCGGTTAAAATCTGAAGACATTCATCCACCTCTTTTTCCTGAATCGTGATCGGCGGTAAAAAACGGAGAATAACGTCCCGGGTACAGTTGATAATCAGGCCTTTCTCCAGACATTTTTGCAAAATCGGCTTTCCCGCGATCTCCAGTTCCATACCAATAATCAGGCCTTTCCCGCGAATTTCCTTGATGATATGCGGGTAACGCTTCTGAAGTGCATTGAGCCGGGAATAAAAATAGTCTCCCACCCGGGCACAGTTGTCCAGCACACCGGTCGTGGTCATTTCCCGCAGGACGGCCGAACCGGCGGCCATCACCACCGGGTTCCCGCCAAAGGTGGACGCGTGGGTCCCCGGGCTGAAACTGCGGGCAATTTTTTTGCTGGCCAGCATGGCCCCGGCCGGTAAGCCCCCGGCCAGTGCCTTGGCCAGAGTCATGATATCGGGCTCCACCCCGAAATGTTCGTAGGAAAAAAGCTTGCCGGTACGGCCCATACCCACCTGAACCTCGTCAAATATGAGCAGAATATCTTTTTCATCACAGAGGTCGCGCACACGCTTCAAGTAGCCCTCGGAAGGGATATTGACCCCACCCTCCCCCTGGATCGGTTCCAGCAGAATCGCGCAGGTCATATCGGTCACCGCCGCCTCGAGCGCATCAAAATCATCAAAAGGGACATGCTTGAATCCCGGCAGCAGCGGCTCAAACCCCTGATGAAATTTCTCCTGCCCGGTCGCCGACAGGGTGGCAAAGGTCCTGCCGTGAAAAGAGTACCCCATGGTAATGATCTCATAACACCGGGGATCGGTATGATCGTATTTATATTTGCGCGCCAGCTTTATCGCGGCTTCATTGGCTTCCGCACCGCTGTTACAGAAAAAAATCTTGTCTGCAAAAGAGTTCTCCGCTAAAAGCGCCGCCAGTTCCGCCTGGGGTTCGGTATAGAAAAAATTGGACACATGGATCAGGCGGTCCAGCTGCTGTTTGGCGGCGGCCACCACCGCCGGATGGCAGTGCCCCAGATTGCACACCGCAATGCCGGACAGGAAATCAAGATATTTTTTCCCGGTGACATCCCACACCCGGGCACCGTCCCCCCGAACCAGGGTTACCGGATAACGCTTGTATGTTTGAAAAGTGTTCTGGTCTGTCAGTTTTGAAATTCGATCCATTTCTTTCGCGCCTTATAACAAGTTCAAGTTGTTCGTCTTTTCCGCTACTTCACAATTTGCGTACCGATGCCCACATCAGTAAAAATCTCCAGAAGCACCGCGTGTTCCACCCGTCCGTCAATAATATGGGCCTTGGCAACCCCCTGATTCAGCGCTTTGCAGCAACAGGTCACCTTGGGAATCATTCCACCATTGATTTCTCCGGACTGAATTGAATTTTCGGCCTGCGCTTCGGTCAGGGTCGAAAGCAGCGTTCCTTTACCGTCCTTGACGCCCGCCACGTCGGTGAGCAGAATCAGTTTCTCCGCCTTCAACGCTGCGGCAATTTCCCCCGCGGCCGTATCTGCATTGATATTGTAGGTCTCACCGTTTTTGCCGGCTCCCAGCGGGGCGATCACGGGAATGAACTGGTCCGTATCCAGAGTATCGATGACATGGGGATTCACACCGGTAACCTCACCGACCATACCGATATCAATGGTCTTTGCCGGATCCTTTTTGTCTTTTACCAGAAGCTTTTCGGCCGCTAAAAGATTTCCGTCTTTGCCGCTCAGCCCCACGGCCTTGCCACCGTTTTTATTGATATGACTGACAATTTCCTTGTTGATTTTTCCCATCAGCACCATTTCAACGATATCGATGGTATTCTTGTCCGTCACCCGGAGCCCGTCCACAAACGACGCTTCCATGCCCAGCCGGTCCATGAACTCACCGATCTGGGGACCGCCGCCGTGAACCACAACGGGACGGATACCCACATAGTTGAGCAAAATGATGTCCAGGGCAAAACTGTGGGAAAGCGCCGGATCCACCATGGCATTTCCACCGAATTTGATGACAAAGGTCTTGTTGTTGAAGGCCTTGATATACGGCAGCGCCTCCATCAGGATTTTTGCTTTTTGTATGGCTTTCTGCATGTTCAATCACCGGGGTTGATCTTTGTTACGTGTCAACAGTCCTCATGCCCGGGCTTCAAATCGTTGGGCACGTCAAGCCATTTAGACACTTCAAGTACTTTAGGCACTTTAAGTACTTTAGGCACTTTAAATAATTTCATCATAATATATAGCGGCTCAAATCTTCATCCTGGATCAGATCATCAAGCCTTTCCGATACAAACGGCGCATCAATCACAACGGTCTGGCCGGGGCGCTCGGGCGCATCAAAGGACAGCTCCTCGATCAGTTTTTCCATAATGGTATGCAGCCTGCGCGCACCGATATTTTCGGTTTTTTCATTCACCAGGGCCGCGGTCTCCGCGATCTTTTCAACCGCCCCCGCTTTAAACACCAGGTCCACCCTCTCGGTGGCCATCAGGGCCACATACTGCTTGATCAGGGCATTCTGGGGTTCCTGCAGAATCCGGACGAAATCCCCCTTTTCCAGCGACTTCAACTCGACCCGAATGGGAAACCGGCCCTGAAGCTCCGGAATCAGGTCCGACGGCTTGGACATGTAAAAAGCGCCGGAGGCAATAAACAGAATATGGTCGGTGTTGACCATGCCGTACTTTGTCGTTACCGTGGATCCCTCCACAATGGGAAGCAGATCCCGCTGGACCCCTTCCCGGGAAACATCCGGCCCCTGGCCCTGATCCCGGCTGGCCACCTTGTCGATTTCATCCAGAAAAATGATGCCGGACTGCTCGACCCGCTGAACCGCCAGACGGGTCACATTATCCATATCAATCAGTTTCTGCGCTTCTTCCTTGGCAATCAGTTCCCGGGCTTCCGGTATTTTCACCTTCCGTTTTTTGGTTTTTTTGGGAAACATGTTGCCGAACATATCTTTGATATTGATGTCCATATCTTCCAGCCCGGAAGCGGAAAAGACCTCCACTACCGGTGTATTCTGCTGAGTGACCTCCAGTTCGATTTCCCGGTCATCGAGTTTTCCGTCTTTCAGCATTTTGAACAGTTTGTCGCGGGACGAATCATCCTCCCGGGGCTGATCCGGGGCCTCCGACACCTCTTCAAACGCCGCGTCCTGCACCCCGGCCGTATCCGCATGAGACGTCACCACCGGTGGTTTGGACGGTTTCTTCGGTCCGGGCGGCAAAAGAAGATCCAGAATTTTTTCATCAGCCATTTCATAGGACTTGTCCCGGACCTTCTGCGTCTCTTCGTCCTTGACCTGTTTGACCGCGAGTTCGGTCAAATCCCGGATCATGGACTCCACATCCCGGCCCACATATCCCACCTCGGTAAACTTGGAGGCTTCCACTTTTAAAAAGGGGGACTGGGCCAGTTTGGCCAGCCGCCGGGCAATCTCGGTCTTGCCCACCCCGGTGGGTCCGATCATGATAATATTCTTGGGTGCGATTTCATCACGCAGGTCTTCCGCAATCTGCTGCCGCCGCCACCGGTTGCGCAGCGCGATGGCCACCGCTTTTTTGGCCATGTCCTGGCCGATAATAAACTTATCCAGTTCCGCAACCGTTTCTTTGGGAATCAATGTCTTCATATTAAACAAATACCTTAATCACAATTCGTTTAGCCCATAAATTCTGTCTGCTCAAAAAAATTGTTATTTATATTTTCAAGAAAACAGTGCCGATAATTAAAAGATTTTGAACACTTAATTAAAGTTCAGATCTCCTCAATACTGACCTCTGAATTGGTGTAAACACAGATCTCAGAGGCAATCTGCATGGCATTTTCCACGATTTCCTTTAATTCCGATGAGCCGTGGCGAACCAGGGCCCGGGCCGCAGAAAGGGCATAGGCGCCGCCGGATCCGATCGCCGCGATATCGTCGTCCGGTTCAATCACATCCCCGTTTCCCGAAATAATGAACAGATGATCTTCATTGGCCACGATCAGCAGCGCTTCCAGTTTTCTCAATACCTTGTCGGAGCGCCATTCCTTGGCCATCTCAACCGCGGCGCGGGCAATGTTGCCGTTGTACTGTTCCAGCCGTTTCTCGAATTTTTCAAAAAGGGTAAACGCGTCAGCCGTGGCTCCGGCAAACCCGGCCAGCACCCGGTCCTTGTATATCCGCCGAATCTTTTTGGCCCCGGCCTTTAAAATCGTGTTTCCCAGTGTCACCTGGCCGTCTCCGCCGATACAGACCCGGCGCCCCTGTTTTACCGCAAGAATGGTGGTTCCATAAATTGTATTCATTCGGCCGGATATCCTCCTTTATGGTTTTCCGCTTCTGGGATGCGCCTTGTCATACACCGCCGTCAGCTGATCGATGCTCACATGCGTATATCTCTGCGTCGTGGACAGGCTCACATGCCCCAGCAACTCCTGAATGGCGCGAAGATCCGCCCCCGCATTCAGCATATGGGTCGCAAATGAATGACGGATCGCATGGGGACTGATTTTTTTCTGCAGTCCGCATCTGAGTACATATTTATCCACGATTCTGGCCACGCTCCGGGCGGTGATCCGCCTGCCCCGGTTATTGAGAAAAACCGGCGTCACCGGATCCGGAAGATCCGCATGCCGTTTTTTCCGCACCAAACGGCTTTTGCCCAGATACTTTTCAAGGCTTGCGACCGCCTGTTCACCGACAGGGACCATCCGTTCCTTTTGCCCCTTCCCGAAAACCCGAACAAGACCCGATTTCAACTCCAGGCTGCCCAGATTCAGGCCGACCAGCTCACTGACGCGAATGCCGGCGGAATAGAACAGCTCAATCATGGCCTTGTCCCGGGACTCAAGCAAGGTTCCTTCCGGAATAGAATCCAGAAACGCAAAAGCTTCATCCACCGTCAAATGACGGGGCAAATGCTTTTCGCACCGGGGAGAAGCAATATCCTGCGCCGGATCCACCGGCACTGTTTTTTCACGAAAAAGAAACCTGAAAAACGCTTTCAGGCTGGACAGTTTTCTCGCCTGAGTGGATTTCCGGTTTCTCTTGGCCAGCACCGCCAGATACGCCCTGATCTCGGCACTGCCCACGTCAGCGACACTTGAAATATTATCAGACATTGCGTCCGATAAAAACAGATTAAACTCTTTCAAATCATGCAGATAATTTCTGCATGTATGCTCGGAACTGTTTTTTTCAACACGCAAATAGCTTTCAAAACGACGAATATGTTTTTCAAGCATCTGGCTCTCCAGACAAAGAAAGAAAGATATAATCTTTTCTAAAAATAAGCAATTAAAAAAAAATGAGCTGTTTTTCCTTCATTCTTAACCAAAACATCAGTCCGAAACGTGTCTAAAATAGATAAGTATACCACAGTTTGAAACAGCAAAAAAGGGCGAATATTCAGCCGCTGTTGCCGGTCCCGGTCAAACAGAAACACTTTTTGATATAAAATATTGTTTAAAACCCTTATCTATGCTATTTTGAGCCAAATGCGATCTGATGGAACGGCCCATGAAAAAAACAAAAAATAAAGAAAATTTATGTATTTATCCGGGGTCTTTTGACCCAATCACCAACGGCCATCTCAATCTGATTGAACGGTCCCTGCATATCTTCGACAAAACCGTTGTGGCGGTCGCCAACAATCCGGACAAAAACCCGCTCTTTTCAGCAGATGAGCGCAAGGAAATGATTCGCATCGCGCTGCAGAACAACAGCCGGGTCATTGTCGACGCTTTTGACGGTCTGCTGGTAGATTACGCAAAAAGAAGAAACATTAAAACCATTCTCAGAGGGATGCGGGCAGCCTCCGATTTTGAATATGAATTTGAGATGACCTTTATGAACAGAAAACTTGACCGGGAAATGGAAACTATTTTTATGACGACAGGCCTGAGATGGTTTTTTGTCCACTCCTCGGGCATCAAGGCTGCGGCAATCGCCGGTGCGGACATCACCGGCCTGGTTCCGGATATTGTGTGCCAACGGCTGGCGGAAAAACTGAAAAAATAGGTCGCTGTTGTTTTCCCGGAAAAAGGAACCCGGTTTCACTGTAAAACACACGACGCAACCTCCAAAGCCTAAATCGCCGTTCTCTATGCGCCAGCACCATGTGTTCTGCCGTGAATTTCAAAACAGCAAAAGACAGCTAAAGGTTTACCAAAACAGCACCCCGAAAATTTGAAAACAAGATAAGGACTTTTTATGCTGGACAACATCTTTTCTCTGGCCCTCCCCATGGCCGTCAGCACATCGGATCTCGGCGGCGGGCTGCGCGGAGAAATCTGGGAACTTGTCATTCATGCCGGTCCGGTCGTCAAGCTGGTCCTGCTGCTGCTGCTGGGTCTTTCGGTAATCTGCTGGGGAATCATGTTCTTCAAGTTCAGAGCACTCCGGTCAGCCACAAAAGAATCGGAAGCGTTCCTGACCATTTTCTGGGAAAGCACCCGGCTGTCCAAAACATTCAAAGCGGCGGAATCGATGGAGCACAGCCCCCTGGCGGAAATCTTTCGCTCGGGATATCTTGAACTGCAAAACTGCAGCGGGGCCGGCGCAAAGCCGGCGGCGAAACCGCCGGCCATGGACATTTCCAAAGTGGACCTGTCGCGAAACCGAGGCTTCGGCATCGGCACGATCAAACGGACCCTGGAACAGGCCTCCCTCGCGGAAATCTCCCGTCTCGAGAACAACCTGGGGTTTCTCGCCACGACCGGCAACACCGCCCCCTTTATCGGTCTATTCGGAACCGTCTGGGGCATCATGGATGCCTTCAGGCAGATCGGCATCCGGGGTGCAGCCAGCCTGGCCACGGTGGCGCCGGGCATTTCCGAAGCCTTGATTGCCACGGCTTTCGGTCTTCTGGCCGCCATACCCGCCGTTGTCGCTTACAACTATTTTCTGGGGAAAATCCGTATACTGACGGCGGAGATGGACAACTTCTCATCGGAATTTTTAAACATTATCGAGAAACATTTCGAAAACGGAGAAGGCCGCGGCCATGATGCGTGAAAACCGGAACAGCCGCTTTTTATCGGAAATCAATGTCACCCCGTTTGTGGATGTGATGCTGGTGCTGCTGATCATTTTTATGGTCGCCGCACCGCTGGTCCAGCACGGCGTTGACGTGGACCTGCCAAAAGCCAGCAGCAAAAACGTTTCGACCCAGGAAGAACTGCTGACCATCACCCTCACCGGTGATAAAAAGATTTATCTGAACAAGATGGAAATCGAACTTCCCCTGCTCAAAGAAAAGCTGATGCGCATTTTTAAACAGCGCACGGACAATCAGCTGCTGTTCAAAGCGGACCGGGGTCTGCCTTATGAATTCGTCATTCAGGTAATGGCCGAAATCAAAAACGCCGGTATTGAAAAACTGGGGATTATCACCACACCGGAAGAACAGAAATGACGATCTATCATTCCATTCTCAGATCAAACGATGTTGACCCCCGGCTGAAATGGATGATCCTGCTTTCCCTGGCGGTTCACCTGGTCCTGTTTTCACTTCTGATCGGCAAACCACCGCAAAAACCGAAAAAAGTGTTCTTCAGCCCTACCTATTCGGTGAACCTGGTCAGTCTGCCCGCGCCGGCAGCCACATCCGGCAGCGGCACCGGACGGAGGCCCCCCCGGCTCTGGAAAGGCCCGGCCTCATCCGCTTCCCGGGTAAAAACCATGGCCAGAAGAACCCATACGATCCTGACCATTCCGAAAAAAAATAAACCCGGGACAGGACCGTCCGGCCCGGCAGCCGTTACGCGCGTGGATCCGGCCGCTGTAACCGAAAGCGCCCTGGCCGAAGGCGATCCGGCCGAAACCGCTGCACGGGAAAACCCGTCCGCCGGAGCGACAAACCTGCGGTTCAGCCGGTATTATACCGCCGTCTATAACAAGATCTACCACGCCTGGATACTGCCCGGTTACGGTTCAAAAAAAAACCTGGAAGCCATTGTCAATATTCGTATATCCAGAAACGGCAAGATTCTGAAAATGCGCTTTGAACAGCGGTCCAGCAATGCCTACTTTGACCGGTCCGTTCTGCGCGCAATCAAAAAAGCCGACCCCTTGCCGCCCCTTCCGCAGGGATTTAACGAGCCGCACCTGGAAATCGGCATCCGTTTCATTCCGGAAGGATAACCCGGACAACCCACAACACAAGGCCAAAGCATGATGATAATGAAAAAATATTTTTCCCTGTCCCTTCTGCTCCTGATTCTTTTTTCGGGCACCAGCGTATCCGCAAAAGTTTACATCGATATTCATTCCCCCGCTTCCACCCGTTTTCCCATTGTGATACCGGATTTTAAAATATCGGGAAACGCTGCCGACAAAAACAATCTGTCCGGGAAAATGGCCGGGGTCATCACGGACGATCTTTCTTTTTCCGGATTTTTCAAGATCCTGGACCCGGCAGCCATCGACCGGGCACTCCTTGACGGCGTCACCCGAAACAAAATTAAATGGGACGTACTTTCGATTATCGGCGCCGAAGCCATTGTCACGGGCCGGTTAATCCTTCGGGGCCCACAGCGGATAGCGGTTGAGCTGCGGCTTTTTGACGCCCTGCAGGGAAAATTCATTACCGGGAAAAAGTATGAGGGAACACCCGCGGACTACCGGCTGATCGCCCATAAATTTTCCAATGAAGTGTTTGCGAAACTGACCGGCGAAAAAGGCGCCTTTACCACCAAAATCGCTTTTGAAAAAAGCGACCGGCAGCACAAGGATATTTTCATCATCGATTATGACGGTAAAAACGAAAAACAGATTACCCGTTACCACTCACTGACCCTTTGTCCGGCCTGGTCCCCGGACGGCAAAAGCATCGCCTTTACCTCCTACAAGAACGGCAATCCCGACCTTTACATTAAGAACATTTTTACCGGAAATACCCGAAAAGTCTCCAGCAAACAGGGCATTAACATTACCCCGGCCTGGTCTCCGGACGGCACAAAAATTGCCTTGACATTGAGTCTGAATAACGGTAATTCTGAAATTTATATAATGACTGTTGAAAACAGGAAACTTGAAAGACTGACACACAACTGGGCAACCGACGTGTCCCCTTCCTGGTCTCCCGACAGTCGGAAAATTGTATTTGTTTCAAGCCGATCCGGGAACCCTCACATATACATTATGGATATCCGAACACGAAAAATCAAACGCTTAACCTATACGGGAACATATAACACGTCACCGGCCTGGTCCCCGGACGGGGAAAAAATTGCTTATTCGGGGCTGAACAACGGGTTCAATATTCATGTTATCAGTACGGACGGTCTGCTGAAAAAACAACTCACAAACGGCCAAGGGAACAATGAAGATCCGGCCTGGTCCTCGAACGGTCACTTTCTGACCTTCAGTTCCGACCGAACCGGCCGAAAAGAAATATATATCATGCGGGCCGACGGCACCAGCCAGAGAAAAATAACTTCGGGCCGCGGCGTCAAGTCAAGCCCGGCGTGGTCAAACAATTAAACAGACATCCACATTTTATAGAAAATTTATTTATCAAGGAGGAAAAAGAATGAAACGTAATTTAATGCCGTTTATTGTAATAATGTCCATATCCGTTTTGCTCATGACCGTTTCCTGCGCCAGCAACAAGGGGGCCAGGGGTTCCGGGGCCGGCACCGCTGCCGAAGACAGCGCCGTGACGGAAGGCCAGCTTTCAGAATCCGAGATCAGTGCCACCGCATTCAAGGAAGTCACCGAAAGAGAGGCGGAACTGGCGCCGATTTTCAAGGACATAAACTTTGACTACGACAGTTTTGCCCTCAAACCCGAAGCAAAGGCCACCCTGGAAAAAATCGCCGAGGTGCTTTTAACCAAAACCGAAATCCAGGTCATGATCGAAGGCCATTGCGATGACCGGGGGACCAACGAGTACAACCTGGCCCTGGGACAAAGAAGGGCCAACAGCGCAAAAAAATACCTGGTACAGCTGGGGGTCTCCCCAAAACGGGTTTTCACCATCAGTTACGGTGAAGAAAAACCGCTGGACACCGCTCAGAACGAAGAGGCCTGGGCCAAAAACCGAAGAGACCATTTCATGATCAGATAGAACCAAGGGGCCTTCCCTTTATGGTGAAGGCCCTTTCCCCTGCTGAAACCGGATGGCCGGGTATCACTCTGGTAAAAAACATGTTTTCTTTCCCGTACAAATGGATCGCATTCCTGCTGGTAACTGTTTTTTTTCTGCCAGCCTGTACCTTTCAACTGCAAAAAGAACTGAATGCCCAGCAGGAAAGAATATCGGGCATTGAACGGGAGCTGACCCGCTCGCGCAAAAACCGCGCCGACATTCACAGTGACATCGATGAAATCAAGCGCGAATTACAGTTTGCCAAGGGCAGGCTTGAAGAAAATTCGCATCTCACCCAGCAGACCGCACTGGAACTCAAAAACAGGCTGGAGGACCTGAGCGCTTCTCTGAAACAGACGCAAAAAGAAATATCCGCTGTTAAAAGAAATCCTGCCCGGCCCGCAAAAAAGGATCCGGCACAACAACCGGAATCCGGAACGGATATCAAGCAGAACCGGTATGACGGTGCCTACGCACTTTTCAACGCAGGTAAATACGGCGAAGCCCGAAAACTGTTTCAGAATTTTCTGGACAGTTATCCCCGGGACGGGCTCTCCGATAACGCCCTGTACTGGATCGGCAAATCCTATTTCAGGGAAAAGAAGTATGAAAAGTCCATTGCCGCTTTCGAAGATCTGATCAAAAAATTTCCCAAAAGCAACAAGGCACCGGATGCACATTATACCCAGGCCCTGGCGTTTCTGGAAATCAACGAACCGTTAACCGCGAAAATTATCCTTGAGACCCTGATACAGAATTTTCCGTCCTCCCCGGCCGCTTCAAAAGCCAAGCAAAAACATGCCGCCCTTAAGTAAGTTTATCCACTGAGAACAGACGGAAACCGGTTTCATCGATAACAAGGAGCTCATCCATGGATGCAATTCTGCTGGTGGTGGTCACTTTCACGGGTTATGTTGTCGCGTACAATACCTACGGGCGCTTTTTGGCCCGGAAAATTTTCCGGCTGAATGATGAAAATCTGCCGCCGTCCCGGGAGTTCGAAGACGGCAAGGATTTCGTGCCCACCCAAAAATGGGTTATCTTCGGTCATCACTATACCTCCATTGCCGGTACCGGACCGATTGTCGGACCCGCCATCGGCATCATCTGGGGCTGGATTCCGGCCATTTTGTGGATACTGGTCGGTTCCATTGTCATGGGGGCTGTCCATGATCTCAGCGCCCTGGTGGTTTCCATGAGAAACAACGGTGTCTCCGTGGCCGAAGCCACCGCCCGCTACATCAGTAAACGCATCCGCTATGTCTTCTTTGTTATTGTATTCCTGGTTCTTCTGATCGTGATTGCCATTTTCGGCCTGGTCATTGCCATCATATTTAAAATGTACCCGTCGTCCGTATTTCCGGTCTGGATGCAGATTCCCATCGCCATCACGCTGGGATACGTACTGTACCGAAAAAGCGGCAGTATTGTCCTGCCCACCTTTATCGCCATTCTGCTGATGTATACCACGATCGTGGCCGGAACAGTGCTTCCTTTCAATATGCCCGATACCGCCATTCCCGCAACCGGTACCTGGACCATTCTGCTGCTGATATATGCTTTTATCGCTTCCAGTCTTCCGGTCACGACCCTGCTACAGCCCCGGGACTATATGAACGCCTGGCAGCTTTTCATCGCCATGGGCCTGCTGGTGCTCGGCATCGTTTTCTCGGGTTTTTTCGGGAATCTTCACCTGGTGGCCCCCGCGCTGAACCCGGCGCCGGAAGGCGCTCCGCCGATCGTACCTTTTCTGTTTATCACCATCGCCTGCGGTGCTATTTCCGGTTTTCATTCCCTGGTCTCATCCGGCACCAGTTCCAAACAGGTCGCTACGGAAAAAGACGCCCAGTTCGTGGGATACGGTTCCATGCTGCTGGAGGCGGCCCTTTCGACCCTGGTCATCATCGCCGTGGGGGCCGGCATCGGACTGCTGGCCACCGAGGCCGGCATGACCGGAACGGAGGCCTGGAACCATCACTATGCCAGCTGGTCCAGCGCCAAGGGGCTGGGCGCAAAAGTCAGCGCGTTTGTCAATGGTTCCGCCAACATGCTGACCTTCATCGGCATACCGATCGTTGTCGGTAAAATTATCATGGGGGTTTTTGTCGCCTCTTTCGCCGGCACCACCCTGGATACGGCAACCCGGATTCAGCGCTATGTGGTGTCCGAGCTTTTTGCCGATATGAAAATCGGCTTTATGACCAATAAATATGCGGCCGCGGCATTTGCCGTGATTACCGCCTTTTTACTGGCCTTTGCCACCGGCGCAAACGGCAAGGGCGCCCTGACCCTGTGGCCGCTGTTCGGTTCGATCAACCAGCTGCTGGCGGCGCTGACCCTTCTGGTCGCCACCGTTTATCTCAAGAAAAGCGGCGGACTCAAATTCCTGACAACTTTTATCCCCTTTGTTTTCATGATCATCATTACCCTGTGGGGCACCGCCCTGAATGAAACCGGTTTTATTCGCGACCAAAACTGGCTGCTGGTTGCCATCAACGGCGTTACCTTTGTGCTGGCCCTGTGGATTATTCTGGAAAGCTTTGCCACCCTGCTGAAAAAGAATGCCGGCTGACCGTTTTTCAGCCACCGGCAACCCTGTTCATCGTTTTCACCGACTGGCGGCACTGGCCACGTTCTGCTGGGCCATCTTGTCCACTTCTCCGATGACCTGTTGACGTTTTCAATCCCCCGGACCGCGCCCGGCAGGCCGTTACAATTTCATCAACCATGGTCCCGGTATTCATATTTTTGGTCATCAGATCGGAAATGGTTTGCACAGTTTGGTTGGAATAGTTCACCCCTGACAAATTCTTAATATTATAAATAAAATATTAAATCTATATTATTAAATAATATATATTTTTATATTTTTATATTTTTATTTTTGTCAATCTGTCCTCCTGTTGGAATTCCTGTTTTCTAAAAATAAAATTTAATTTCAAATAGTTAACGCTTTACACCCTTTGGTCAAGGCAGCAATCGGTTCCAAAACAGCAGATATCATACTATTGTAGTAAAACGTAATACTATTTTATTATATAACATCATACACATATATATAATAGCGAATATAACTGAATATTATTTTTTGGCTTTTTTAACGTTTTTTATTGACAAGACGATTTTTTCCTGATAGCTTTCTATTAAATCATCAAAATTTTTTATATATTTTTAGCTCAATTCGCTGAGAAAAAGCCAACCCGGGTGTGAGCCCGGCGCGGAAAGTCACGGGTCTCCGGAAAATAAAACGAGACGGCCGGACTGCCTGAGCAAGGCAGTCCGGTTTTTTGTTTTTTTAGACAAGAAAACAGCAACCAAATAAATATATAAAAGCAAACAAAAAGGGGAGGGTAAAATGGAAAAACAACACAAAACCATGAAGGCTGTCTTGCTGCTGTGCCTGAGCTGGCTGGTGATCATGACCGTGCCGGCGTCAGCCCTGGCTGAATGGACCTCGCACGGTCCGTCACCCGAAGACCTGGAATATATCGAAAGTCTTCAGGTCGACCGGCTGATCAAGGGCGCAACCCTGAGCGAACCCGGATTCAGTCTGCTGACTGAAGGTCCGCCGGACCCGCTCACGCTCTGGACACCGGGAGAGTACGAGATGAATGCCGGTGCGCTGCTGGCCTGGGACACCAGCAACGACAACGATGTGGTCACGGCCATGGCCAGTGAAATTGCCGCTCCGGACATGGATACCATGGTGTTCATGCTTTACCGAAACGCCTCGGAAAAAAACACCATCACCGCAAACTTCACAGCCGCCGGCGTGGACATGGACCGGGTCCGCTGGATCCCGGCTTCCGGCCTCAACACCTTCTGGATCCGGGATTACGGCCCCAGGGGTATTTATGTCAACGGCACCGCGGCGTTCATGGACCATGAGTACAACCGTCCCCGGCCCGTGGACAACGGCATTCCTTCCACCGTTGCAGACCTGTGGGGAATTGAAGTCTACAACCACGGCCTGACCCACGGCGGCGGAAACTTTCACGCCTTTTCCAACGGCGACGCTTTCATGACCCGCCTGATCGTGGATGAAAACAGCAGTTTGTCGGAATCCGAGATCGAAGATATTATTGAAGAGTACCACGGCGTGGACGTTCACTTTTTCGACCGGATGTCCACCAGCATTGATGCCACCAGCCACATCGACATGTGGTTTTTGCCGGTATCGGACAGCGCGGTTATTATCGGCGAATTTACCACCAATACCTACGGCGAGCAGGACCTGACCGACGGCGCGGCCGCCTATATGGCTTCACTGGGCAAAACGGTTTACCGGGTCCCCAGCTGGTACAGCGGCGGCACCCACTTCACCTACACCAACGCGGTCATCATGCAGGACAAGGTGATGATCCCGACCTTTAACAATGCCACCAACGACGCGGCCGCCCTGTCGGTTTACCAGAACGCGTTTCCCGGCAGGGAAATCGTTCAGATCGACTGTTCCGGAATCATCGACCGGGCCGGGGCCATTCACTGTATCATGAAACATGTTTATGTCCCCACCCGGAACTGCTACGGCCGCGTGATCACTCTGGACCAGGGCGGGACCGTGGATATGGGTGACACCGTGGAAATCAAGTGGGTGGCCCAGGACAACGGCACCATCACCGGCATTGACCTGTACTACTCCATTGACAACGGCGCCACCTGGAATATCATCGCCACGGACGAACCCCATGACAATTCATACCTGTGGACCGTTCCCGCCATTGACCCGTCCAGCCAGTGTCTGATCAAGGTCGTGGTCAACGACAACGAGGGCGATTCCGGCGAAGACATCTCCGACACAACTTTCACCATCAATGATCCACTCTGCGGCAACGGAACACTTGACCCCGGTGAAACATGTGATGACGATGGCGACTGCGGGGTCAATGAAATTTGTTCCAACTGCCGGGCCTGTATCCCCGACCCGACCCTGATCGATGAAAGTTTTGAAAGCGGTCTGGGTGTTTTTACCCAGAGCAGCTCAGATGACTTTGACTGGACCCGTGACAGCAACGGAACACCTTCATACTATACCGGCCCCTCTTCCGGGCACACCGGTGACTATTATATGTACACAGAAGCATCAAGCAACTACAATAATACGGCAATTCTTGAAGGTCCGGACATGGA